>Ga0315284_10015964_pt1 | contig 10663 bp, 10 predicted proteins | sample YL17G09_16_MG_FD_203696 | JGI IMG/M metagenome (GOLD analysis project Ga0315284, IMG submission 203696) | Sediment microbial communities from Yellowstone Lake, YNP, Wyoming, USA - YL17G09_16 | ecosystem: Environmental > Aquatic > Freshwater > Lake > Sediment | place: USA: Wyoming | collected...
CCGGCCGAACTGAGCGGGCCGGTGATATGGCAGCGACGGACTGGTGCGTAGTACCGGAAGGGCGGGGTTTCAACCCCGCCGGAACCGCGTCACCCCCTCACCCCCAACCCCTCGCCCCCTCGGGGGAGAGGGTGGCCGGAGGCCGGGTGAGGGGTATTTTGGTAGCGGGTCTGAAGGCCCGGACTTTTAGCTGAAGATAAGTACGCGGCCGTACGCAACCAAGCGCCAGGGTAGTGCGTTTCAATTTGTGGGGCATTTGATTCGCGTGGTTTCTGCTGTAGCGCCGGGCTTCAGCCCGGCACGTGCCGCCCTAAAGGGCGGCGCTACAAGTACCAATATTACCGACGCACTACACCAGATACTCTCACTTCGGTATGGGGCGACAAAAAGTATCATGGCTGCGAACGGAGCCAGTTTGTTGCTGGCGCCAACATTTGAGGTATTTCCGTGAGCGCGAGCAACGATGCCTACTTTCCCGCCCGGCGCAAGACGCGGCCGGTGAAGGTCGGTCGTTTGACGATTGGCGGCGACGCGGCGATCGTCGTGCAGTCGATGACCAAGACGGACACGCGCGACGTCGCCCGGACGGTCGAGCAAATTCAGCAACTGGAAGCGGCTGGCTGTGAAATCGTGCGGCTGGCCGTCCCTGACCTCGAATCTGCCCAGGCTTTGGCTGAAATTCGCAAACGTTGCCCTGACTCGATTCTGGTTTCCGATATTCATTTCCAGTACAAGTTCGCGTTGCTGGCGCTCGACGCGGGCTTTGACAAGCTACGCATCAATCCCGGCAACATCGGTGATGACGAAAAAGTGCGGATCGTCGTCCGGCGCGCCCAGGCGCAGCACGTGCCGATCCGGATTGGGGTCAACGCCGGGTCACTCGAACGCCGGTTACTCGATAAGTATGGGTATCCTACCGCCGAGGCGATGGTCGAAAGCGCCCTTTACCACCTTCGTATCCTTGAAGATCTGGGCTTCACGGACACCATCATTTCGCTCAAGGCCTCGAGCGTCAAACTCACCGTGGCGGCCTATCGGCTTCTCGCGCGGCAGGTCGACTATCCATTGCACCTGGGCGTTACCGAGGCCGGAACGCAGTTCGCCGGTACGATCAAGTCCTCGGTGGGCATGGGCATTCTGCTCGCCGAAGGTATTGGTGACACGATTCGAGTTTCACTGGCGACCGATCCTGTTGAGGAAGTCCGGGTGGCCTACGAATTGCTCAAATCGCTCGAGCTGCGCAGCCGCGGCCCGGTGGTGATTGCCTGCCCCACGTGTGGCCGGCTGGAAGTGGACTTGTTCAAGATTGCCGGAGAGATCGAAAAGGCTACCGCGCACCTCAAGACGCCGGTAACCCTGGCCGTCATGGGTTGTGCCGTGAATGGTCCCGGGGAGGCTCGGGAAGCCGATTTGGGCGTAGCCTGTGGCCGTGGCAATGGCATGATTTACCGGGAAGGGAAGGCCATCCGCCGCGTCACTGAAGAAGAGATCGTGCCCGCCTTGCTCGAAGAGATTGAGCGCTTCTTGGCTGATAAGTCCGCGGGCCGCGCGGATGCTGGTTCACCGACTGCTTCGCCACAATCCTTGCCTATCCTGCCCTAAGCGCGGACCTGTTGTAAAGGTCCGCGGCTTTTCCGTCCAAGAACCGCAGACCTTCACAAGAAAACAGAGGTCTGATGGCTACCCGCTCCGTGGCGTAGGAGTGTCTCATTTGTCGCACGGGGCGCATTTCCCTCGGGGTGATTTTCGGGCGCCGCAAGTCTCGGGCATAATGTCCGATTTAAGCCCAAAAATACCCTCGGAACCCGCGTTTATCCCCCCGGCGCGCAAATAAGTGGCTTTTTTCCGGATTTGAGGCCCTAAAATGCCCCATTTTGACCCCTCTTTTGCCGAAAAACCCCCCGAAAATCACCCATTTTGCGCACATTTACGAGACCTCGATTTCGGGCAAATTGCCCTGGGGCAGATGGCAGCCACGGTCAATCGTCCTGTGAGTGACCGTGGGCTTTTCCCATCGACAAAACCCCACGGTCAGGAAGGCGCTGACCGTGGCTACCAGCTACCAGATGGAGAGTATACGCGCCCCAAAGCGTCGCTGCCAGAGAATCCCTTCGGGAGATCGCAGACCCCATAGAACAGGGGTCTGCGCCAGCCAGCGGGTTTGCGCCGGATTTCTATCTTGGACATAGATTAGCGGGTAGCGCGGACCTGTTGTAAAGGTCCGCGGCTTTTCCGTCCAAAAACCGCAGACCTTAAAAAACGAGGTCTGCGCTACCCGCTTCCTATTTATCAGCCGCGACAGCTGCCCCTTTGGGAGTGATTTTCCATATCTCGTCGTGGCGCTTTTCGACCCAACCCTCTCGCTGACAGTGCCGGTATGCTTGCTTAACGGCTTTGTGCCATCGAGGAATGCCGCGCGAGGACGACGTAGCTCGGTCGAAATCCGTCAGAGTCTGCGCGAAGTCTCGACCGAGGTCGTCCAACAGTTCGGCCAGCGACGCCTCACCACCTCGGGCGGCGAGAGACCTGAGCGTGGGTTCACAGTACTTCCACACCGGCGTCCGCTTCGCTGCCACTGTTGCAGTCACCTTACTCGGTTCTTTCCCCGTGTGAGCGCCGGCCACAATCCGGGTCGCTTTCACCAGGCGTTTCCATTCCTCGGCGAAAGCCTCCAAACGCTCTCCGAAATCAGCCACCGAGCGGCCCATCTCCATCCACTTCTGTGCCGCTTCGTAGTGATCGGCCTTCATTTCCTTGGCAGCGGATGCGTTGATTCGCTTACGCAGAGTGCTAAGTCGCTTCGCTACACGCCGGAACGCAGAGTCAACAGCCTGAGAGTTCGGAATGGATGGCGGCACTTAGGCTGCTCCCTTCGGTGTGATAAGAGATTTCAAGTCCAAACCCCGAGCAAGAACTCTGATCCCGGTTGGCGAGACGCCATCCGCAAAAATCTTCTTCCAAAAATCCCGGTTCGGCTTTCCCCCGAAGATCGTCTGAGCCAGCTTTGTATCAACCCAACACGGCAAATCGCTGATGTTCCTAAGCGCAGTCTCGGCCATGAACCAGAGTGTATCGGGGTGGCGTTTCTGCATAATCCGTTCTTTGTCGAGCATCTCTTGGTTGAATGCGTAGTAGAATTCGATCGCAAGGCGCACCCACTCCAAGATATTGATCAGCACTTCTTCTCTCGCCACCCGCCATGCTCGTAGATGTGGCAGTGGAATCGGTTCGCCTTTAAGTACGCGGTCTTCAATTCTCCGACCCGTCAGCTCCCGGTCCCATTGTTCCACAAAGAAAACGTCAGCAAACAGCGACATCAGCCGAACCATCTGCTCGCGTTCGACAATGCGTGCGTTCGTTCCCATTTCAATTCCTGCAGATAAGGGAGCATCGACAGGCTTCATGTACAGAAACTCGGAGTAGAAAGTCTTGCTCACAGTCGAGTAAGACAGCGGCTTTTCCGTACCCTTGCCCGCATATTCAACAAAATCCATAAGCTTATTCTTCGGCTCCCGAGTGATCCCGTCGCGGACAGCATCGACGATATACCGGATCAGTTCACGGTGCTCACCGCGGAACAGCTTGACCATATCGACCTCAGAAAACGAGTAGTCATCCGTAGAGAGTCCCTTGAGTTTCTGGTACTCCTCGACGCGCTCCGAGTAAAGCGTGCTACCAAGGTGGTGTTTGACTCTGGCGTCAAATGCCACTTGCCTCAATTTGTCGCCGGCATTGGTGTTCGCCTCAAAAAGAACCTTCCGATCCGGCCGAATGAAGATACGAACCGGGAGTTCCCTGACGCCAAGAAGGATTTGCGCAGCCGCTTTATGTTGGCCATCGAACACTCTTACCTTTCCCTCGTCTCCCGACTCGGGCGACCACCAAGCAAGGGTCACATGAAGCTGCGGCCGTTTATGGGGCGGAATGAACTCCTCGATTAGGCCTCGAATATTCACGCCGATGCTACGAGCGCTCATCTCACTATCGTGATGGATGTACTCAAGCGGAAGCATGGCAAAGCAGTAATTCATTCGGCTCAAGGAATCTTGCCACAGCGGCAGGGTCGTGATAGGAGCGCCACCCTCGCCGGGGATTGAGAATCGAATCGTGCCTTTTTCAACCATCATCCGCAGCGGATGCTCTGAGCCCCCGTACGCCTTTAGCACGTGACCTAGATTGGCCCCCTGCTGTCCGGGTTCACCACTGGCCTTCTGCTCGATCCGCAAAAACTGACCAAGGGCACGCGCGACGCGCAAGTCTGAGGAACTCTTTCGCCGGTTGCATATTTCATGCGCGAGAGCGAAATTGTTTTCTTCGTCCTTTCCTTGATTGGCGATGGGGATTATGTGATCGATTTCAATATCCTTGCGTTGAAGCGCTAGGTCAATGGGATCCTCGCAAATGAAACACGCACCATTCTGCCGCGCGTAGAGGCGGTCTTCAAGCTCCCTACGTTGCTCCGGCTTTAACTTGGAAAGAAAAAGCGAATGGACGGCCACAGCACCTCCCAAACCAGGATTTCCGTATTCATTTCCCGGCTGACCGATAATGTATACCTGACAGCCTCAATATGCAATGCTACAGCCAGGTTTTTGAGTGCAGAGCCTTTTCGACGAGGTTGAAACCTCGCCCTTCCGATTCGCATTTAGGTACGCAGAGCGGGTAGCGCGGACCTGTTCTGAAGGTCCGCGGCTTCTTCTTGATTCATCGTAGACAAGCCGCAGACCTCAAAAACGGAGGGCTGCGCTACCTGGCTGTGTGTTAAGTGGACGGAAGGTTTCCAGCAGGCGGAAAAACTTGAGGGCGCGGCGCGTGTCCTCCAGGATTTGGATCTTAAGGATAGCGGGGTTCTGAAATCTCATCTCATCACGCAGGCGATACAGGTACACGATCTCCATTTCAGATTCGGTAACATCGCCCGTGTAGTGTAAGAGGTGCGTTTCGATGGTCAGTTCGTGGGCGCCGAAGGTGGGTTTGTACCCCACATTGGTAACCGAATCGTGCGCGGTGTTTCCTAGGATCGCCCGCGTAACGTAGACGCCGATTTTGGGGATCTGTTCTTCGATCGGCGCCAGGTTGAGGGTGGGAACTGTGTGTTTATGGCCCACGCCCATCCCCGCCACGATGGGGCCGTAGGTTGAGAAGGGGCGGCCCAGGAGGCGGCTGGCGATGTGCACCTGCCCAGCGACGATCAACTCACGGATACACGTGCTTGAAACTTGGTGCCCACGGATCTCAAGCAGGGGCAGGATAGAGAGTTGGAAACCCTCCTGCCGCGCCAATTCCGCCAGAACCTCGATGTCTCCGGACTGGCGATATCCGAAGCGGAAATTCGGCCCGACATGAACGGAGACCGCTCGCAAGGGGCTGACCAGCACGCGCCGGACAAATTCCAGCGGAGACAGGTGGGCCAGTTCCCGGGTGAAGGGGAGGATGACCAGAAGATCGATGCCTTCCTTCTCGAGCAGGCTGATTTTCCGTTCGAGCGGGGTCAACAGCCGGGGCGCACGCTCGGGTGCCAGAAATTTGATGGGATGAGGCTCGAAGGTGATGGCGGTAGCCAGCGCGCCCCGCGGTCGGGCCGTCTCCACCACGCGGCGCAACAGCATCTGGTGAGCGAGATGAACGCCGTCAAAGTTGCCGATCGTCACCACGCTGGCGTCGAGCGGTGACCGGAGTTCGCGAAGATCGTGGATTACACGCATCATAGTGCCGTCAACTACAACTCCACTCTCAGACCGTCGTAGGCCAGTTCGACATGCGCCGGCAACCCGCGGCCAGTTTGCTCGTGTCCCAACTCGTGAGCGATGTGGGTGAAGTAGGTTTGCCGGGGTTGCAAGCGTTCAACCACCGTCAGGGATTGCTCCACGGTGGAGTGGGCAGGATGAGGCTTGTGGCGCAACGCCGCCAGCACCAGCACCTCCAAACCTTCGAGCAAGGCCAAGCTGGAATCCGGAATGGCACTGAAGTCAGTCACATAAGCGGCTTTCCCGAACCGAAATCCCAGGATCGGCAAACTTCCGTGGAAAACCGGCACGGGTGTGAATGTCAGCCCCCACAGTGGGAACGCTTTATCAATGACGTTCGGCGCCAGTTTCGCAAGTCCTCCGTAAGGATAGTCTCCGTCAAAGATGTAAGCGAACACCCGTTGGATACTCGCCATGCACTGGGCGTTGGCATAGATCGGGATGGGCGTCCGCTGCCGGAAGCAGAACCCGCGCACATCATCGAGGCCCAGGATATGGTCCGCGTGCGCGTGCGTGAAGAGTACAGCGTCGAGCCGCTCCATTTTCTCCCGCAAGGCCTGGATGCGGAATTCTGGCGAAGTATCGATGACGACCGCGTAGCCGTCAAACTCCACCAGTAACGAAGGGCGAGTGCGGCAATCCCGTGGGTCGGAAGACCGACACACTTCGCAGCCACAGCCGAGCAGGGGAATCCCGGTCGAGGTTCCTGTACCCAAAAAGGTGAGTCTCATGCCGATTCTGGCGGGCCGCCCTTCTGGATTTCAAGGAAACTCAGGCGAAGTTCGTACAGGACGTCGTCGAGCAGCTTGGCTTCTTCCGGCGCCAGGTTGCCCCGAGTCTTCTCCTGTAAGATGTCCAGCAGGTCGAGGGTGCGGCGCGCGTTCGCCAGATCCAGCGGGATCCTCTCTCCGGAGGGACCTGCCAGTAATCCCAGCTGGAACATCACCGTGGTGGCCAGGTACGAGACTAGCGTTTGAAAACTCACCGGAGCCGGGACGGAGGAAGGCCCTGCCTGGTCAGCAACCACACCTGCGGAGTGACCTTCCTCCTCAGGGTTCGGCTTTTCCTCAGGGGTTTCCTCGGCATCTCGTCGACTGCCGTCGGTGCCGAAGCTGCGTCGATCGACTACTTTGAAATCTCCTGGACCCTTCTTGTCCTCGGGCATTCGTTTCCTCTCCGGTCGGGAGTCCCTGTGGGAATCCTCGGTCTGCCGCTCAGGCTTGTACCCATTGTTCAGTTTAGCAACAATCATCACAGGCAACAAGTGTGCCGCGGATAATCGCGTCCGGGAGGCAACCCCCGGATACCGCGTCCTCCGGTTAATATCGTCATTGAGTGATTACAAGCAGCGCATGCGGGCAGCGGTTCGAACGGAACGCGCTTCGGTTGACAGTTCTTGCGGACGTATGCCAAAATCATCTGTTTGGCGCCGAAAGACATAGGCTTCCCAAGAAGCATTAAGGCAAATGGCCGACGAAACCAAGCCCCCCAGCCCGGTGGGCCCTACGGAAACGCCCACCAAGCCTCCCGCCGCGGGGGGCGGCGCGACAACCCCACCCGCAAAATCCGCTGCCAAGGCTCCGGCGACACCGGAGCCGTGGTCCAGTGCCCAACTGGACCAACTGAACCGGCGGTTGCCCGGTGCCGTCAGTGAAGCCACTATTTTCCGAGGCATGCCTACCCTTTGGGTGGCGAAGGATTTCCTGTTTGCGGTGTGCGAGCTTCTGAAAAACGACGAAGGCGGGGCTTACACCTTGCTGACGGATGAGACCGCGGTCGATTACCCGAAACGTGAGAAGCGCTTCGAGATTATCTATCACCTTTACTCCTTCAAGCGGAATGATCGCCTGCGGCTGAAGGTGGCGGTGGGCGAGGATGAGAAAGTCCCTTCGCTGGTGAGCGTCTGGCCGACCGCCAATTGGCTGGAGCGGGAAGTGTACGACATGTTTGGGGTTCAGTATGAAGGCCATCCGGATTTGAAGCGCATCCTGATGCCCGACGGCTGGGTAGGATACCCGTTGCGCAAGGACTACGATATCCTCCGCCAGGATGAGGCCTGGGTCCAGGCCAACCTGAAGATTAAGAGCGCGCAGTGATCGATGACTGAAGCTACTTTTCTCGACTCCAACGAGATTCTCATCAACATGGGCCCCCAGCACCCGGCCACGCACGGTGTGCTGCGTGTCAAGCTCAAGCTGGACGGTGAGAAGGTGGTGGGCTCGGAATGCGTCATCGGTTATCTGCATCGGGGCGTCGAGAAGATCGCGGAAAATCGCACCTATCAGCAGTTTGCCCCGTATGTGGACCGCCTGGACTACGTTGCCGCGGTCACGAACGGGATGGGGTACGTGGAAGCGGTGGAGAAGTTGCTCGGGGTGGAGGTGCCGGCGCGCGCCCAGTTCACGCGCATGATTGTGGCCGAGCTACAACGGATTGCCAGCCACCTGGTCTGGTTGGGAACGCACGCTCTGGACCTGGGGGCTATGACGCCGGTTTTCTACACCTTCCGCGAGCGGGAAGAGATCCTGAATATCTTCGAGAAGTATTGCGGCGCCCGCCTTACGACCCACGCCTTCCGGATCGGGGGATTGCAGTACGACCTTTATGACGGGTTCGAGACGGATGTCCGGAAGTTCTGTGATTACTTTCCTCCCAAAGTTGACGAGTACGAAAGGCTGCTGACCACGAACCGCATCTGGATGGAACGGACCAAGGGAGTCGGCTTCTTGAGCGCCGAAGATGCCATTGCCCTGGGCGTGACCGGGCCGGTACTGCGGGGCTCGGGAGTGAAATGGGATATTCGCAAGGCCCAGCCGTATGAGGCCTACAGCCAGGTGGACTTTGAGGTCCCGATCGGCGAGCACGGGGACACTTACGATCGGTACCTGGTGCGAATGCAGGAGATGCGTCAATCCATCCGTATCATTCGGCAGTCGCTCGAGAAACTGGCGCCGGGGCCGATCTTTGGCAAGGTAGCGAAGGTGATCAAGCCGCCGGTCGGAGAGGTCTACCATTCGATTGAGGCTCCCAAAGGCGAGCTTGGTTATTACATCGTGAGTGACGGCTCGACGAACCCTTACCGGGTGCGCGTCCGGCCGCCTTCGTTCGTCAATTTGCAGGCCTTCGACCGGATGATCTACGGCCGCCTGGTGGCAGACGTCGTGGCCGTGATCGGGACGATAGATATCGTCCTCGGCGAAGTGGATCGTTAACGAACAGTGACCCGTGACGAGTTATAGGTGACGAGCCGGCGCTCAAGGCTCGTTCCTTATTTCGGCTTTTCGCTTGTCACTCGGCGCTCTTCACTTGTCACTATATGATTTCGATGGCACAAAGCGCGATGGCGTTCGTTCAAGCCCACCCCTTGATCCTGGCCTGCATCAAGATCGTGATGGTGTTGCTGGCGGTGGCCGGGGTGGTCGCCTACCTGGTTTACATGGAGCGCAAAGTTTTGGCATTCATGCAGGCGCGGTTGGGACCTATGCGGGTGGGACCGTGGGGCTTGTTGCAGCCCATTGCGGATGCGATCAAGTTGCTGCTCAAGGAAGACCTCGTACCGGCGGGAGCTGACAAGGTATTGTTTCTGCTCGCTCCGGCCATCAGCGTGGCCGCGGCCTTCACGGTCTTCGCAGTGATTCCTTTTGCGGGGAATTTTTTCATCAGTGATATCAATATCGGCATCCTATTCATCCTGGCGGTTTCTTCGTTGGGGATTTACGGCATTGTGCTGGGCGGGTGGTCTTCCAACAGCAAGTACCCTTTGCTGGGTGCGCTGCGGGCTTCGGCGCAACTGGTCAGTTATGAAGTGGCGGGGGGTATGGCCATCGTCGGTGTCTTGCTGGTCACCAACACGCTGAGCATGGTTGAGATCGTGAAGCGCCAGCAGGAGATGGGCGCCTGGACTTTCTTCTTGCAACCGCTGGCTTTCTTCATCTACCTGATTGCCTCCATTGCGGAAACGAATCGCAACCCGTTTGACCTCCCCGAGGCGGAATCGGAGTTGGCGGCGGGCTATCACACCGAGTACAGCGGCTTCCGTTTTGCGCTCTATTTTCTGGCCGAGTACACTAACATGGTGGTGGTGGCGAGCATCGCGGTGGTGCTGTTTTTCGGAGGATGGCTTCGGCCCTTTGCCAGGGTGCGCGTATTTGATTTTCTCAACTACGGGCCCGTGGCGGCCGTGCTGGTGGCCGCGACCCTTGTCCTGCTCGTGGGTCTGAAGAGCCGGATCGGCGCCGAGCGGATTTTCCTTACGCTGTTGGGAGTGTGTCTAGTGGTTCTGGCCGGGGTGGTGGCGATTCCGGTAGTGCTGAATGCCCTCCAAGGAGTTTTCTGGTTCGCGGCCAAGGTGCTCGTGTTCCTGTATGGCTTCATCTGGTATCGCGCGACATTCCCGCGTTTTCGGTACGACCAGTTGATGAACTTCGGTTGGCGCTGGATGATTCCTTTGGCCCTGGCCAATATTATTGTGACTGCGATTGTCTGTTATCTCGTACGCGGGTCCTCGTCGGCGACTCCTTTGGCGTGGTTGGGGAGGTGGTGAGGTGGGCTGGCGAGGTTGGCTCCGTCGGATCTTCCTGCTCGACCTGCTCAAGGGTCTGCGGGTGACGTTTTCCTACCAGCGGCCCAGCGCCACCTACACGGAGCAGTATCCGCTCGAGCGGCCGCCGGTGGCCGAGCGCTATCGCGGAGCGCCGCGCCTGAACAATCACCCGGAGACCGGCGAGACGCTGTGCATCTCCTGCAATCTCTGCGCGCTGGCCTGTCCAGAGAATCTGATTGTGGTGGGCTGGGTGCGGACGGAGGACCGTAAGAAGCGGCTGACGACGTTCACTTACGACCTGTCGCGCTGCATGTTTTGCGGGTTGTGCGAGGATGCTTGCCCGGTGGACGCGCTGGAGTTGACGCAGGATTTC
>Ga0315284_10015966_pt1 | contig 10661 bp, 10 predicted proteins | sample YL17G09_16_MG_FD_203696 | JGI IMG/M metagenome (GOLD analysis project Ga0315284, IMG submission 203696) | Sediment microbial communities from Yellowstone Lake, YNP, Wyoming, USA - YL17G09_16 | ecosystem: Environmental > Aquatic > Freshwater > Lake > Sediment | place: USA: Wyoming | collected...
CAATTTTAACAGTTTTTTCTCCTTGATAGACTGGCAAAATAACACTTATCTTCGGAAAAAAAGATAGTCCTAATGGAATATGTTTTATTTCTATTTGGATAAATGTCCAAATATTTTTGTAAAAATACTCTTCTGATGCAATACAGCATTTTTTAGAAACTTCTTTCCCGTCATAAAATTGGCTCCAATCCGTCAAAAATTGATATTTTCCCAAAGCATACTCTATGCACGCCATATTTCTAAAAATTATTCCACGAATCATTTTTATATATCTACAAAATCGGAACCAGAATTCTCCTCTTCAGATGACTCGCCTATGTCAATTTCTATCTCTCTTTTTTCACGTATTTTCCTCAATCGTTCTTTATTATTCTCCAAGAAAATCGCTTCATCTTCCAAAATTCGTCTTTTCAGAGCAATATTATTATATGTGTCGCACTTTGTTTTTAAAATATTTAATATATCTAAATGCCCTTCAATATAGCATTTGTTCGTCTTTGTGAATGCAAAATTCTTAAAATTACTCATCGCCAGATAGAATGATATTAAAAAACTTATCATGTGAAACTTCAGAATATATCCTCGTTCATTTATAAAATTCATAATCAAGCGGATATCTCCTGAAAAATAAAGAGCATTCATATCCATTCGCTCATCCATATATTCTATAAATTCTGCCTCTACTTTATCCACCGATTTTTCCAGATTCGTAATATTTTTCATAAAGAATGGCGCCAATATGCGGGGCTGTCTTGATTCAAACCCCTCCCATATTTTCTTGTAATCATCAAAGTATTTGCGATCATCTATTATTATTCCTAAATCATAAATAATGAGTTTTCCTTCTAGAATCTTCCAATTCCCTTTATGTAAATCCGCATGGCAGAAATTCCGCAATAAGATGGATTCCCGAATGAACAACCAAAATTTAACCATAACTTCCCAATGCTCATCTCTCTCGCAATTTTTATAAAAAACATCAACTCTTTCGCCTTCAATAAATTCCATTACAATAATATCCTCTTCTGCGCCAAAAGGAGTCGGAAAATGCACATATGATGCATTCCTAAATTTTCCCTCTAATCTTTTCAGATTCTTGTATTCTTTTTTGAAATCAGTCTGGTGTAATAAATATTCTTCTAATCCATCTATATCAAAACGCAAAATAGACCTCGGAATATAGCGAATATACCAACAAAGTCTCAAAATATTCTCTTTAATAGACGGATGCCTGATTTTTATAGCAACCCTTTGCCCGGTCTTCAGAACTGCATCATAGACTTGCCCGATGCTGCCACTTGCAATTGGTTTTTTTTCAATGAACTGAAAAATATTCTCCAATGAGTCCTCATAGAATCTTTCTATAATTTCGCGTGATATTTCAAAATCATGGGCTGGACAATTTTCGTAGAATTTCCCTAATTCATGGATAAGATAATTACCAGCCAAGTCATACTGGAATTCCAGCCGCGAACATATCCACTGACTCAATTTCCAGAATACATTTCCACCTTGTTTTATATGATACAGTATGTAATCTGCTAAATACTTATTTTCTCTCTTAAATGTTCGTAAATACAAAAAGTATGCACTGAAATCTGCAAATAATTTTATAATAGTTCCTAGCATTATATTATATGGAACAAAAAAATTGATTAAAAAACTTATGAATTCTTTTACAAAATAAAAGATGGATAATTTTAACTTTGAGGCTTTACTCAAGGATTCCCTGAAAATGAATATTATTTCTCAAATTGAGTCAGGAAACCCCTATATTGATGCTATTATGCGAATGATTATGCTTACAATGCTTACTGCTATTACAGGCAAATTTATTGGATTTGTGACTGAATGGAAAATGCCGAATTTTAATTTCAATATTTTTAGAAAACTTTATCTTTGGTGGAAACAACCCAAACGCATTCTTATCACTGGACACATTTTCCGTGAAATGCGCTATCTACATATCAGATTTGACTTTAGCCAACGTTTCAAAGCGGTTCTTCACAAAATATTGAAATCCATGTCGACCGAGAAGAACAAAAAACTCATTCAAAAAATAAAAGAACTTCAAGTTCGCGATTCCACCCGCTATTTTGAAAAAAAAGATGAGGAAGAATTTAATTTTATTGTTGATCAAAAATCTTCATTTGAAATTGATGCTGGAATTTTCTGTGAAGTTAATACTTTCTATAACAATATCGAAAGTGGCGATAAGAAGATGAATATTAACAAAGAAGAATACCAAATTGAAATATGGTCTTTACATATGAATTGCCAGGAATTACTCCAATATATTGAGAAAATTACGGATGAATATGAGCAAGAACAACGCGAAAAATCGAATCGTAAAAAATATATTTTTACATTTGATGGCAGTGATCCAGAAGTTGGTCTCAAATGGCTGGTCACTGAATTTATGAATAAGCGCACACTTGACCACATCTTCTTTGAAGAAAAAGAAGAGGTCGTTCATTTCCTGGAGAAATTCATGAAAGAGCGCGAATTATATGAAAAAATTGGCAAGCCATATCAGCTCGGTATCTTTTTAGAGGGCGAACCAGGATGTGGCAAAACCTCATTCATTGTCGCCCTTTCCAACGAATTCAACCGAAGTATCAAAGACTGTCAATTCAATCGTATGAAAACAATTGATGATCTAGAGAAATGCATTCATTGCATCAGCTATGACAATAAGGATATGAGCGTTGATAAAGTGATCATGGTTGCCGAAGATTTTGATTGCATGACGAATGTGGCGAAATCAAGAAAATTAATCCAGAAAGAGAGCGAGGAATCCATCATGAAAGCCCAAAAGCGGAATGATGAATTTCAAAAGAATATGGCGAGCTTCCAATCAGAAGAGGCAAAGGCGATATTATGCGCCATTGCCAGTCAAGATGATATGACAGCTCCCAATGTGTCTCTTCCAAAGCCGGACCCTTCCAAAAGTCGTGATATCACACTTTCCAGCGTTCTCAATATTATGGACGGTATTAATAACCAACCTGGACGCATCATCATTTTCACTACGAACCATCCCGAAACTCTAGATGAGGCTTTCCTCAGACCAGGACGTATTGATTTGAGAATCAAATTCGGGAGACCATCGAGAAAAGTAATGTATCAGATCATCCAGAACTGGTATAAAGCCCACGATGATTTTTATCCAGGAGGGAATCTTGTTTCTCAATTTGAAGAAAAATGGGAAAAATACTATGACCGCCTCCAGGACCACAAATTCCGTCCTTGTGACATCACAAATATTCTACAGAAATACGGCGATAATATGGAGCGGACTTTTATTGAGTTTTTGAAAGATTAGACTTCATCTTCATCATGAATAATGCTGGTTTTCTCTTCTTCAAAAAATTTTTCCCAACTTATTTGCGCTAATAGAATACTATTTTTACGCAGTAATTTGAATTCAAAACCAAAATCTTTGAAGAAAGCCTCCAAACGCAAGAATGGGGGCTCTAACTGCATTTTTTCGTATAATTCATTCTTTATAAAAAATAAATCACTCTCTTCCGGTTTATTAAAGAAGAAGAGATTGGCAAAATTCTTCCCTTTCAGTGCGCAATTCCGCGCTTTCATCTTCCAATTATAGATGACTTGACCAAAAACACTGTTCAATTGGGTCTCCAATTCCAGTCTTTTTGAGATTAATAGTCTCTCAATTTTCAGATCCATTTGTTTGCGGTAAGCATACGTGGTTTGCAGGATTTCATCTAAAAAATATCTGTTCGATTCTTTTACTTCATTTTTTAAATTATTATTATACATTACAGATTATAATACTACATTATTCATATTTTTCCGCAACTCCGTGAAATATTTTTTAATGGGCTTCTTCATCTTTATAATATTCAAAACTTCTAGAATGTCTTTGCTATAATGGTTTTCTAGAGTTTCCACTAAATCTTCTATACAATCGTCGATGGGAGACAGCCAAACCGCTTTATCTTCTTGACCATCCAATTCCTGCTCTAAATAAAAACGCAATTCCACTTGGTAATGCAATGAATCCGCTGGAATACGGTCCTTATGAAGTCTATTTTTAATCAACTCAATCTTTGCCAGGATCATATCTGACATAGAGGGTGAAAATTTAACATCTTCATAGAAACTGGCTAATGCACAAATATAAGCCTCTATTTTACCGGAAAAGCAGACATTTTTAGTGCGCTGGATTTCTCCCTCTAATATATGAACAATTGAATCCTTGTATTGATGTCGCATTATTCGCTGGAATATATATGGGAAAAGCTCTGCCAAAGTATATTTGCGCCCTTTCAGCCCAATCTCTCCAATATTTGAGTTCAAAAGAATTGTGTGGCTGTCCTCTAATTTAAATTTATCCAGGAGACCTAAACAAGAATCCTCAAATGTAACCTCTGGGGCAGGATCTTCTAGTATTTGCTCCATACTCACAATAATATCGTTCCTAATTTTAACATTGTGGGCATTCTGAGAGTCTTTATAAACCGTTTGAACCTCTTCATAATTCTGACTATATAATTTTTGTAAAAAACTAGGCTCTATTTGCTGCTCTTCTTGGTGTGACTTGTGAAATTGAACATCAATCCATTTCAGTAATTCGAATGAGAGCTCAATTTTATCGTTATTTTCGTAGTTCAATCTTTCCAATTCCAAGCAATCCATGAGACTGTCAGCAATAACCTCCATGTAATTGGAACTAACATCTAGTAATTTTAGACTCTTTGGATAATTTGGGAGAACTTTAAGTTTGTTATCACTAATATCAAATTCTTCCAATCCTTCCGGTAATTCAGGGATGACCTCTATGCGGTTATCCCGTAATCTAAGAACTTTTAGTCCAGTTGGAAATACTTCACCTTCAATTGATTTCAATTGATTACTGCTAAGATCTAAAAATTGGAGATTCTCCCGCAGCCTGTCAAATTTGAATAAATGGATGCGATTATGTGCCAAGTTTAGTTTCTGTAATTCAGATAATTCTTGGTCAAACCACTTTATAGTGTTGTGTGATGCATTCACAACTTGAATATTTTGGGGCAATTTGGGGATGTATTTGATAGTGTTATTGCTAACATTCAGGGCAATCAGAGAAGCCGGAATTTTGTCCGGCATAAAGTCCAATTTATTGAAACTTAGGTTTAATATTTGGAGGTCTTTGGGCAAAAGATAATCGTGGGAACTACCCTTGTAAAATGCATAAATGGAATTATAACTGGCGTCGAAGGAAATTATCCAATCTGGCAAATAAAAAATATTATCATTAAAATCTTCGTCTAGCCAAGAAAGTTCTGACAAGTTGCAATAATGAAAATTTACGATTATATTATTTTTCTGGATTACATTGGGATTTGGTAAAAAATTATCATATAATTTAAAAGTGTATTCTTTCATATTCTAAAAAATTAAAATATTTAATAAAATAAAACGAAATGATTGGAAGAATCATCTTTTTCATATTCATGATTCTGCAGCCATTCATTGGAAATGCAATAACAAGTCGGTTATTCTCTGGAAATCTGAATACTAAATTGAAACAATCTCCTCTAACACCTCCACCCATTGTTTTCCCAATTGTTTGTAGCCATTTTAAATTCGCAAAGCGAATTTATAATGGACCATTTTGTATATACTCCTAGGTTTATCCGCCGTATTTTTCTTAATGGGGCGGACATTATTGCCCAATTTGGTGTCTTATATTGCTCCATATGAGGCACAAATGTTACTAAATTTTGCTTGGAGTGTATTATTCTTTGGGCTTCAAAAGCTGAAGATTTCGCTAGTTATTATTTTTGCGATGATTGCACTGACAGCATATTTACTATGGATTACTTGGTGCAAAGATAGGTTGGCATTTGGGACATTATTTCCATATTTCTTATGGATTTTGTTTGCCATGTATCTTAATTTTTACATTATTATAAAGAATAAGGAATTATCATCTTAATTTTATTTTTTTATTGATTCATTCCATAAACGGTGCACTTCTTGCTGGTATTTGGGTTTATTATTGACCCAATCATGTGCAGCCACGGAATTTAATGGACTAGCTGGGTTTGGATCATTCAAAAGAGAACAAATACTCATCATTAATTTTGAAATGGAAAGAGTTGGAGCCCATCCATCTTTAAGAATATCAAGGCAAATATCACCCGATGTATTTACATTCGGATGATATATTTTACGATTTACAAATTTGACATTTGGTGCTTTCATAGGATAATCAGTACTAATTTTGATATCTAATTCATATTTTAATCCAGCATAGGGCGTTCCTACTGGACCAACTATTGATGCAGTAATAAATTGTATATTTGATTCATTTGGAATAATTGATATTCCTTCATTCGCCAATTCGGCGGAATTTTTTACAATTTCCTCGATTTCCTTCTGGATACGTTTTGCCCACATTTTTTAATGTTATTAAACTTTAATTTATTTTTAATCAATTTTTATGGGCTTAAAGAAATTTTAACATACTAGACTAAAAAATGAATCATCCAACGATATGGGGGCATAATTGCTCTTGGTATCACCATATTTTTAATTTTTTCATATTGAATACATTATCACTAATAAGTCGAATATTATTATTGGTCCTTGATTGGCGCGTACATTACAATAGAATGTATTTTTGCACAAAGCATAAGAATATTATTCGTCCAACATATAGTTTCGAAAATATTATGAAAAATCATAAAAATCTGGTTTGTGTTAGTAGTCATACATCCATTTGGGATAGTATCCTAATTATGCTATATATTTTTCGTGAGAAAGTCCCCACATTGGGCGCCGCAAAGTATGAACTATTTTGGGGACCATTTGGGTACTTACTACGATATATTGGCTTTATTCCGATTTATTGGGATAAGAAGACAGACACAACAACTCAAATTGTTGAATTTATTGAGCGGAACAACGCCAAGAATAACCGGAATCTATTTCTAGGAATTTTTCCAGAGGGCAGCCGCTGGAAAGACCGCTGGAGGACAGGATTTTGGTATATTGCTCGGAAATTGAATTGCAAAATCTTGACCATTGGACTAGACTATGAGAAAAGATATATTGTGTCTTACTCGATAATAATGCCGACTGATGATGTGAATAATGATATTGAAGTCATAAAAGAACAGTTATATCCATTTATACCATTATATCCAGAGAATACTGATATGGAAACAAGATACAATGACAAGCGGAATTTATGTGTAACAGCGAGTGGGAATGTGATGGATATTCCCAGGAAAACTGGTGATGACCATGAGATAGTATTGTCTCCTTATAATTCAGAGATAATCCAGAATATTTTTATGACATTTATAATTATTATAATATTTTTTCTAATGTCACTAATGCCAAATGATCAATACACTGAACATGCACAACTATACGATCTTTTTTAAGGCTTAGTCATGAAATCAACTTCTCCAAGTCGATTGGCAAAATGATTTGCACAACCTGCTTGAACTCGATTCTTGATCAGAACGCCAAAAAACCAAGTATCTCGACAATGTATCGATGGTCGCATGAGAAGTCTCGTCATACTTTTGATTAAAGACTTAACCCGGAGCTGCGGGTAAAAACCACAAAAGTCTTCTTGTTGAAGTGAATGAGCTTTTCTCCGTAAAAAAGGGGTCATGCCTGCAATTAAAATCCGGATTTGTTCTGGATGCTGATAACAAAACAATTGTTCCAAGTCAAGTAAATTCTTCCAATTTTGATTGACTTGTTTAGCCCAGATCAATTTGGAATAATCAAAGTTGGGATTTCGCAAATTGATGCGATTCCTTAATCGTTGCAAGTATATGGAACAAGCTCTATTTGCCAAAACAAGTTGATGATACTTATCTTCGTGTCCATTTTTCACTAGATACTCATCGCATGGATATGCTTTTTGAGCACAATACTGACACATTTTTTCGATGAGTATTGGAAATCTCTGACAATTTTGAATACATTTCCAACATATTGGGGCTTGACATGAGTTACATAAATAGATCCTCAGAAACGGATACATTTTCCCATTGATAAATTCATCATTATTGCAAGTGGCACAAGGAATACCATTCATATGAGCTCCTACTAGGGTTTTTTTGGTGAAAACACAGATTGCAATTGCAAAACCATTATCACTTCCATCTGGTGAAATGTTCTCAACGACTATACGGTCACAAGGATAAACTTTGCGTAGTTCGCTCATTTTGAGTTTTTCTAAAAAATTCAATAAATTTTACTATCAATTTTTATTTAGGATAGTGAATGAATGTGTGAAAAATAATTATAACTTTGTATATGTTTATAAGACTGCAAATCCGCTAGAACAAATCGCACATCTAAGCCGCTTGAAATAAAAAGAAAAAGGAGGATGAGTGTGGATAAGTATCCATTTTTATTCTTAAGGCAAAAATCTATTCATTTTGTTATAGATAATGTAAAATATTTGATTTGAAAAAATAAACCTAATTGGGTTTTTATGTAAGAACTAAGATATTTGGTATAAGTTATAAATATTTTTTGTGTAAAAAGTATGATTGCTGATCATAACATTCAGCAATCTGACATATCAATACAAGATGCGGTCGAGTCTTCCGTAAGTTCACATATCGCCAAGCCATATGCCAGTCTTTGAGCAAAATTTGCTAAAAGATACCGACTCAAATGCATATAAAATGCATATGTGCGATGATTTGCAGTCAATCTTCTGGCAATCATGAATGAAAAATGATGGATGATTGCACTTTTTCTCGATTGACGATAGATAAAACACATGTCACCAGGCATCTGATAGAACTGACTGTAAGATCGTAATGCATCTTGTTGAAATCTAGAAAAAGCATTTTTCAGCATCATTGAGACCAAAAGTCTGAATTGATTGGGATGTTGATGCTCTAACAAAAAGTCAAGCCTGGAAAAAAAGCGCCAGCCCATCAAATCAACCATGTTCGCCCAAAAAATCTTAGAAAGATCATGAACTTCATAAGTACGATGCATCGAATGGCACCATTGAGTCAAGATGCCTTTGATGTTTTGATGTGCCAGATCATAGCATTGAAAAGATGGATCTTTTTCTTGCTCATTGGACAACAAACAGGTATCCAGTCTTAAAACTTCGCCGCACCATCTGCATCCGAGTTCTTGTTCTCCACGATACTGTTTGATGTTCCAAGCGCATTCTCGACAAATCATCGCTCTACAATTTCCACAAAAATGTACGCTGCGCTTGCCATTTTGATAGTAAAAATCATCTGCAGGGGAATCGCGGGATTCATAACAAGATGGGCAAGGTAGCCCAACGTGGCAACGTGTCAGGACTTGACGAATGTCCAAAATTTTTACCTGATAAGGGTGAGACGTTACAGTTCTATCTCTACCAGGAAAAGAATGAAGTGTAAATACGGTTTTTCTATTAGCCATTTTTCGCTAATATTAAATAAATTTTTAAAAAATTTACCATCAATTTTTCTTTTCGGTCGGTTTAATAGATATGTGAAAAAGAATTATAAATTTTATACTGTTATGTTGATCTAATACTCTGATCGATCCCTATCACTTTCCCGTTCGGGGTCAAAATCAAACATGTCTGGCACATAAACTAGACTGCAAATTCCTAATATAAGCATCATTCTTTTCGCATAATTTGACAATAGATAACGACGCATAACCATTAAGTTGTTGGGATACCTCTTTTTCGTCATTGCAGATGTCAAAAACAATGAAAGACTATGCATGTGTGCAAAATTGCTAGCTTGCCAATAAACAAATTTCTTGGGTGGCGGCATTTGCAAGAATCGGCTGCAAGAAGGATGTATGACCGGTTGAGGATAATAAAGATTTGCAAAAGAATTTCTCATCATCATCGAAATCAACATTCCAAATTGGTTTGGAAGTTGTTCAGTCAGGAAAGAGTTGAAATCTATAAAAAATTTCCAGCCACCCGAAATCATACTGTGCTTCCAACAGATCTTTTCAAAATCAAAGCCCAGATAGGCTCTGTTCATACACTTTCTCCACAAATCTATATATCCAACAATATTATTGTTTGCACTCGCATAGCATTCTAAAATTCCGGAACTTTGATCATCAGGTGAAAAATACATCGTGGTTATAGCACTGAGTTGATTGCCACACCATCTGCAACCGACTTGTTCGGCTCCATGACCATGAATGATTTCAATGGCACAAGAACGACAAATGATTGCTTGACAACTTGGACAAGAATGTACCACGCGAAATCCATTTTCATCACAATCAACAGTTTGTATGGGGGGCCATTTATTGTTATTAGGACAAGCTCCACAGAGAAGCCCCCTGTTCCAATTAAACCCCAAATAAGAAAAATTATACAGCTTTCTTGGTCCGTAACTCATTTTAAACTAATCTAAAAAAAAAATTAAAAAAATTTACCATCAATTTTTTTATTTTGAAACAACCCGCTTAATTGTGTTAAAAATTAAGATAATTTATTCATCTTTAAAATAAAAACGATAGTATATGTTGAAAAAGCAAGGTTGGAATTATAAATAACATATTGATTAAATAGTGTCATCCGAAAAATCTATTTCTTGGTCTTCGGAAGGGTCGCAAATTCCTAAGGCAGCTGATAGCTTCCAAAGAAACTTTGACAAAATAGTTCTCCTCAAAACAAAGAAAGATGCTTTTGG
>Ga0315284_10015969_pt1 | contig 10660 bp, 5 predicted proteins | sample YL17G09_16_MG_FD_203696 | JGI IMG/M metagenome (GOLD analysis project Ga0315284, IMG submission 203696) | Sediment microbial communities from Yellowstone Lake, YNP, Wyoming, USA - YL17G09_16 | ecosystem: Environmental > Aquatic > Freshwater > Lake > Sediment | place: USA: Wyoming | collected...
GTACATCTTCTACAAGGAGCCTCGCTGGTGGAACCCGGTCCCGATGCGTCACGGGGCGGGCACGGTGGCCTCCTTCGCGGACGTGCATTCGGATTTCCACGTCTGGAAGGACCCGCGGACTATCGAGTACGCGCAGATGACCTGGCAGCAGGCGGAAACCAGCCGGGGGTCCCAGCCGCCTCAGCCCGGCAACGAGGACCTGCGATGGGTGCAGACCGCCGTATGGGGAAAGCTGGGCTACACCTTCCAGCCCGGCCCCTGACGCATCCTGGAGATAGGGGGGGATCAATGATGGTTAGAAGTCCGAGCGACAGATTGTGCAATGGTGCGGCTCTATCGTTGTCCTCCTCACTGCCCATCCTTCGCACGAGAGCCTGTTCGCGGGGCTATGATGCGTTCACCCTGATCGAACTGCTGGTGGTGATTGCGGTCATCGCGCTGCTGATGAGCATTCTAATGCCGGCGTTGAGCAAGGCGAGGAAGCTCGGCCAGTCCGCCGTGTGCAAAGCGCACCTGCGCCAATGGGGAACCATTTTCTTCATGTACACGACCGACAACAGCGACAGGTTCTGGACGGAGCACAACGTCTGGCAAACCGGCGTGGCCCAGGGCGGCTGGATGCCTTACCTGAGCAAGCTGTACGGCGATATCGACGAGTTTCGCGTCTGTCCCACCGCCGGCAGGCTCAACGGCACCCAGGGCGGCATTGGCACGACGTTCAAGCAATGGGGGCCCGGTCCCATCATGATCGCGCACCGCTTCGGACCCGACAGTGAAAAGAACTACGGCAGCTATGGGATCAATTTCTGGATCAACTCGGTGGACCCGCCGTCCACGATGGGTTGGAGGAACCAGCCGCAACGCCAGTGGAAGACCACGCAGGTCAAGCAGACGGCGGACATCCCGATGGTGAGCGACTGCACCTGGTTCGGCACGAATCCGATCAGCCCTCGCGACAGCTCCTGGCCCAACGGCGGCGACCCTACCCCCACCGAGGACTGGTGGGAGCGGAAGAACCCCGACGAGCCCGGCGACTGGAACTGGGACATGGCCCGACTGACGATCAACAGGCACAGCAGAAGCATCAACATGACGTTCATGGATGCGTCCGTCAGGAAGGTGGTGCTCACGGACCTCTGGGACCTCAAGTGGCACAGAGAGTACCAGCCACCCTATGGCGTGCATATCGCCTGGCTCAGATAGCCCATCGCAAATTGGTGAAAGAAAGACGCAATTGCGCATTGCCCGTCCGTAGTCAAAGGCCGATAATCGAAGATAGTGCTACCAAGTCGGCCTCGCCTGCAAGGAGCAGTGACTTTCGCAGGACGCAGCGCAGTGACGTTTCAGGGTTGCAGGTTTCGGTGGATGGGTATGGCTGCGCACGAGTTCGGGGCCTGGACCGAGGCCTCCTTCCGGGACAGGCCCCATATTGTGTAATGCACCGCCGTGGGTTGACGCCGGAGGGGGCATTTTGTAGAATAGGACATATGTGACCCGTGGGTTTCTTTGATTCCGGGTTTCGGGTGGGTGATTGCAAATGACCGCTCGCGGGTCGGCGTTGCGACCGCGCGAGCTTCATATCCGAAATCTGCAATCCGCAATTTCAAGAGGAGGATTGTCATGTGCAGGAAATCGCTTTCTCTCGCCTGCTTCGCTTTGTTGTTCGGCCTGGGCACAAGGGTGCAAGGGGCCAAGCCCTTCCAGCAGGACGCGGGAGCGGACGGGATAGTCTCGGTGGAAGCGGAGCACTACGACAACAAGGTCAAGGCGCCGAACAACGATGAATGGGTAGAGGTCGGGCCCAGCGGCCTGTTTACCGGCACCGCCGGCATGCAGGCGCAGCCGAACAACAACAACAACAACCGGGATACGCCCGGCTATTCCACGAGTAGTCCTCGCCTGGATTATAACGTCAACTTCGTCAAGACGGGGACATACTACGTCTGGGTATTTGCCTGTGGTGCGAGCGGAAACGACGACTCCGGCCATGCCGGTCTGGATGGCCTGGAGATCCCGACCTGTGACCGGATGAGCGGCTGGAATGCCCAGTACCGCTGGTCCAACAGCACGATGGATAATGCGCCATCGACGTTCGACCTTACGACCGTCGGGGTCCACACTCTGAATATCTACATGCGCGAGGACGGCCTCATCGTCGATAAGATCGTCCTCACGACGAATGCGAGCTATACCCCGACCGGCGGCGGTCCGGCGGAAAGCCCGCGCGGCGTGCCGGCAAACGCCTTGGCCCCCAGCCCTGCCGGCGGCGCAACGGATGTCCCGATGGACGCGATCCTCTCCTGGAGGCCGGGACCATTTGCCGTCACGCACGACGTGTATTTCGGGACCAGTCTCGATGCCGTCACCAATGCCGGCAGAACCAATCCGCTGAGTGTGCTGGTCAGTCAAGGCCAGGATGCGAATACCTACGATCCACCCGGGTCACTCAAGCTCGGGCAGACCTACTACTGGCGGGTTGATGAAGTCAATGCTCCGCCCGACAGTACTACCTTTCGCGGCGGCGTTTGGAGCTTCACCGTGGAGGTGTTCTCCTATCCGATCAAGAACGTGAAGGCTACTGCCTCCAGCTCGCATGAGGCGGGTATGGGGCCTGAGAGGACAGTGGATGGCTCCGGGTTGAACGCCGGCGATGGGCACTCGACAACAGGGACCGACATGTGGCTTAGCAGCGGCACGGGGCCGCAGCCGACCTGGATCCAATATGAGTTCGATCGCGTTTGCAGGCTCGACAAGATGTGGGTGTGGAACTCGAACCAGTTGGTGGAAAGTATCTTCGGATTGGGAATCAAGAGCGCGACGATCGAATACTCCACGGATGGCAGCGCCTGGACGGCTCTGGCGGATGTGGAGTTTGCCCGGGCCCCCGGGCAGGATGGCTCCGTCCACGATACGACCGTCGAGTTTGGCGGCGTGGCGGCCAAGTACGTGAAGATCACGGCCAAGAGCAACTGGGGGGGACCGGCCCAATTCGGGTTGAGCGAGGTGCGGTTCTTCTCCGTCCCCGTCTATGCGAGCCAGCCTGTACCGGCTTCCGGCAAGGTGGGCGTGGACGTGGCGACGACGCTGAGCTGGCGACCGGGGCGAGAGGCGGCGGTGCACCAGGTCTATTTCGGGGACGACAGGCAAGCCGTGGCGAATGGCAAGGCTCTCGTCGATGTAATCACGGAGCACAGCTACGATCTCAGCCCTCTGAACCTTGGATTGGGAAAAGTCTATCACTGGCGAATCGATGAAGTCAACGAAGCGCAAAGCCCCCGCGTCTGGGAAGGCGACCTCTGGAGCTTCTCCACGCCGGAGTTTCTGGTCGTGGATGATTTTGAGGCCTATACGAATAACTCGCCCAACCGGGTCTTCCAGACGTGGATCGATGGCTGGGGCTTCTCGAAGGATGAGTTCTTCCCCAATGGCAACCCAGGCAATGGCACGGGCGCCCTCGTCGGCTACGATCCCGCGGTAGGCGATATCATGGAGAAGACCATCGTCCATGGCGGCAAGCAGTCCATGCCCGTGGAGTACAACAACGTCAACCAGCCGTATTATTCCGAGGTCGAGCGGATTTGGGAGACGGCCCAGAATTGGACGGCCAATGGCGCCGAGACGCTCCAGCTCTTCTTCCGGGGCAACCCCATTGGCTTCGAGGAGAAGGCGGGCAGCATCACCATGAGCGCCGCCGGGGCGGACATCTTCGGCACGGCTGATGAATTCACCTATGCCTACAAGCCGCTCGCCGCCAATGGCACGATCATCGCGAAGGTGGAGAACGTCGAGAACACCCATGCGTGGGCCAAGGCCGGCGTGATGATCCGCGAGAGCCTCAATCCGGATTCGCGATTCGCGGCGGTCTATGCCACGCCGGAAAACGGCGTCCGTTACCAGGCGAGATTGCTCAACGCCGGCTCCGTCACCAGCGATACGAGCGTTCCACCTGTGGCGACGCCCGAGCAGATCGCTTTGAAGACCCCCGTATGGATCAAGATGGAGCGCAGCGGGACCACGTTCAACGGTTTCTACTCCACCGACGGTGCCAAATGGACCGCGATGTCGTGGAATCCTCAGACGATCAACATCGCAGGGACGGCGTACATCGGCCTGGTGGTGACCAGTCATGCCGCCGGCGTCGGATGCACCGCCCAGTTCTCCAACGCCGCCACAAACGGCGCCAGCGGGGCGTGGAGGTTCGCAGAGGTCGGGATCGACCATCCGCTGAATGACCGCGGCAACCTCTACGTTGCTCTGCAGGATGCCGCCGGTCACGAGGCCATTGTGACCCATTCGGACCCGGATGCCGTGCTGCAGGATACGTGGCAGCAGTGGGACATTCCGCTGACCCGCTTCAGCGGCATCAACGTGGCGGCGGTCAAGAGGATGCGCATCGGCGTGGGCGACCGGAAGGGTCCTTCGGCGGGCGGCGCCGGCAGAATCTTCATTGACGATATCGGAGTGGGCCGTCCAGGACTGGCCGATCCGGGCAACCAGGGTCTGGCGGCGTCCTACGCACTGGAGAACAACCTGGACGATGGTTCCGGCAACGGTCACACCGGCACGGCTGTCGGCGCCCCGACCTACGTGCAGGGGCCGCCTGACTGCGGCACGGGGATGGAGTTCGATGGCACCGGCGCCCGGTACGTGACCGTGGGGACGTTCAATCCGTCGCAGGCAACGGGCCAGCTTACGGTCGCCCTGTGGGCCCGATGGAATGGTCTCAACGGCCAGTACCAGGGGCTTATCGCCAAAAGGGACAGTTATGCCGCCAATGACATGATGTGGCATCTCGAGACCCAGCAAACCACCGGCGTCGTCCGAGTCGGGCGTGAAGGGATTTCGCAGATCTCGAGCGAGGCGATGACGATCGGCCAGTGGGAGCATTGGGCATTTACGTTCGACGGCTCACAAGCGGTCATCTACCGCAACGGCCGGCAAGTGGCCAGCGGGGTATTCTCCTTTGGAACCGACCTCAATGCTTCCGTCCAGTTCGGCGTGATCTCCGTGAGCGACACAGGTGCCGGTAGCAATCCCTATAACGGCGCGCTCGACGAGATCCGATTGTACGACAGGGCCCTGTCGCCCTTTGAAATCCGTCACCTGGTGGGCCAGAGATAACTGATGTGTGGTCGCCGGGAAATGTCTCAACCATGTACGGCCGGTGTAGCTATGCCACCGGCCCCGGGGACACTCTGTCATTGGAGGGTTGCGAAAATGTGCAGACCACTCGTGTATTTGATCTGGGTTCTTGGGCTTCTGGGGTCGACCGGCGCTTGGGCGGCCACGCCCTTCAGTCTGCTGGTCGTCGATGACGGGCACGTGTGCAACGACTCACAGTATGGGCCGAACGCCGTCTACAATACGTCGGCCATACACATACGCAACATCGATGCGCCGAGGCGCCGGGTGGGCTTTCTCAAGTTCGACGTCTCCTCGATTCGGGGGCCCGGACGCGTCGTCTCCAACGTGAGCATCAGCGTGTACGGGTACGGCGCGGGCGACGTGAACGTGTACGGGGTCATCGAAAGCCAGGACCACACGGTGGCGGATTTTCAGGCTCTTACCTGGAATACCGCGCCGGGAGTCAAGAATAACCCAGTTCCGGCTCTCAGCGCCCCCGTTGAGCTTGACATGGCCGATCTGGTGGGCCCGCTGTTGAGCTTTCGGACGCCGGCGGTGGACGTCAGGGCGTCAAGCCCGGCCAGTCAGGCTCTTGCGGATTTCATCAACGAGGATACCGACGGCGTCATCGTGCTGCTGTTGTCCGCCCCGGTGGGCCAAAGCTCCATGATTCGTGAAGTGGACTGAAATAGTGGCCAGGGGGGAGCGAAGCTGGAGGGCGAGGTTGGGGGAGCGCCGGTGCAGGCTCGCGACCCGAATCCCGCGGACAAGGCGACCGATGTCTGGCGCGATGCGGTCCTGAGCTGGAGGCCGGGGACCACTGCCGCAGCGCGCGACGTGTATGTAGGGACTTCACTCGAAGACGTTACGGCTGCGGCTGCCGGCAATGCGCCGGGCGTGCTGGTCAGCCTGGGGCAGGATGCGAACACGTACGATCCGCCGGGCCACCTCGAATTTGGCAAGACATACTACTGGCGGGTCGATGAAATCAATGCGCCGCCCGATTCCACCGTGTTCAAAGGCGCGGTCTGGAGTTTCACAGTGGAGCCGTTCGCTCGCCCGGTCGCGAATATCACCGCCACGGCCTCAAGCTCCGATGTGACGGGAGGGCCGGAGAACACGATCAATGGCTCCGGACTGGACGGAAACGGCCTGCACTCGACAGTGGACAAGGCCATGTGGCTCAGCGCCAAGGGCGGCACGCAGCCGACCTGGATTCAGTACCAGTTCGACCGGGTCTATAAGCTTCACGAGATGTGGGTCTGGAACTACAACATGAGCGTCGAGTCCATCCTCGGCATCGGATTCAAGACCGTCACAGTAGAGTACTCGGCCAACGGCACGGACTGGACGGTGCTGGGCGAAGTTGAGTTTACCCGGGGCGCGTCAGCCGAAGGCTACGCACATAATACCACCGTAGATTTCCGCGGCGTGGCGGCCCAGTACGTCAGGCTCACCCCGAAGAGCAACTGGGGCGGACTCGCAAATCAGTATGGCTTGAGCGAAGTGAAGTTCCTCTACATTCCAGCCCACGCCACCGAGCCCCAGCCGGCGTCCGGCAAGACCGGCGTGAGTCCGGATGTCGTCCTGGGTTGGCGGGGAGGGTGCGAGGCCGCTTTGCATGAGGTGTACTTCAGCGCCGACCAGCAGGCCGTAGTGAATGGTACGGCCCTGGTGGATACGGTGGGCCAAGCCGGCTACGATCCGGCCCCGCTCAACCTTGAGCTGGGAAAGACCTACTACTGGAAGATCGTCGAGGTCAACCAGGCGGCGACGCCCGGTGCATGGGAAAGCGGCGTCTGGAGCTTCTCCACGCTGGAGTATTTCGCCATCGATGACTTCGAGAGCTACACGAACGACTCGCCGAACCGGGTCTTCCAGGCGTGGATCGATGGCTGGGGCTTCTCGGAGGACGTATTCTTCCCGAGCGGCAATCCTGGCAACGGCACGGGCTCCCTGGTCGGCTACAATCCCGAGGCCGGCACGATCATGGAGACCACCATTATCCACGGCGGCAAGCAGGCCATGCCCGTGGAGTACAACAACGTGAACCAGCCGTACTATTCGCAGGTTGAGCGGACCTGGGAGACACCGCAGAACTGGACGATCAACGGCGCCGACACGCTCCAGGTGTGGTTCCGGGGAAACCCGATCCGCTTCGTCCAAAGCTCGCCGACGAGTATCACCATGGGTGCCGGCGGGGCGGACATCTACAACGCCGCCGATCAATTCACATTCGCCTATAAATCGCTCAGCGGCGACGGCTCGATCATCGTCCGGGTGGACAGCCTCGAGAATACCGATCCGTGGGCCAAGGCCGGCGTGATGATTCGCGAGAGCCTGTTGCCGGATGCGCGATTTGCCGGCGCGTACGCGACGCCCGGCAGCGGCGTGCGGTACCAGGCCAGGCTGCTCAACGCCGGCTCGGGGACGAGCGACACGAGCGTGGCCACGCCGGAGCAGATTGCCTTGCGGGCCCCCGTCTGGGTGAAGATGGAACGAATCGGCAGCACGTTCAACGCCTTCTATTCAACGGACGGGGTCAAGTGGACGGCGATGTCGTGGAACCCGCAGACGATCAACATGGTGGGAACCGTCTATATCGGCCTGGTGGTGACCAGCCACAACGTCAACGTCGCGACCACCGCCGTGTTCTCGAATGCCTCGACCGGCGGCGGTGCGAGCGGGACATGGCAGTTCGCCGAGATCGGGATCGACCATAGGCTGAACGATCGCGATGCCCTCTATATCGCCCTGAAGGACGGCGCCGGTCGGACCGCCGTCGTCACTAATTCGGACGCAGATGCCGTGTTGCGGAACACCTGGCAGGCGTGGAATATCCCGCTGGCCGATTTCCGCAACGGCGGCGTGAATACCGCCGGGATCAAGACGATGTATGTCGGCGTTGGCGACCGCAAGAAACCTTCGGCAAGCGGGACCGGGACGCTCTTCATCGACGATGTTGGATTCGGCCGTTCCACAACCGTGGCTCCATAGCCATAGCCGCCCGACTCAGATCACTGGCCGGGCGTGGCCGCGGGTATTGTCGCGACGGCGTCTCTGAGCCGGCCGAGACCTTGCAGGAGAGTCTGCCTCGGACAGCCGAAGTTCAGCCGCACGCAGCCCGGCCCCCCAAAGTCCGCGCCGTCGGACATCGCGACGCCGAAACCCTCAAAATGGCGGGCGGCGTTTCGCATGTTCAGACCTGTCGCGTCAATCCAGGCCAGGTACGTTGCCTGGACATCGTCCATGGACAGTCCGGGGATCTCGCCGATGAACTTACGCACGATGTCCCTGTTGCCGCGCAGATAGTCGATCAGTGCCAGTCGCCACGGCTCGCAGTCGCGATAGGCGGCCAGGCATGCGGCGTAGCCCAATGCGTTGACGCCCGGGACGATCCCCTCGCGTGCCTCGTTGAACCGCGCCCGGAGTTCCTTGTTTTCGATGACGGCAAAGGCGCAGTTGAGCCCCGGAATGTTGAAGGTCTTGCTCGGGGCCATCAGCGTGATGGTGCGGGCGGAGATTTTGGGATCGAGCGTGGCGGCCGGTGTGTGCGGGCCGCCGTCGAGGACCAGATCGCAGTGGACCTCGTCGGAACACAGGACGATGTCGTGTGCGACGCAGATCTCGGCGACGCGCCGGATCTCCTCGGCCTCATATCGCCGGCCGACCGGGTTGTGCGGATTGCACAGAAGCAGGATCCCAGACCGCGGAGAAATCTCCTCCTCAAACCTTTCAAGGTCAAATGTGTAGAGATTCCCTTCGCGGCGCAGCGGGATGGTCCGCAGACGTTTCCTCGACAGCGGCGGGGCGGACAAGAACGGCGGGTACACGGGGGTGAAGGTCAACACGTCGTCCCCATCGTTGCCAAAAGCCCGGCACACGATGTTCAGCGCCGGCACCACGCCCGGCAGCCACACGATCCACGATGGCTCGATCTTCCACCGATACTTCTGCTCCATTCGCTCGACGACGACCTGCACAAGCTCCCGCGGCGGCAGCGCATAACCGAAGACCCCGTGTTCCACGCGCCCATGCAGCGCCTCCAGAATGGGCTGCGGCGCCCGGAAATCCATGTCGGCCACCCACATCGGGATCACGTCCCGCCCCCTGTACCGGTCCCACTTGAGGCTGTCCGTGTTCCGCCGGTCGATCACCGCGTCAAAATCAAAAGTCATGCCCGTCTCAATATGAAGCCTCGATCTGCTGTTTGCCTTTGACCGTGCCGGGCAGGACGACCCATTCCTTCTTGGCGTCGAACCGCTCGTAGGGCTGTCCGTTGACGGTCACGCTCCTGATCTGCCGCTCCTTGGGGTGCCTGATACGGACGAAGATGTTCTTCGGGCTGTTACGCGTCGGGGGATCGACGACGGCCTTGATCTTGTCTCCGCTCGCATCGGTTTCGAGGTCAAAGGACAGCACGCCGAAATGCGACGGGGCCCGCTCGATACCCACCTTGTTGCCTTTGGAGAGCCAGTATCGCGGGATTGCCTGGCCCAGGTACAGGTCCTGGCCCATCTGGTCGTTGACGAACATCAGGCGCAGCCAGTACGTGGACTGGGCCTCGTCGGAGGTCTTGAACTGATCGCCTGCGGGGTAGCCCAGCTCCGGCAGCGAGTGCTCGTTGCACATCCGGATCTCCGGGTAGAACGCGGAGGCGAAGCCGTTGAAGTAGGCCCGCAGGAAGTGCTTGACCTCGTCGCGCCACAGGTAGGGCAGGGGCCCGTCGAGCAGGTTGGCCTGCATGGAGAACCCGCCCCGCGAGAACCAGAAGCGGTCGAAGGAGGGGATCGCGTAGCCGTACCGCTCGGAGATGTAGAGATTGTCCTCGTAGTCTTCGAGAATCCACTTGGTCTCGATGGCCTGCGGGTCAAGCACTTGGTACGCCGGCAGGAACAGGGAGCCTTCGAGCGTCTCGCGAAGCCAGCCGTGCGCCCGGCCGCGCTGGTACGGCTGCGAGGGAATCTTGGGCACATACGTCCCGTCCCGCAGCCGCACGACCGGAGACAGGATACGCGACTCTGTGATGGCCCGCATGAAGTCGTCGTAATAGGCCTTCGCCTCCTTCTGGAGCCGCTGGCCGTCCGCGTGGCCGGAGTCGGCCAGTGCATCGGCTAACGACCGGAAGCCCCATACAGTGGCGCTGTTCGTCGCCAGCCAGGGCCAGAAGTCCGTGACGTCCTCCAGCGAGCCGCTGGGCAGCCAGCCATAGTCGAGCGCCTTCGTGCCGTTCGGCAGGGTCCGCATCGTGGCCTTGCGCTCGCTGACGACCCATTCACATGCCTTCACGAGTCCCGGCCCGGCTCGCTCCATCCATTGCCGGTCGTGGGTCATCCACCAGTGCTCGGCCATGTTCCACATGACGTAGCCGTGGCTCTTGTTGTAGCCGCCGGTCTCGTGCCCGCCGGCCCCGTAGAACTCGCCGTCGCTGTTGGTGAAGTTGCCGGGCATCGCCACCGAGCCCTGATAATGGAGGAAGGCATCGAGATTCTGCCGGGTCTGCTCGTGCAGGCCGCGCCGGTCGAGATCGCTGATC
>Ga0315284_10015970_pt1 | contig 10660 bp, 10 predicted proteins | sample YL17G09_16_MG_FD_203696 | JGI IMG/M metagenome (GOLD analysis project Ga0315284, IMG submission 203696) | Sediment microbial communities from Yellowstone Lake, YNP, Wyoming, USA - YL17G09_16 | ecosystem: Environmental > Aquatic > Freshwater > Lake > Sediment | place: USA: Wyoming | collected...
ACAACCGGGTCAGCCACATCGAAGACCACGTTACGGCGGATGATATCTGCTGAGGAAGAAAGCCGGGGACGCGAGTGGGGGAAACCCCCGATCTCGGGGTTCTTCTCACAGAAGTGGGTAGTGATGGAGCAGCTGCACGAGCCCTATACCCATAAGAGCAGTTAAAGTGCCTCTATCAGTTATGAGCTTGTCTATGGCTTGCCGGTTACCCACATGCGTTGGGGATGAGCGCTTTTTTATAAAGGGCGGTCTTCAGGAGTCTATGCCGGACTCACTATATATAAAGGCGGGGGTTATAAAGAACCGGAGCACGGCATCGGTCGGTCCGGGCCTAAGGCCGGTGGGAAGGGCCCGGAAGCGATGCCGGGAAAAGAACGCGGGGGTGCCGGTACGGTAATAGACGCCGACAGAAAGAGGCTCGAAAATATAGCGCGGCTGCGCAAAGAGCGCCGGGCGGTCATCCTGGCCCACAACGACCAGAGGCCTGAGATACAGGACATAGCGGACTTCGTGGGCGATTCGCTGGGCCTGGCCCGACAGGCAGCCGGCGTGGACGCCGAGGTCATCGTGTTCTGCGGCGTCCACTTCATGGCCGAGACCTCGGCCATCGTAAACCCCGACAAGATAACCCTGCTGCCCGAGCCGGAGGCGGGATGTCCCCTGGCGGACACCATCACGCCGGAGGGATTGATCACCCTGAAGAAGCTGTATCCGAGGGCCGCGGTGGTCACCTACGTCAATTCCACCGCCGCCGTGAAAGCGGAGAGCGACTACTGTTGCACGTCGGGGAACGCCGTGCAGGTGGTGCAGGCGATCGACGCGCCGGAGATAATCTTCACGCCCGACAAGAACCTGGGCCGGTACGTGCAGAAGATCACGGGCAGGGAGTTGATCATCTGGGAGGGCTGCTGCCCCATCCACGACAATATAACCGTCGATATGGTGCTGGAGCAAAAGCACCTGCACCCGTCGGCCCTGGTGGTCGCCCACCCCGAGTGCCGCGAGGAGGTGCTGGACCTGGCGGACGAGGTGGCCAGCACGTCCGGCATGTTCAAGGTGATCGCGGAGGCCGGGAGCGACGAGATAATCGTCTTGACCGAGGCGGGTATGGGATATCCCCTGTGTAAAAAGCTCCCCGCTACAAGACTCTTCTTCCCGCAGGAGGAGCCGCTGTGCCCGGACATGAAGCTCATCACCCTGGAGAAGGTGGAGAGGTCCTTGCGCGACCTGGAACCGAGGATAACGGTGCCGGAGGACATCCGTCTGAACGCTCTTCTGGCCGTGGAAAGGATGCTGGAGATAGGGTAGCATCCATGTGACCCGTGAAAGGTACGCCGTGATCCCACGCTATCTCGTCAATTTCGACCTCGAAGACCTGCCGGGCGTCGCCTTCGACCTGGTGGTGGTGGGAAGCGGCGTAGCGGGCCTTTCCACCGCCTTGCGGGCGGCGCGGCGCTTCAGGGTGGCCCTGCTCACCAAGACCACCCTCACCGTAACCGCGACCAGGATCGCCCAGGGGGGCATCGCCTCGGCCTTGGGAGCGGACGATAGCCCCGAGCTCCACTTCCAGGACACCGTACAGGCCGGGAAGGGATTGTGCGAGGAGGACGCGGTATGGGCCCTGGTGCGCGAGGGACCCATGCGCATCACCGAGCTCATTGAGGAGGTGGGAGCCCATTTCGATTGCGTGGACGGCCACCTCGACCTGACCGTGGAGGGGGGCCACTCCCGGCGGCGGGTGGCCCATGCGCAGGGAGACGCCACCGGGAGCGAGCTGGAGGCCAGCCTCACGCGGCGGCTCCTGTATAACAAACGCCTCGACGTATTCGAGAATTACTACGTCATCGACATCCTCACCGTTGACGGACGCTGCGCCGGTGTCCTGGGCATGAACGCCGAGGAAGGGACGATAAACTTTTTCCGCGCCCCCGTCGTGGTGCTGGCCATGGGAGGCATGGGCCAGCTCTACCCGGTTACCACCAACCCGGAGATATGCACCGGGGACGGGGTATCCATGGCCTTACGCGCCGGAGCGGAGGTCTCCGACCTCGAGTTCATGCAGTTCCACCCCACTTCCCTGCACCTTCCCGAGACACCGCGCTGGCTGATCAGCGAGGCCTTGCGGGGAGAGGGGGCGGTGATATTGGACCACACTGGAAAGAGGATCATGGAGGGAGTCCATCCCCTCATGGACCTGGCGCCGCGCGACACGGTGGTCAACGAGATGGTGCGGGTGATGAGGAAGCTGGACCGGGACCACCTGTTTCTCGACGCCACCCACATCCCCGCGGATAAGCTCAAGGAGCGCTTTCCCACTATCTACAAACACTGCCTCGAGGCCGGCGTGGACATAACCCAGGTGCCCATACCCGTCTCGCCCGCCGCCCATTACATGAGCGGCGGAGTGGTGACCGACCTGCATGGGAGGACGCGGATAAAGGGGCTCTATGCCTGCGGCGAGGTCGCCTGCACCGGCGTGCATGGGGCCAACCGGCTGGCCTCGAACTCCCTCCTCGAGGGCCTGGTGTTCAGTTGGCGCATCATGCAGGACCTGCCGCTGGCGGTGGAAGACGGCGCCGGAGGCCTCGACAAGGTCTGCGAGCTGAGCCATAAGGCAAAGAGGAGCCACCTGCCGGTGGAGATAAGCCTGTTGCGCCGCTTCCTGCAGCAAATGATCATGGATTGCGTTGGATTCCGGAGGAGCGAGGAAGGACTGAACGAGATCAGGGAATTCCTCGAGAAGAACCTCGAGGTGCTGCAGGTGGAGTACCTCAACCCCCAGGGGTTCGAGCTCCAGAATATGATCACCCTGGCCACCCTGATGGTCAAGGCTTCGCTCATGCGCGAGGAGAGCCGGGGCTGCCATTACCGGGTGGACTTCCCGGGACAGGCGGAGTTCTGGCGCAAGCATATAGTCTTCCACTTGAGCGGCGGTGAGATCGTGCACGAGCTCAGGCCGGTAGGTGGATTGACGGGTCCAGGCTATGGGAAGCCGGCGGTCGAGGCAAAGGAGCCATGAGCCGTGGACGAGGATTTCAGGCGCATATGTATGGAGGCGGTGCGGAAAGCGCTCGACGAGGACCTGCAGAGCTCAGGTGACGTCACCTCCCGCGCCCTGGTCCCCCCCGACGCCAGGGGCAGGGGTCGGGTCATACTCCGCGAGGAGGGAGTGGTGGCCGGCCTCCCCCTCGCCTCCATGGCCTTCCGGCTGCTCGACAACAAGGTGAACTTCCAGCCGCTGGTGAACGATGGCGATCACCTTGCGGCCGCGAGCGAGATAGCCGTGGTCGAGGGGTCGGTCTTGACCATATTGGAGGGCGAGAGAACGGCCTTGAATTTCCTGCAGCGGCTATCAGGCATAGCGACCCTCACCTCGCGGTATGTCGCCGCCGCCGCGCCTTTCGGCGCGACCGTATTGGACACGCGCAAGACCACGCCGGGGCTGCGCGGCCTCGAGAAATACGCCGTGCGGGCCGGCGGAGGTAAGAACCACCGCTTCGGGCTCTACGACGCCGTGTTGATAAAGGACAACCACATCGTGGCCGTGGGCGGGGTAGGCAAGGCGGTGGAGTCGGCCCGGGAAGCGGTGGGAGAAGAGGCGGACGTGGAGGTGGAGGTGCAACGCCTCGCCGACCTGGAGGAGGCCATCCAGGCAGGAGCGGACGTGGTCATGCTCGACAACATGAGCGTTGCAGAGGTTGCCGAAGCGGTGCGGAACGCGCGCGGCAGGGTCAAACTGGAAGCCTCGGGCGGCATCGGCCTGGATAACATCGTGGCCTACGCGGAAACGGGCGTCGACCTCATATCCGTGGGGGCTATCACCCACAGCGCAAGGGCCCTGGATATCGCATTGGAGCTGGAACCCTTGCGACGGGCGGAGGACTGAGGGCCGCCTGGCCGGGCGGAACCAGGCCATACCGCTGCCATAAGAACGAGCTAGCACCGACCTCACCCATCCGAAGAGCAAAAAGGGTAGTCTTGGGTGCAGAGGTTTAGGATAATGAGTAAGGCATCGTATCGGGAGCACAGGCGTTTATAGTAGATAGGTGGAGGTCCATCATGCTGCTGGCGATAGACGTGGGGAACACCCAGACGGTGATCGGGGCCTACCGTGGGCCCGACCTGGTGGGACACTGGAGGGTATCCACAGACCCCAACAAGACCGGCGATGAGCTCGCCCTTTATTACCAGGGCTTCCTCATGCTCAAGGGGCTTTCCTTCGCCGGCTTCGACGCCGTTATCATCTCGTCAGTGGTCCCTTCGTCAACCATGGCACTGGAGCAGATGACCAGGGATTACTGGGACTTCGAGCCGCTCATCGTCGGAACAAACATCGACGCGGGGATCCGTGTGCTGATAGACAACCCGAAGGAGGTCGGTCCGGACCGGCTGGTGAACGCCGTGGCCGCCTTCGAAAGGTATGGGGGGCCGAGCATCGTGGTGGATTTCGGCACCGCCACTACCTTCGATGCCGTATCCGAACGGGGGGATTACCTGGGCGGGGTTATAGCGCCAGGCATCGAGATATCCTCCCAGGCCCTCTTCAGGGCGGCTGCCCGTCTTACGCGGGTGGACCTCCACCGTCCTCCCTCGGTCATCGGCAAGAACACCGTCTGGAGCCTGCAGTCGGGGATCATCTTCGGTTTCGCCGGCCAGGTGGACCGGGTGGTCGAGCTCATGCAGGAGGAGTTTGGGGAGGGAGCCACCGTGGTGGCGACGGGAGGGCTTGCCGAGGTGGTGATCGCGGAATGCCGTACCGTGCAGGTGCACGACTCGCTGTTGACCCTCCACGGACTGCGGCTCATATACGAGCGGGATAAAAACCAAACCTGACAGGCCGGGTGTTATCACAAACGTATTGTGGATTGCATCGCGTAAGCGACAGCGCCGCCCGGAGGGCGGCGCGACGGTGTCCCAGTGCCTGGACATTTCCGGATGTCTCAGGCCTGGCACGTGTACGTCCGTAAATCAATCCTGAAAATCTCCGACAAAACCTTGGTCACCGGCGGGATAAACGATTAGCACCGGGGTTTTATTGACATGTATTAACCCTGCATATATTATGTTACGGGATTGATAGAACGCCAGTTTAAACGTGCAAGGAAACGGGTCAGGAAGTGAGATAGAAGGCCGGCCAGAGTCGAAGCAAGAGGTCGAAACAGCATGGCAGGATCTAAGGAAAAGGTGAAGAAAGAGAAGACCGAGAAAGCCCCAAAAAGGAAGAAGGAAGACCGGCATATATCGGACCAACTGGAAGAGAAGTTCGTAGGAGCCAGGACCGAGGTTTTCAGCCGTATATCCGCCAAAGAGGTGGAGATCCGCACCAAGACCAGCGCCGAGAGGACGAAGGCAGACCGCCTTATCGAGGATGCAAAAGGACAAGCCGCCGCCCTCAAGCGCAAAGCCACCCTCGAGGAAATCGGTAAAGACGTTCACACCAAGATAATCGCCGCCGCCCATGAGGAGGTCGGTGAGATCGAGAATGCCACCGTCAAGGAGATCGCCGAAGTCGAGAGGACCGGCGAGCGCAACCTGGACCAGGCGGTGGATCTGATCGTCGAGGCGGTGATCATCACCGGCGATCAAAGCCCTTGAACCTCTTGGCAGGAGCTTTGAACCGGCCGTATCGCGAGACGGCATAGAGGACCAGAAGAAGGATCGCATCGCACATGATCGACAGCAGATTAGAGCAATAGGGGGAGACTGAGATGTTATTGACGATGTCGAAAGTGGAGATCGTGGGGGTGAAGACCCTCTTCTTCCAGGTGCTCGAGACGCTACAGGATCTGGGCACGCTCCATCTCGAGGACATCACCAAGAAGAGGGGCCCGCGCTACGCGGATCTGATCCCCATGGAGATGGATCCGGCGCTCGAGGAAGAGCGTAACCTTCTGCAGCACCTGGCGATGCGCACCAACGCCATCCTCTCCGAGCTGGCGCCCCCGAAGGAGAGGGTAAGCCGGGCTGTGCTCGAGGACAAATACCGCTCCTTCAAGGGCAAGACCCTCGGGGATATCTCGGCCATGGTCGAGGAGGAGGAAAGCGCGACCAAGGAACTCATCACCTACAAGAACGAGCTGGAAATGGAGATGTCCCGCCTCTCCAAGTACGAGCCCATCATCAAAAAGGTCTATCCCCTGGCCAGCAAGGTCACCACCACCGAACAGTACACCTCTATCGCCCTGCTCATCGAGGAGCGCTACAAGCAGGTCCTCGATTATATAGAGAAGGAACTGGAGAGGATAACCGGCGGGCAGTGCGACGTGTTCTCGGCCCGGGTGGACGAGAACACCCACGCCGCCATCCTGGTCTTCCACAAGCGTTTCTCCGAGCAGGTGCACAACTTTCTGGCCACGGAGAACGTCAACCAGGTGCGCCTGCCGACGGAACTGGCAGACAAGCCCTACGACGAGGCCTTGAAGGAGATCGAGACACGCTATCAGGAGATCCCCCCCAAGCTGAGGAAGGTCAAAGACGACCTGGAGGATATTTCCAATAAATGGTACGCCACCCTGGTGGCCCTCAAGGATTACCTGGCTGACCGCATCGAGTCCCTCAACGCCATCCCCAAGTTCGGGCAGAGCGGGCACGTCTTCGTGATCACCGGCTGGATGCCCTCCGAGAACGTTGACGAAACCCGCAAGCTGCTGGACGACAAGTTCGAGGGCAAGGTGGAGATCACCGAGGAGGCGCCTACCCACGCGGATCTGGAGGAAGCGCCCTCGGCGATGAAGAACCCGGCGGCGGTCAAACCCTTCGAGTTCATCTACCTCCTCATCAAGCCGCCCAAGTACGGACACCTCGACCCCACCTTCCTGGTGGCCATCTTCTTCCCCCTCCTTTTCGGGTTCATGCTGGGGGATATGGGTTATGGCCTGGTGCTCTTCGGAGTGGTCATGCTCATGAAGCACTATCTCAAGAAGAAGGACTCAAGGAGCTTGTTTTTTGAATTGTTCGCGAATGTGTTGCTAATCTGTTCCATATCCACTTTCGTATTCGGCATATTGTACTTCGAGTTCTTCGGCAACCTGCTCATCAAGGCCTTCGGGTGGGAGAACGCGAACGGGGAGCTGCAGGTGCAATGGGTGTGGGGCCATACTTCCAACGGCGAGCCCTTCGGGTGGCCGGTGGAGCGCATCGCCAAAGCCAATCCCGACATGTTCAAATTGCTGCTGATCATCGTGATCATCATCGGAGCGCTGCACATGGGTCTCGCCCTGACCATCGGCCTCATCGATGGCATCCGGCACAAAGACCGCAAACACGTCATGGAGAAGGCCGGGTTCCTGATGTTCATCTTCGGCCTGTTCTTCACCTTCCTGTGCCTGTGGGGAATCCCATCCATCAAGTCCGTCGGGGTGCCTTTGGGGGTGGTCATAGCCTTTGCGGGGATTGTCCTGGCCTTCGTGGGCGGCGGCTTCGGCGGCGGCTTGGAGGCGGCGCTGGTCTTCGGCAACCTCCTCTCCTACGCCCGACTCTACGGTATCGGCCTGGCCTCGGTCATTCTGGCCGAGGTGGCCAACGAGCTGGGAGCGGAGTTCGGTGGCGGAGCCATGGTCATACTTGGGATCATTGTAGCCGCTTTGTTGCATACGCTAAACCTCGCTCTTGGGATCCTCAGCCCCTCCATACAGTCCCTCCGTCTCAACTTGGTGGAGAGCTTTACCAAGTTTTACCAGGAAACAGACGTAGTCTATAAGCCGTTCAAGCGTTCAGGAGGTGAATAGTTTGGAACTTGGACTCATCGCCATCGGGGCAGCTTTGGCCATCGGCCTGGCCGCTCTGGCGACCGGGTGGTCGCAGTCTAAGATCGGGGCAGCCATGGCGGGAGCCCTGGCTGAGAAGCCGGAGCTCGCCGGGAATGCCATCATCATGATCGCCATCCCCGAGACCATGGTGGTGCTGGGATTCGTTATATCCTTCTTGATCACCGGCCTAAAACCCAAGTGATCGGCCTGCAAGAGGAAGACACCCAGCAGACAGCGCTCTATTATCAACAGGAAGTGAAGGCATGTCTATAGAGGACATCCTGCAGGCGTTGGATGACCAGTGCCGACAGGAATGCCAGGAGATATTCAACCGGGCAGAGGTGGAGGCAAAGCAAGTCCTGGAAAAAGCCCAGGCCGAAGCCGAGGCCATCCGCCAGGCTCGCCTGGCTAAGGTCAAGGCGGAAGCGCAGAGCGAGACGACCTCCATGCTCTATTCCGCCCGCCTCAAGTCCAAGAACACGGTCATCTCCGCCAAGGAGCAGATCGCAGAAAAGGCGCTAGCTTCGGCGGAAGAGAACCTGAGCGGCCTGAGGTCGCGTCAGGATTACCCCGCAATCCTCGAGGAGCTGATCAAGGAGGGATTGACGCGCATAAGCGGCAAGATCGCCGTGCACGTGGACCCGACTGATGAAGCTGCGGCGGATGCGGTGATGCGGAAGCTCGGGTTGGATTACGAGCTGCACACCGACATCCAGAGCCTCGGTGGAGCGGTGGTCTCTGACACAGGCGGGAGGGTGAGGATAATCAACACCGTCGAGGAGAGGTTGAACCGCGCGCGGGAGAAACTGCGCATGTACGTTTCCGGGATCCTCTTCGACGAGGAGGTGGGGGCCGCGGTGGGAGGGGGTTAAGCCCCCTCTTTCGATGTCGGCGGCGAAAGGCGAGAGATAATGGTTCAGGTCCCGCTTAAGGATTACAGCTACGCTAATGCTCGAGTGCGGGCGATGAACGCCCGCCTGCTCGACCAGAGCGTATACAAGGAACTGCTCGACGCCCTGGATTACAACCGGGCGGTCGCCGTGCTGGAGGAGACCGAGTACGGCGAGGACATCGAGCACTTCATGATGGAGGGCGCCAGGCCCACCACCATGGACCGCGCCTTCAACCGCAACCTCGTCCGCAACTTCGCCAGGATCAAGGATTTCTTCATGGGCCGGCCCGAGGACATGGTCAACATCCTGCTCTCGCGCTGGGACCTCTACAACCTGAAGACCGTCATGCGGGGCATGCGCGCGCTGGTCCCTAAAACGGAGATCACGCGCAACCTGGTCCCTATAGGCTCCCTGGACCAGGTGGTCCTGGATGAGATCATCAACCAGCCGGACCTGCGCGCCTCGCTGGATGCCATCGTGATGTTCAGCGGCGAGTGGCAGATCCGCTATGGGCAGGCCATCACGGCGCACCTGTCGGAGTACCTGCGGGAGCATGACCTCTCCATCCTGGAGCTGGCGCTGGACAAGTTCCATTACGAGAAGATAACCGAGCTGCTCGAGCGGGGAGACGCCAATACGCAACTGGTGCACGAAGTGGTGAAGATGGAGGTCGATGCCATCAATATCGTGACCCTCATACGCATCTGCGGCCTGGAGATGAAGGACACGAGCCCCGAGGACTATTTCGTGCCGGGCGGGACCATCGCCACGGCCAAGGAGTTCGCGAGGGTCATGGAACTGGGCCAGCCCGAGAAAGTGTATGAGGCCCTGTGCAGGAAGACCCCTTACAGCGCTGCGCTGGAGAGGGCCTGGAAGAACTTCGACGAGCGGGGGGAGAGCGCCTTCGATGACGAGATGGAGAAGCAGATCATCAAGAGCTGCCTGAAGATGTCCAAGGACCCCCTGGGCATAGGCGTGATCATCGAATACATGTGGAAGAAGACCCTGGAGATAACCAATCTGCGTATAATCCTGCGCGGCAAGAGCATCGGGCTCATCGAGTCCCAGATCCGCAAGGAGCTCTTCATGTGGGACGAGGAGACGCGGGAAAAATAACAGCTTGGAGAGGTGAGGACCTTTGTACAAGGCCATAGTGGTGACGGACCCTGAGACGGCGGACGGTTTCCGCCTGGCAGGGGTGAGCGTGGTCGAGGCCGAGAACGCCGACGAGGCACTGGAGAAGATCAAGCTCCTACTCGACGACCCCAGCGCCGGCATCCTGGCCGTGAACGAACATTTTTACGATTCCATCGACGAGAAGACCCAGGAGAAGATAGACAGCATCTACCGGCCCATCGTCATCCCCCTCCCCATCAAGGAGACGGTGGAGATGGCGGGGGAGCGGCGGGCATATCTCGCCCGCCTCATCCACCGCGCCATCGGGTTCGACATAACCCTGCGAGCCCGCGAGGGAGAATAGGCCGGCCGGCGCGATGCTCGATGATAGACACTGGCGGGATGGATTAGGAGACGGGAGAGTGTCGGCATGATCGAGGGAACGATTGTCAAGGTTTCCGGGCCCGTGGTGAACGCGGAGGGCATGTCCGGCGCCAAGATGTACGATATCACCAAGGTGGGCGATCTCGGGCTCATCGGTGAGGTGGTGCGCCTGGACGAAGATGTAGCCATCGTACAGGTCTACGAGGATACCTCAGGCCTGCACGTGGGGGAGAAGGTGGAGTGCAGCGAGGAACCCCTCCTCATCGAGTTGGGACCGGGACTGCTGTCCTCCATCTACGACGGCATCCAGAGAAGGCTCGTGGATATCGCGGACACCTACGGCGACTTCATAGTGCGCGGGGTGACCACTGAAGCCCTTCCCCGCGACCGCACCTGGACCTTCCAGCCCATGGTGGAGGAGGGCGACGAGGTCGCGGCGGGAGACATCGTGGGGGAGGTACAGGAAACCGCCCATATCGCCCACCGCATCATGGTCCCGCCCGGCATGTCCGGCAAGGT
>Ga0315284_10015973_pt1 | contig 10657 bp, 6 predicted proteins | sample YL17G09_16_MG_FD_203696 | JGI IMG/M metagenome (GOLD analysis project Ga0315284, IMG submission 203696) | Sediment microbial communities from Yellowstone Lake, YNP, Wyoming, USA - YL17G09_16 | ecosystem: Environmental > Aquatic > Freshwater > Lake > Sediment | place: USA: Wyoming | collected...
GGCGGCTTCCTGCCGTCCAGCCGCCGACCCGGAGGCGGCTTCCTGCCGTCCAGCCGCCGACCCGGAGGCGGCTTCCTGCCGTCCAGCCGCCGACCCGGAGGCGGCTTCCTGCCGTCCAGCCGCCGACATGCATGTTGCAGCGAGAATCGACATCAGCATCACATTGCGTGTACGCATAGGTTCTTCCTCCTTCTGTCATTGCGACAGAATCGGTTCATCTGCGTCTTGGTATCCCATTCGTCTGCGCGAGGCGATTTCCTCGCGGATTTCCTTCTGAAGCCGATCGATGGCAGCCATGGGACTGAGCGTGCCCCGCTGGGCGGCGTCGTCCGCCTGTGTGATTCGGTCCCAGAGGTAAACCTGGTACGGAACCGGAGGCGTGGGTTGGAGGTTGTCGCTCGACAGCACGTCCAGAAAGGTCTTGAACTGCGGGTGCTTCTGGACATACTCGCGGTACTTGGGCGCCTCCGCGACGGCGGGCGATAACGGCAGCCAACCTCCCCACGTGTAGAATTCCGCGGCCCGCTCGGGGTCCTCGACGCCCGACCAGAACTTGGCGAACGCCCAAGCGCCTTGGACTTCCTTTGCCCCCTTGGGGATGATCAGGAAGTTCCCGTTGACCCAGCCCGCATGCGGACGCCCCCCGTTGGGCGGCGGGATTGGAAACGTCGCATACTCGAGCTCCGGCGCGTATTTGGCGATCTGCTCGACGCGCCACTGTCCATCCACGACAATCGAATACGCCCCGCTGATGAACGGCCACTGAGCGTTTCCGACCCCTACCGTGAGGCCGGATTCGAACCGGATGACGTTGTTGACGCCAAGCGTCTCGCGTTGATCCGCGAGGAAGGTCAATGCCCGCAAGTTTTCCGGCGTGTTGAGCGTGACGCCGCCTTTAGCCCAATCGTAGAAGCCTCCGCCGAAGATCGGCGCATACATCACAAAACCGGTCGGCAGGAAACCCATCCGGACCAGGCTGCCGTCCGGCCCAAACTTGTGAAGCCGTTCTCCCCAATCGACCAGTTCCTCGAGTGTCTTGGGAAACGGATCGCCGCTCAAACCCGCTTCGCGCAGGTCCGCCAGACGGCAATAACACGCATAGACATCGAGACCCGTTGTGATCCCATACAGATTGCCTTTGTACGTTCCGAGCTTCAGCACCGCTGGATAGGCGGTGTGCAGGAACCCCGTCCACTCGCCGGGCGTCATCAGGTCATTCAAAGGAATGAGCAGGCCGCTTTCCGCCCACTTCGGGATCACCTGGTTCCACTGCGCCATGACGTCCGGCGGATCGCCACCCGCCACCGCGAGGAGGAATTTCGAGTCAGCGGCGGTTCCCGGAACTGAAAGCGGGATGACTTCGTAAAGATCCTGGCTCTTATTAAAGCGATCACAAGTGCGCTCCACCACGACCTTCCATTCGGCCGTCCACATATGCCAGAACCGCACGGGAATGCGGTCCGGATATTTGCGCGGGGGCGTCCCAGGCAATGCGAACACGAGACCGAGTCCCATGACCGCAAACAACACACTCAACGCCATCGCGCCGCGTCGCAGAAATCCTTGGCGATACACGCCGTTTATGGTTCCGAGTATCCGCAAGCGGCGACACTCCGCGCGCGCGCAAGGCTTCCGCGCGCGATCCGGTCCGCAATGAACATTGCAGCCGCCCTATCCTATCGCTGAACCGGGGCCGCTGTCTATGGCGCCTGCGCGGCGCACAGAACCATAACCTGATAGGGGGCAATCTCCACACGGCCCACGTGTTCGTTGCCGTCCAGCATGTCCCGTACGGGCGACGACAACGTCAGCGCGCCCGGGCGGTTCTCGATCTCTATCACGATGACGCCCTTGCCGGCTTCCCCTTCGCGGGGGACGACCAGTACGTTCGGCGTGGCATCGGCGGCGGGCAGAATCCCACACTGCTCCGCGAGTCGGAGCATCAGCCTCTGCAAGTCGTCGGGAATGCAGAGTGTCCCGAGCAGGATGATGCGTCCTTGTCCGAGCTGCGTCTCGGTAACCGCGGCGAGTCCCGCCAAGGGGCCCTCCGTGTATGCGGCGAGGGTCTTGGCCCCATCCGGCGTGAATCCGGCATACCACAGCGAACCTTGCGACTTTCTTCCATCAAACCACCGCAGGGGGAAATCGCGCGGCGCCCCGGGCAATTCATACTTGCAGGACACACCGGCCCACTCCTCGAGGCAGCCGAACGGGGCGTGCGTCGGCTTCGTTCCTTCCAAGGTGCGAATGTCGGAGAACGGTCCAACGACCCATGTCCCACCGTCTTCGATCCAAGCGCGCATCCGTTCCCGAAGACCCGACTCATCCAACGCCGGAAGGAACGGAGAGAACACCAGGCGATAGGCATCGAGCGGCGCGGCCGGATCAATGACGTCGGCGCGCAGATGCACGCCCATCAGGGGACGGTACACCCGGTTCAGCATGGACTCGACGTAATCGAAGCCGGGAACGATGGACTGAAATCGAAGTTGCGCGTGAGCCAGCGTGGACACGTGCACGGCCAGGCCGGGCGGTTCCGGGCGTGTCCCGTTAAGGAACTCGGAAACGGTCTTGAACCCCGCCGACACCTCCTGGACCTCGTTCATGATGTGCAGGGGCCGCCCGCTACTGGAAACCACGCATCCGTGCATCAACTCCTGTCCGCTCCAGTGCGAACGCCAGAGCCAGTACAAATTGGCCTCGGCGCCGAGCGAGATCGGAAGCCAGGAATTGGCCCGACAGAACCCCGGCTCTCGGTAACCATTGGCCGTGACGCCGCCGTTCCAGCAAGTCGAGGTTTCCGTATTCCAGAAGGGCGCCTTCTTGACCGGCCGCACGTAGTCCATCCAGAACACCTGCCGCCAGAGATTGTCCATCGTGTCATAGTGGTTGTACTGGACGAGGTCCAGGTTTCGGTGCATCTGCTCGTAGCTCACGCTAAGAATGGGCATCATGTCCGTGCCCACGGGTTGCGACACGCGGTTGTGGACAAGGGGTTGCAACCCCTTGTCTGCGCGCTGCAAGGCTGGCGCAAGATCGCGCGGCTGCTGGTGCAGTATCGCCGCCTGATGCGCAACGTAGTTCACCAGGCTCTCATTCTGGAACTGCACCCACGCCGTCAACAGGGATGGATGATGACAGTAGTTCGGATGGGGTGCGGGAACGTGTGAGAAAGACTGATAGGTCTGGCTCCAGACGTTCGTACCCCAAGCGGCATTCAAGGCCTCCACCGACCCAAACTTCTGCCGCAGCCCTTCGCGGAACAACTGCACGCACAGGTTACAGTAGCACCCCCAACCCTCCCACAGGTCCACCTCGTTGTCGATCTGCCAACCGATCACGCGTTCGTCATGTCCAAACGCCTCGGCCAGCTTCATCGTGATTCGCCCGCAGAATTCCCGGTATACAGGGTTGTTCGGGCAGACGTGACGGCGGAATCCGTGGCCGGCCCGGACGCCCGCATGATTCACGACGACTACCTCAGGATACTTCGCCGTCAACCACGCCGGGGGAGTGCACGACGGCGTGCACATGATGGTGGCAATGCCGGCTGCCCCAAGCTTGTCCACCACGCGATGCAGCCACCCGAGCTCGAACCGGCCCTCCTCGGGCTCCATGCTGCTCCAGGCGAATTCCGCGATCCGAACGACATTCAAGCCCGCCTCGAGCATCAGGCGGATATCTTCGTCGACCTGCTCCGGCGGCCATGCCTCAGGGTAATAGGCGGCACCCAAGTACGGAGGCCTGAAACGACTCATCAAGTAGACCTTTCCTTCTGTACTCCAACCACTCGTTCAGTTCCCTCACGGCAGTTGACATGCGCCGATTATCAGGGAATGCCTACCTCAACCCTCTCGCCGCAAGTCGCGCATCGCGAACTAGCTTCGTTGCTTGGAAGGGGAACGGGCTGTCTCACGGGTCCGCCGTCGCGTTTCGGGAGCCCCTGCGGCGTCCGCCGCACAGGGTGGGCACCGCAGGGGCCTGGCCCACGCGCCGGGTCGGAGGCTCCGATGCCCCAGCGAGCTAGAATGCCATCCTCTCGAGCGTCCGCAGATGGTCCTTGCTCTTTCTGAGCGCGTCCCAAACCATCTTCCGGAGTTTGGCCACCGACACGAAGAGCGTGCTCAAGGGTATCAGCAGACCGGCGGATCCGGAGACCTCGCGACACCCCGCGAGGAGTTAGAAGTCCGTCGCCAGCAGGCCAACTATTGTCGCCAGCGGCCCACTGCACGGCGCCGGACCATTCTGGTCATACCTCTGGAACTCCACGTGCCCGTCCATGAACAGGACGTTCGAACCGCCCGGAACATGGTTGTAGGCCGTGGCCCTGGTCGCCACGCCATCAAACATGATGAACACCTCGCTCTGCGCCACGGCGGTTGCAGCGGGGTTGTTGATGTCCGTAATCAGGAAGCGCTCAATCCCTTCGCGGAGCCTGTACATCGTGGCAGAGCTGCTGTTGCCGTACGGGGCGCCAAGTTCTGCGTCCCTGTCCGCACTTGGGGCGAAAGCTTCTACATTCGCCGTGATAAGCGCCGTCAGCTCGCCTGGAATAGTGGTCTGTAGGAGAGCATACCAAAGGATCGCCTGCGTAGCCGCTCCAGCATAAGGTCCTGAAGGCATTAGCTCATCGTCGGCGTCGACCTGATCAAACAACCACCCAAGGTACATGTAGCTGGTGTCAATCCCGCGCATACAGGCGCTGCCGTGCCACGACATGTATCCCGTGCATGGATCCGCGGGAGCACCGCACAGGCTGCCGTCGGTATCCTTCTGCATGTCCAGATACATGGGAGTCGAAGCGTCCGACGGGCAGAACATGATCTTCGGATCGGTCAGGTACTCCGGATAGATCGTGGGCAGCGCGGGCCCAAAGCTTACCTCGCCGATCGGGCTACCTTCGGGGGTAGGATACGTGCCGGTTGCGTCGAACCACGCGCCGATCTGCATCGGCGGGAACTTCCCACCTTTGGACTCATTGGCGTACATCTTGTAGATCAGCCCCCACTGCTTGAGGTTGTTCGCACAGCTTGCTCGCCGAGCCGACTCGCGCGCACGAGCCAGCGCCGGCAGCAAAATCGCCGCCAGAATGCCAATGATGGCGATCACGACCAACAGTTCGATCAACGTAAAACCTTGCCTTCTCATGTCCCTTCCTCCTCTTGTTCTCGTCAACCCTACTCAGACTGTTAACCTTAGAAATGCCCGCCCGATACAATCCTTCGCACAGGCGATGGCCCGCCCACACAAGCCGACCACGGCAATACCTTAGCACATCGCCCCCCAAAAGTCAAGATGTTTGTAAGAAATACTTCTACTGATATTTTACACAAATGACGCAACGTGGTGACAAGATGACCATATCATTTAACCTGCTGTTTGTTGCTTATGAACAGGAAAACTGGGGTACCCCACCTTTCCTTGACACATCCTGATGCCGCGAGAATGCCCATGCGGGCGCTTGATGGGCCAATGCTTTCAGGTCGCTATCTGCAAAATAAACAGGCGGACTTGTGATCTGCACGTCAATGCCCAGGCACTTATCATGAATGCCTCGGCGTTGCCCGCAAAGCCAATCCGCAGGTCCACACGCAGGGCTACTCTAGTATTTCGTCGTTCTGAATTACGATATAGTATTCGACATTAACGCCTATTGTTCAGCCATGCCACTGCCATCTATGATCCATTTGTTGCATTTTTCAATAGGGTCTGCCATAATCGAGGTGGTGACATCGTGAAGATCGTGGATACGCCGTGAACGCCGATAGCTTGCACAGACCCAGACGCTCCATTACGACGAACGAGATCGCCCGCCTGAGTGGAGTGTCGCGTTCCACCGTGTCGGCCGTGCTGAACGGCAAGCGCAACGTTCGCGAGAGCACGCGCCGGAGAGTCCTGGAGTGCATTCGCCACGAGAACTACGAGTCGGGCATGATTGCGAAGACGCTGGTGGCCGAGTTGTCCCGCATGGTTGCGGTTCTCGTGTCCAATCTTGGAAGCCCGTTCCACATGATGATGTTTCGGGGAATCAATGCGGTCTTGGAGACCGAGGGCTATCATATCCTCTTTCACAATGTCCGCCCCGAGGATCAGGCGGACCCTGAGACGCTGGCGAGTCTCCACGCGTACCGGCCCGCCGGGTACATCATTCTGAAGGGGGCGGAAGGCCCAACGGGCGAACATGCCCGAGAGATAGCCGGGCAGGGCATTCCTCTGGTGACGCAAGGGAAGCTGGACGGCATCGAAACCCATTCGGTCAATTTCGACAACCGCGCGGGCATGCGACTCGCCACGAACCACGTCATTGAGAACGGCCATCGCCGGGTGGGCCATCTCGCGGGTCCGGCGTTCTCCCAAGCCGCCAAGGATAGGAAACTGGGCTTCATCGAGAGCCTTATAGAACATGACATCCCCGTATCGGACGCGTTGATTGTTGACGCTGGCGAGACCGCCGCGGCAGGGTACCAGGCGGCGCGCGATATGCTCAGAAACCCTGAAACGCGTCCGACGGCGCTACTATGCTTTAACGACATGGTAGCCATGGGGGTGTACCGGGCGGCCCACGAGTTGTCGTTGGGGATTCCGGGCGATCTGAGTGTGGCCGGCTTTGACGGGATCGATTTCGCCGAGTTGTTCGGTCCGCCGCTAACGAGTGTGGACATTCTTCCGGAGGCGCTGGGCAGACAGGTTGCCGAGCTTCTCCTGAGGATCATCCGCAATCAGACCGGCCGCGGCATAGTCACTCAATGGATCGAGCCGAGACTCGTCCAGCGCGGATCCGTCCGCCTTGCAGCGGTGCAATAGTGCGACATGAGGAGCGAACCATGAAACTTCCCCGGATTCTTGTCTCAATCGCCCTGATGATCTTGTCGGCGGAGGCGTTGGGGCAGGCGGCGCCTGCGGGAAACCAGCAGGTCAAGTTGTACCGCGACACGTGGGGCGTACCGCATATCTACGCGGACACGCTCGGAAACGCGGCCTACGCAATGGGGTACGCGCAGGCTGAAGACCGCCTCGAAGACGTCTATAGGAACGTCCGGACCGCGACCGGAACAATGGCTGAAGCGTTCGGGCCGCAATACGCCGAGCAGGACTACATCATGAGGCTGGTGAAGAACGCCGAACGGTGCGAGGGGTACTGGAATACCGCTCCGGCGCACCTCAAGGAAATCGGCGATCGTTTCATGCGGGGCATCGAGGCGTATCTGAAGGAACATCCGGAACGGAAACCGGAGTTCGCGACGGAGCTGCACGGCTGGCAGTGCGCGGCCATCGGGCGCGCCATGATCCTCAACTGGCCGCTCGAAACCTTGATGAACGAACTCGCGAGGAAGGCGCAAGCACCGCCGTTCGGCTCGAATTCCTTTGCGGTCTCTCCATCGCGGTCGGCGGAGGGATGCGCGATCATCATGACGGACCCTCACCTTACGTGGGAAGGCATGGCGGTATTTCATGAAGCCCGCGTGCACGCCGCCCGTATATCGGACCATAATACGGGCGGAGCCTACGACCAGTGCGGGTTCTGGCTGGTGGGATCTCCCCTGCCGGCCCTCGGGCACACGAGCAATGTGGCGTGGGCGTGCACCACGGGCGGCCCGGACACGTCCGACGTGTACATGGTTAAGCTGAATCCGAAGAACCCACTGCAATACGAATACAACGGCCAATGGCGCGACTTCGAACAGACGATGATTAGCATTGCGGTTAAGGGACAACAACCGCAACAGAAGCCAGCGCTGTATTCGATTTACGGCCCCGTAATGGCCGAACCGGATCTCGCGAAAAGCGTCGCGTATTGCGGGGCATCGCCGTACCTCGAAGCGGACGGACTGTTCGAGCAGATGTACCGGATGTCGACGGCGCGGAGTTGCGAGGAGTTCTATGATGCGCTGTCGATGCGGCAGATGATGGAGCAGAACACCACGTTCGCGGACACTCAAGGCAACATCCAATACGTCCGGAACGGATGCGTGCCGATCCGCCCCGAGGGGTACAACTGGTCGGTTCCCGTGCCGGGCGGCACGGATGCGACCCGATGGCTGGGCTTCCATGACCTGCGCGACCTGGTGCAGGTGAAGAACCCGCCGCAAGGCTATTTCCAAAACTGCAATCTGAGTCCGGAAAACATGATGAAAAATTCCCCGATGATGCCGGACAAGTACAAACCGTACATCTACAACGTCACGTGGGATTTCAGCACCCATCGTGGGGAGAGGCTGCGAGAGTTGCTGGATGCCGACGACTCCGTCACCAAGGAAGAAGCCATGGACTACACTCTGAACGTGTACGATGTTCTGGCCGAGCATTGGCAACGCGCCCTCAAGGTCGCGGTGGATGCGGCCGGGAGCGCGAAGACGGCGGACCCCGAATTCACGAAGGCGGTGAAGGATATCCTCGAGTGGGACGGGCAGTTCTCGAAGGAAAGCGTGGCGGCGCCGCTAATGAAGTTCTGGCGGCTGCAATGCGACACGGCCATCCCTGTGGCGGATATCGCGGACAACAAACCGCTCAGCCCGGCCGCCCAGAGCAAGCTTCTGGACCTGCTCGCGAAAGCGCTGGCCGAGATAAAGGCCAAGTACGGGAGACTGGGCGTCACATGGGGCGATATCAACCTGATTGGCCGCGGCGGCAAGTATTTCGCCTGCCCGGGCGCGGAGTTCGGAGCCGACAACCAGAAGACCATGACCGAAACGGTCATGGACGTGGGCGTCCGTGAGAATCCCGCCGGGTCGGGCAAATACGTCGGCCACGACGGTTCGAGTTCGATCCTGCTGTCATTCCTGCACAAGAACGGCATCGAATCGTACAGTCTTCTAAACTGGGGACAAAGCTCGGATCCAAACTCGCCCCACTATGTGGATCAAGCCGAGAAACTTTACGCCGAACGCAAATTCAAGCCCACGTGGTTCAAGAAAGACGAGTTGATGAAGAATCTGGAATCGGAAAAGACGCTCACGATTAAGTGAAGAGCAATCAGAGGAGAACACCCATGAAACGCCTGCGCGCAGCGGTGCGATCGTGCACCGGCCTTGCGCAAGTGATTGGCCTGACCTTGGTCTGCTGCATGGCCGCGGAGGCCGCGCCCGAAACCGTCCGCATGGACAAAGCCCGGTTCCTGGACAAGTGCAAAGGCGCCTATGCGGGCCAGATGATCGGCGTCAGCTTCGGGGCGGAAACGGAATGGGCCTGGGGTGTGGATGGTTTTCTGTGGCAAGGCCAGCCAAACCTCGGCGAACTGCTCCCCTGGAAACCCGAACGGATCAGTAATGCCTTGAAACAGGACGACTGTTACGTCGAAATGACGTTCCTGAAGGCGCTGGAACAGTATGGGCTTGATATCACTCCGGCGCAGGCCGGCAAAGCGTTCGCCGCCACCAAATACGAACTGTGGCACGCCAACCTGTTTGGCCGGGAGAACGTGCGCAACGGCATCATGCCGCCACGCTCCGGAAACCCCAGATACAACCGGCACGCCAATGACATTGATTTTCAGATCGAGTCGGACCTCTTTGGGATCCTCTGTCCGGGCTTGCCGCGCGAATCCAACCGCTTGTGCGATATTTTCGGCCACATCATGTGCTATGGCGACGGCGTCTATGGCGGCATGTTCATCGCCGGCATGTACGCGGCGGCCTACCTTGAAGACCAGAATGTGCGCGCCGTGGTCGAGGCCGGGCTGGCCTGCATTCCAAAGAAGTCCTCCTATTACCAGTGCATCGCCGACGTGCTCCGCTGGCACGATGAATGTCCGTCCGACTGGCTGGCCACCTGGCGCAAGATTGAGACGAAATGGCAGGACAATCTCGACTGCGAACCCGACATCAAGGCCAACATCAACGCCAAACTCAACGGCGCTTACGTGGTCGCAGGGCTGCTCTACGGGAACGGCGATATGGCCCGAACCCTGGAAGTGGCGACCCGTTGCGGGCAGGATTCAGACTGCAATCCATCAAGCGCCGCCGGCATTCTGGGCTGCATGAAAGGATTCAGCAAACTCGGGCCGCAATGGACCTCGGGCCTGGACGCCATCCGGAATGAGAAGTTCTCCTATGCGGATTATTCCTTTGACACGCTGATAGAGGCGTGTCAGCGCGTTGCGGAGCAGGTTATCCGCCGGGCGGGCGGCGCCGTTGAACCGGGCGGTATCGATGTTGATACCGCCGGCCACTACACGATCCCGCGCCAAAGCGCGTACCCCCCCAAGAAGATCGAGCAATGGAGCAAAGACCAAAGCAGCATCTTCAATCCGTCATTCCTCAAGGCCCGTACTCACCGAAGCCCGGCGTCGTCCTTTTCCGCCTCACGGTGAGCTGTCGTTCGCCAAGATCGGATCTGAAGCGGCGGAAAAGGCTTGGCCGATGTGACGCAGGTCACCGACGATTTCGATTCGACGGCCTCGTGGGTCTTGACGCGCAGGTCCTTGACTGATTTTGAGCTGGCATATTCATGATCACGTTCATGTGACACAGACCAAGACTATCCTTTGCTGCGGAGTCAAGTCATCCTGTGCCGGCTTCTTGTAGGAATACAAGTGGAGCGTTACTTCTTTTCCGCAGGTTTTTCCGCGGGTTTCTCAGCAGCGGGCTTGTCCTTCGGGACCACCTTGTCGAAATTGGGTTCGATCCCCTCTTGTCCTTCTCCCATGAGCCACGTGCCG
>Ga0315284_10015974_pt1 | contig 10657 bp, 9 predicted proteins | sample YL17G09_16_MG_FD_203696 | JGI IMG/M metagenome (GOLD analysis project Ga0315284, IMG submission 203696) | Sediment microbial communities from Yellowstone Lake, YNP, Wyoming, USA - YL17G09_16 | ecosystem: Environmental > Aquatic > Freshwater > Lake > Sediment | place: USA: Wyoming | collected...
TGACAGACTTGGCCACGGGGCATCGGTTTTACGAGGATGCAATCTACTCGGCGCTGAAGGACAACGGCGGACGGTTGTGGGTGGGCGGTGTGGACGGATTGGCTTTGAGCCGCGATGACGGACGCAATTGGACGCTCTTTCAAACCGCGCGGCCGCTTTCCGATCCGGAGCGCACGGCGGACACCTATGCTTATCCCAATCCGTGGTCACCGCAGCGCTTCGGGCCGGTCAAGCTTCGCTACCAAACCTCGGGCGGCAGCGTGAAGGTCACGATCTACGATTTTGCGATGAGCAGAGTGGCCGAACTTCCCGCTGTCACGCGGCCTTCAGGCGAGCAATACGAAGTGTGGGACGGCCGCAAAGAGGGCACGGTGGTGGCCAACGGAACCTATTTCTACAAGATCGAGAAGCCCGGCGGTGAGGTGTGGGGAAAGTTGGTGGTGCTGGATTGATGGTAGATTTCTCCGCCATACAACGGCTGTGCGACGAAATCGTTCGCCAGTTTCGTCCGCAGAAAGTCATTCTGTTCGGATCGTACGCTCACGGCAAGCCGACACCCGATTCCGACGTTGATCTGCTGGTGCTGATGCCGTTTACCGGGCATCCCGCACACAAAGTGCTGGAGATTCGCCGGGTGATCCGTGCGCCGTTTCCGCTGGACTTGCTGGTGCGAACCCCCGCCCAGATGAAGGCACGGATCGAACTCGGGGATTTTTTCCTGCGCGAGATCGTGAAAGAAGAGAGGACCCTCTATGAAACCTCTCACCGCGGAATGGGTCGAAAAGGCGGAAGAGGACTTCGTAACCGCTCAGCGTGAGTTGCGGGCTCGCAAGGGGCCGAACGGTGAGGTGGCGACTCGATATGGTGTAGAGAAAACGGACACAGCAGGCTGTGTCCCTACGAGAGATTGCTGACCGAATCTTGTCGCGGCGGCGAATCTCCAGATTCGCCCCGCCCGGAGAGAAGACGGACACGGCAAGCCGTGTCCCTACAAGAAATTGCCAATGAAGAGATTCGTCGTCATTATCGCCACGCTCGCTTTTGCTGCGTGTTCATTCGCCGGGACCAACGGCGGCTTGGGCGGAGCGTTTGCCCGCATGGGCGCAGGCGCGAGAGCCAAAGCGCTGGGCAACGCCTATGTGGCGGTGGCGGAAGGGCCGTCGGCGATCTATTTCAATCCCGGCGCGCTGCCCTTTGCGCAGAAGCGGGAGTTCAACGCCACTCTGGCGCACATGGCTCTCGACCGCAGCTTGAACTACATCGCTTTCACCGCGCCGGTTCACCCCAAAGCCGGCCCCGAGAAACGGGTGGTGAACGGCGGCGTAGGGCTGGGCTGGCTGTATGGGGGCGTGAACGATATTGACTCGCGCGATTTCGACGGCAATCCGCTGCCCACGATTGACATGTCGTCGAATCTCTTTCTCTTCTCGTTCGGCCTGCAGCCGCACGAAAGAGTGGGCGTAGGCGTGACGGCCAAAGTGATTTACGAGACTTTCGGCATCATCGGCAACGACAACCGCGCGGTGGACGGCAACGGGTTCGGTGTGGACGCGGGTGTTTTCGCCATGCCCATCGCGCATCTTTCGCTGGGCGCGCAGGTCAAGGACATCGGCTCGAAAACCACGTGGAACACTTCGAATTACTGGTCACAGGGCACAAGCAAGGTGGACGATTGGCCGCTGCAATACCGTGTCGGCGCGGCCTATCAACGCTGGGGATGCTTGGGGGCACTGGACGTGGAAAGCAGCAAAGAGGGCGACACGCGGCTGCACGCCGGTGCGGAAGGAACTTACGAAATCACCGAAAAGCAGAGCGTGGCGGGACGGATCGGCTATGACGACGGCGCGGCCACTTTCGGAATCGGTTTGGGCTTCACCGTCTGGCGGCTGCGCTCGACGCTGGACTTTACGTACGTTCTCGAAAACGTCGCTCCCGATGATGCCACCACGATCTCATGGGGAATAAAATTCTGAGGGATGAGGGATGAGGGATGAAGGCGGAAAGACGAAGCTCGGTTCGCGCCGGAGCCGTTGCTTGAGATGTGCGGCGAGTCTGCTGCTGCTGGTGTCGTCGCTTGCTTATGCCGGCACGGGAGTGTCGTTCCTGGAGATTCCCGTGGGTGCGCGGGAGAGCGCGCTCGGCGGAGCGGGTGTGGCCCTGGTGAGCGGACCGAGTTCGGCGGCGCACAATCCGGCGGCCACGGCGTTTGCCCCGCGCGGAGTTTCGCTGGTTCACAACCGGCATTTCGCCGACACGCGCACGCTGTTCATCGGCTTCAATGCGCGGCGCGGGCGATTCGCCTTCACGCCGAACTACTGGGGCACACGCGTACCCGACATCGAGTACCGCACAGAACCCACCAGCGAGCCGATCTCCACCTTTGACGCGGTCAACTGGTCGGTGGGCGGTACGGTGGCGGCGGATATGGGACGCAACATCGCAGTGGGAGCGGGCGCGCGCTATATCCTGCAAAAAATCCACCTGGAGGAGTCCGGCGGCTGGAGCATGGACGCGGGAGTGCTCGCGCGCAAGGTGTTTCGCGGTCTTTCCGTGGGCGCGGCTTTGCAGCACTTGGGAAGCATGAGCAAATTTGCCAGCGAGTCTCCCAAGCTGCCCACCACGCTGCGCGGCGGCGCGGCCTATGAGCATGACTTGGGCAAGGCGGGAGTGCTGATGGTCGTGGCGGAAGCACAGGCGGTACGGGACAACACACCGCAGTTCAAGACCGGAATCGAGTACCGTGCGCCCGAGTACGCGGCATTGCGCATCGGCTGGGTGGAGGGTTTGGAGGCGCAGAACGTGTCCTTCGGTCTCGGTCTTTTCATCAAGCATTTCCGTTTGGATTATGCCTTCATCCCTTATCGTGAGAATCTGGGGGAGGGCCATCGCTTCGCGTTGAACTTCGACATCTAAGCTGACGGCACATGAAAATCGCTGCGGGGTCCGAAGTCTTGCGCAGGTCGAGTTCCTGCCGGGAAATAGGGCTCTGGCGGCCGGGCTCTTGCATTTGTCCGGGGGATTTTGTAGTTTGGGCTTACCTGCCCGCGAGAGGCAGGTTTCGGTTCGTCCGACCGAAAGGAGGTGGTCCCATGAGTTCATGGCCACGGAGGTCCGCGACCTGACCGGGAAGCGGACACCTCAAGCCCAAAGGCCCGTCAGCATGTGCTCGGCGAGCCTTTTTGCTTATCGGAGTTTGGTGCGGAGGTAAGACGTGAATCGCGACGAATTTGCCGCCGCCATGGAGGCGGCCTTCGACGGCATGATCATGCCTCTGGCCAATCTCCCGCGCGAGTTGGTGACGCAGCCGCTCACGGAAGGCAAGTGGTCGCTGAAAGAGCTGGCCGCGCATTTCACTTTCTGGGATCAAATCACCGTGCGCGCGCTCGAGTCCTGCTTTCGAGGGGAGAGCTTCGACTGGGGAGCGTATGCCCAGTGGGGCAAACTGAACGCGCAGGCGGTGAGCGATGCGCAGACGAAACCCGAAAGCCGCGTGGCTGCCGAATGGCAAATCACGCACACGACCGTGATGGAGGCCATGCGGCGCGTGCCCGATGAGAGGCTCCTCGAGGGCGGCAAGATTCCGCGCTGGCTCATCGAAAACGTTCTCGATCATTACCGCCATCACGCGGCGCAGGTTACTGCGTGGACGGAGAGACTCAAGCGCAAAGGCGGGCTGGGACTCGACGAACTGAGCGTGCTGAGATAGCCCCCCTTTTGTCCCCCCACGAAGTGGGGGGAGATCAGAAAAACCAATCCGAATAAGATAGAGGACACGCCATGCGAGCGTTTGCCATCATGATTTTGGCCATCGTAGCTCTGGGGCTTATCATCGCCCTGTGGATCTACGGAACCTACAATGGCCTTGTGAACCTTGACGAGGAATCGAACAAAGCCTTCGCGCAGGTGGACGTGGTGCTGCAGCGGCGGTTCGATCTCATACCCAATCTGGTGGAGACCGTGAAGGGCTATGCGACACACGAGCGCGAGGTCTTCATTGCCGTGACCGAGGCTCGTTCACGGGTGGGACAAGCGACCACGCCGCAGGGCCGCATCGAAGCGGAAAATCAACTCACCGGAGCGCTGTCGCGGCTGCTGTTAGTGGCCGAGAACTATCCGCAGCTCAAGGCCAATCAGAATTTCCTTGCTCTGCAGGATGAATTGGCGGGAACGGAAAACCGCATCGCAGTGGAACGAAGGCGCTACAACGAAGCGGCCACGGAATACAACAAGAGAATCCGTCGCGTGCCGGGAAATATCGTGGCGGGAATGTTCGGGTTTGAGAGGCGGGCCCTGTTAGAGGCGCCGGCCGAAGCCAAGGAAGCGCCGAAGGTCAAGTTCTAAGGGCTCGCAGCGAAGAGACCCCCCTACTGAAGTAGGGGGGGAATCCGTCGGGTTCATCCTTCATCCTTTCTTAGGGGCCGGGGTGCGCAGCTGTGTGCAGATTGCGCGCTCGCGGTGCGTAGTCCTCGGGATCGGCGTCAATCACCTCGTTGACAAACGTAGACACGGCGTCGTTTTCCGGATTCAACACCATGAGCCGCAAAAGCGCATTTTCATCCGGGGCGCGATCCACGAAGATCAGCCACGGCGGCCACTTAAATTCGCTTTTCATCGTATGCTCGACTTAAGTCCATCGTATTCTGCCAACTGGGGAGGGCAAAGGGGATGCCACCTCCGCACCCTTTCCTCCGCCCTTGAGAATTCCTGACGACAAGATCGAAGACGTGCGGGCCGCCAGCGACATTCTGTCGGTGGTGCAAAGCTATGTGACCCTCAAGAAGCGGGGTCAGAACTATTTCGGCCTCTGCCCGTTTCACCAGGAGAACACGCCCAGCTTTGCGGTGAATCCCGGCCGTCAGATTTTCCGCTGCTTCGGCTGCGGGCGCGGCGGCAACGTGTTCGCCTTCATCATGGAGATGGAGCGCGTCTCATTCGTGGAAGCGGTGCGCGTGCTGGCCGAACGGGCGGGAATCGAATTGCCCGCATGGCGCTCCGAAGAACGCGAGGCCGCCTCCGAATCGGAAGAGTTAGTGCGTGCCAACGGATTGGCCCGGGACTTTTTCCACCGGCAGCTTGTGGAAGGCACGTCCGACGGAGCCACGGAAGCGCGGCGTTATCTCGAAGCGCGCGGCTATGGAGCGGCGGTCATTGAGCGCTATCTGCTCGGCTACGCTCCGGATTCGTGGGACGCGCTGGCGCAATACGCGCGCACGGCGGGAATTTCGCACTCGATTCTGCTGCAGGCCGGATTGTTGAAAGAGGGCAAGGAGAAAAACCGGCCCTACGACGCCTTCCGCCATCGCATCATGTTCCCCATCCGCAATCTTTCGGGACGGGTGATCGCCTTCGGCGGAAGGCGGCTGCGCGAAGAGGAAACGGCCAAATACATCAACTCGCCCGAGACGGCGGTGTATCGCAAGGGCCGCGAGCTGTTCGGATTGTGGGAAGCACGCAACGAAATCCGCACGCGCGGCGAAGCGATCTTGGTGGAAGGCTACACCGACTGTTTGTCTTTGGTGATGGCCGGCGTGACGGTGGCGGTGGCCTCGCTGGGAACCGCGCTGACCGAGCAGCAGGCGCGGCTGGTCAAGCGTTTCAGCGACCGTGTTTTCATTCTTTACGACGGCGATGACGCGGGATTGGGCGCGGCGCGAAGGGCCATTGATGTGCTGCTGTCCGCCGGAGCGGCGCCGCAGGTGGTCGTTCTGCCCGCGGAAGAAGATCCGGACTCCTTCGTGCGCAAGCAAGGCGGCGAAGCGGCGTGGAAGCTGCGCAACGAAGCTCTCTCGCCCATCGAGTTCCAGCTTTTTCTGGCCAAACGCAACCACGTGTCCCTGGCGGATGCGGTGCGCGAGTTGGTGGCCAGCGCGGCGCTCATGGCCAGCCCGGTGGAACAGGATGTTTTTCTGCGCGACATCTCGACCAAGACGGCGGTGAGCACGGATGCGCTGCGGCGAGAACTGGGGCGGGTGCGTACTCCGGGCCGGACCGCAGAAGAGGCTCCCGCGCGCGGCAAGTGGCCGCCGCCGAGTCCGCTGACCGCGCTGACGCGCGTTTTGGTGCGGCGCACCGAGCTTCGGCCTCTGATCTTCGAGAAATGGACGCCGCGGGACATATCCGATCCGCGTCTGGCCGAACTGCTGGAGGAGCTGCATCGCGAATGGCAAACGGAAAGCATGAAGGAACCGCCGGCGCTTCTGGATCGCTTTCCCGAATCGCCGCTGCGCGAGTTTCTGGCCGAATGCCTCTACGAGAGCGAAGACGAGACCGACGACGACCGCGCGCTGGAGATTGACCGCAAGACGGCGCTCGATTGCCTGAACATGATGGAAGCGGACAAGCTGCGCGCGCTCATCGCCGAGAAAAAGCGACGGCTGGCGGAAGCGCCCGAGGAAGCGGGCGCGATTCTGCCGCAACTGCAACAGCTCATGCGCGAGGAAAAGCGGCTGCGCGCAGGCGGAGAGAAGAGCGGCTGAAGAGAACCCCCTTAATCCCCCCTACTGAAGTAGGGGGAGAGCAGAGAATTTCCCCCCTCTGCAAAAGGGGGGATCAAAGGGGGGTTCTGTGTACTGCGGCCCGAGAAGAGACCCCCCCCTTTGTCCCCCCGCGAGCGGGGGGAAACATGGAGACCACCATGCGATCACAATATCACGGAACCACCATACTGGCCCTGCGGCACCGGGGCAAGGCATGCATCGCGGGCGACGGCCAGCTCACGCTGGAAGACACGATCATCAAGAGCGGCGGCCGCAAGGTGCGGAGGTTGTTCGACGGGAAAGTGTTAGTGGGTTACGCCGGCGGCGCGGCCGACGCGCTGGCGCTGCTCGACGTCTTTGAAATCAAGCTCAAGCAGTACGACGGCGATCTCACGCGGGCGGTAATCGAAGTGGCCAAGGAATGGCGGCTCGACCGAAACTTGCGCCGGCTGGAGGCCGACTTAGTGGTGATGGACGCCGAAAAGATGTTTCTGCTCTCCGGTCTGGGCGAGGTCGTGGAACCCGACGACGACGTGGTGGCGCTCGGCTCGGGCGGAACCTACGCGGTGGCGGCCGCACGGGCGCTGCTGCAGCACACGAATCTCTCGGCGCGAGAAATCGCTCTGGCGGCCATGAACATCGCGGCCAAGATTTGCGTTTACACCAACGACCACATCACCTTTGAAGAACTCGACTAAGAACCCCCCTTTGTCCCCCCACTAAAGTGGAGGGAAAAGAAGGCATGAAACATGAATCCTCCGACACCCGCCATCAAGCAGCTCACACCGGCGGAAATCGTGACAGAGCTGGACAAATACGTGATCGGGCAGGGCGCGGCCAAGCGGGCGGTGGCGATCGCGCTGCGCAATCGCTGGCGGCGGCAGCAGGTGCAAGGCGAACTGCGCGATGAAATCTATCCCAACAACATCATCCTCATCGGTCCCACCGGAGTGGGCAAGACCGAACTGGCGCGGCGGCTGGCGAATCTGGCGGGCGCGCCCTTTGTGAAAGTGGAAGCCTCGAAATACACCGAGGTGGGTTACGTGGGCCGCGACGTGGAGTCCATGATCCGCGAGTTAGTGGACACGGCGGTCTCGAAGGTCAAGACCGAGCATCGCGCGATGCTGCGCGACGGGGTCGAGCGGGCGGTGGAGGAGCGGCTTCTGGACCTGTTGGTTCCGGCACCGCGTTCCCGCCGGCAGTACAACGACATGGATCGCGGCGGTCGTTCACGGCGAGTGGAGCAGGACCGGCGCAGGCGGCGGCGCGAAAGCGTGCGCATGGAACTGCAAGCCGGGCTTCTCGAACAAGAGATGGTCGAGCTCGACGTGCCCGAGGATGTCATGCCGCTCATGCAGATTTTTTCGGCGCAGGGCATGGAGGAAATGGGCATCAATCTGCCGGAGGCCATCGGCGGACAGTCCAAGCGCACGCGGCGGCGCAAGGTGACGCTGGTCGAGGCGCGCGAGCTCGTCACCGAAGAAGAAATGGAACGGCAAGTGGAGATGGATCGCGTCGTGCGCGAGGCCATCCGCCGCACCGAAACGGCGGGCATTGTTTTCTTGGACGAAATTGACAAGATCGCCGCCCCGGCGGAAAGCCAGGACGGCGGACCGGACGTGAGCCGCAGCGGTGTGCAGCGCGACATCCTGCCGGTGGTGGAGGGCACGACCGTGGCCACCAAGTTCGGTCTGGTACGCACCGACCACATTCTGTTCATCGCCGCGGGCGCCTTCACGGCGGTGAAACCCTCGGACTTGATTCCCGAACTGCAAGGGCGCTTTCCCATCCGCGTGGAGCTGGAGAAATTAGGCGCGGAGGAATTCTTCCGCATTCTCACCGAGCCGCGCAATGCGTTGGTGCGGCAGTATACCGCCCTCTTGGCCACCGAAGGGGTGACTCTGTCCTTCACGCGCGAGGGGCTGAAGGAGATCGCGGCCCTCGCCCACCGGGTCAATCAGCGCACCGAAGACATCGGCGCGCGCCGCCTGCACACTCTCATGACGACGCTCTTAGATGACATCCTCTTCGAAGCCCCCACCATGAAACAGCGCAAGATTGCCATCACCAAAATGCGCGTGACCGAGGCACTGGCGAAGGTGGCGGAGGATGAGGACCTTTCGCGCTTCATTCTGTAGCGCCCTTCGGCCCGAGGTTTGCCGATTGATCTCTTTGCGAGGCGGCCTTGACTCTCTAAATGCCGGTATTACGGGAGGTTGCACCGGCGGCGAGACGGGTGACCGCCGTGGTCTCTGCGCAAGGCTTGCAGAGAGTTGAGTTTTTTGCATTCGAGCACCTTGGTTCATACACCGTTCGCATCCAGGAACCCCCGATGAGACTGTTCTCCACTTTTTTTGTGTTTGCACTTTTGCTGCTGCTGCCGGTCGCGGCATTTGCCACGACCGGTCCATCCGTCATGACCAGCCGGATTCTCGATGCCAGCCCGAATCAGACCGCACTCCGGGTTGACCTTGACGAGGCCGTTCTTCAGCAAAGGATGACTCAGCCGCTGGACGGCGAGCAGCTCACCGACGGCTCAGGGCTCATTCTGGCGATTGCCGGGCACGGCACTCCCGCCGCCCGCGTCTTGAGCTGGGAGACCGGCGAGGTGGTGACGCCGGTCGCGGCGGTGCAGTCTGTCGCCGTCGCCGACTCTCCGGATGATCTTGTGGTTCTTGGACAGCCCGCGATCTTTCACGATTTGCGCGTCGTGCGCGTGGGCATTCGTCCGCTGCTGCGGGACGCAAACGGACTTCTGCACAGCGTGAGTTCGGTCACGGTCGAGGTCACCACTACGGGCGCGGGCGGCGTCAACGAAAGGGATGATCCGGCGTCGTTCTCTTCGGCCTTCTATCCGCTCTACCGGGCGCTGGTGTCGAATCTGGATGAGGCCTATCCCGAGCACTCGATCCGGACTCCGGGCCGGTTCTTGGTGCTGGCCATTCAGAGCCGTTTCAACAGCTTCAACGGCAGCACCCAGTGGGCATCATGGCTGGACCTGAAGAAGCGCAAGGGCTACACCATGCAGGTGGTGACGGTGGCCAACGGACAGACGAACACCGTCATGCAAACCATTCGCAGCGCCTATCTGGATCCCAGCCAGCCGGATCTCGAGTACGTGATGATCATCGGCGACGTACCGGAGATCGCCTCGAATTCGCGGTCCAATCCCGAACACTCCGACGAATACTCCGTGGGCGATAACCCGTACTTCACGGTGGCCGGTGATGACAGCCTTCCCGACCTCTTGGGCGGACGGGTGTCGGCGCTGGTTCCCTCGGAATATGTCACGTACTGGAACAAGGCCTATCAGTACGAAGCCAATCCCGCGCTTGACGACCCGCGCTGGTTCCGGTCGGTGTGTGCGGTGGCCGGCAATTATTCGGACGGCACCGGCCTCTATCCGGTGACTCCCGTGTGGAACGTGGAGTGGGCCCGCCAGAGACTGCTGCGCGAAGGGTGCATCACGGACGCCGACACGTTTTATTATCACGGCACTCCCGGCGATCCGCCGCCCGGCCAATACCGTCCGCTGATTCGCGCCGACATTGATTCGGGCGTGTGCGCCATTCTCTATCGCGGCTGGGGCGGCTCGCCAGGCTGGCAGTATCCGGTGTTCAACAACGATGACATGAACGGCATCGTGGGGCAGCTTCACAACGGACGCCGCATGCCCGCCGTTTTCGGGATCGTGTGCGGCAGTGGCGATTTCGCTCGTGCCGGCGGCCAATGTCTGGGCGAGACCTTCACCACCGGCACGGGCACGCCTTTCGAGCCGCAGGGAGCAATCGTCTATGTCGGCGCCAGCGATTTGCACACCAACACCCGGCACAACAACGCGATTCTGGCAGGCATCGTCGAGTCCATGCTCGATCATGGGGTGCGCAGCGCGGGCGCGCTGCTCATCGCGGGCAAGTTGGAAGGCTGGCGGCAGTTTCCGCTGGAACAGACCGGCAACATGCTCGCCTGGTTCTACGTGCTCCACGTCTTCAACTTGCTGGGTGATCCCGAGCTTCAGCTTCAGATTTGTGAGCCCGGCCATTTCATATTAACTGTTCCTTCCCTTATGACCGTCGGCACGACTTTGGTGCGCGTTTGGGTCGGCCGAGATGTCCAAGGGGTGGAAGGCGCGGTGGTGACACTGCGCGCGCCGGGCGCGGATACGGTGGCGGCGCGCCGCA
>Ga0315284_10015975_pt1 | contig 10657 bp, 7 predicted proteins | sample YL17G09_16_MG_FD_203696 | JGI IMG/M metagenome (GOLD analysis project Ga0315284, IMG submission 203696) | Sediment microbial communities from Yellowstone Lake, YNP, Wyoming, USA - YL17G09_16 | ecosystem: Environmental > Aquatic > Freshwater > Lake > Sediment | place: USA: Wyoming | collected...
AACTTTCACAGTCGAAATCGAGCGAGCCGTATCTGCCGGCGTTGCGGGAAGACTATCGGCGCCCGGACAAGCGGCAGAAGACACGGCTGCCGAGCAAATCGTCGGCCATCCCGAAGTTGAGACTCCGAGCCGGACAACGCGAGATTGCACCGGATCTGTCCCCACAAGTTGGCGTCTCGCAGACTGGGCCTTTTGGTTCTTCATGCGGCTTACTGGCGACGACTCTGCCGTTGTTGCCTCGCTGACTCCAGCTTCCGATCCCGCTCGGCTTGGATCTCCTGCTGACGCCCGGCCAGCGTGTCCTTCGGCGTGACGTAGCCGATCGCACTGTTCAGGCGGACGTTGTTGTAATGCTCGCCCGAGCATCTCTACTCAGCAACGCTGCTTTCATACGACTGGCTGAGCGCAGGTGTACACTGTTTGTTCATGAAGAGTCGCTTCTTCCTGATCACTGGGCTGCTGGTTCTGCCGCTGCTGGTCCTGGCACAGCCGCCGCAGAGCGCCGCCCCCGAGATCGCCTTCGAGAAACACATCCTGCCCAACGGCTTGCAGTTGATCCTGCACGTGGACAGGAAACTGCCGGTGGTCCAGGTCAACCTGTGGTTCCACGTGGGCTCGAAGAACGACCGCGTGGGCCGCAGCGGCTTCGCGCACCTGTTCGAGCACGTGATGTTCGCAGGCTCGAAAAACGCCAGCCAGCGGTGGGACGTCTACGCCGAGAAAGCCGGCGCCAACATCTCTGAAGAAGGCGGCGGCGCCACCACCGACTGGGACCGCACCAATTACCGCATCGCCGTGCCGTCGGCCAACCTCGAATACGCGCTGTGGCTCGAATCCGACCGCGTGGCCACGCTGGCCGAGGCCGTCACCAAAGAGCGCTTCGAGATCGAGCGCGACGGGGTGCGCAACCAGAACCGCGAGTTCCTCGAAAACCAGCCCTACGGCCGCTGGTGGAAGCTCGTCTTCGGGAACCTCTATCCCTACCGTCACCCTTACGCCAACGATGGAGCCGGGACGCACGAGGACCTGCTGGCAGCGACGGTGGAGGACGTCAAAGAGTTTTTCCGAACCTACTACACGCCCAACAACCTGTCCCTGGCGGTGGTGGGGGATTTCGACCCGGCCGAGGCCAAGCGGCTGGTCGAGAAGTATTTCGGGGGCATCCCCGCCGGGCCGGCTCTGGACCGCCCGCCGCGTTGGATCCCGACGCTGGACGGCGAGCGCGTGATCGAGGTCCGGGACCGCGTGCCGCAGGAGCGCACCTACTTCGCCTGGCCCTCCCCGGCGTGGTTCGACCCCGGCGACGCGGAGCTCGAACTGGCCTCGACCATCCTGACCGACGGCTTGTCCTCCCGTCTCAATAAGATTTTGGTCTACGAGAAACGCCTCTGCTCGGAGGTGTCCAGTTTCCGGAGGAGCGGCGAGGCAGCCAGCATCTTCGTGGTGTCGGCGACGGCGCGGCCGGGCGCTTCGCTGGCCGCGGCGGAAGCCATCGTCAGCGAGGAGATCGCCCGCCTGGCGCGGAATGGTCCCACCCTGGCCGAGCTGAATCGGGCCAAGGCCAAGTGGGAATTCGGGTTCATTTCCGGGCTCGAGTCGCTGGGCGCCAAGGCCGACAGGCTGAATCAGTACAACACCTATCTGGCCGAGCCAGGCAAGTTCGAGGCCGACCTGGCGCGCCACCGCAATCCCACTGTGGTCGATGTCCGCGACGTGGTGGCTCGCTGGCTGAACACGCGCAACCGCCTGCTGGTACGTTTCCGGCCCGAGACCTCCGGCCGTGAGATGCAGGTGGCCCTGGACCGCACGCAGATTCCGCCGCTGGGCGCCGACCGCCCCTTCCAGGCGCCGGAGGTCAGGTCTGGCCGGCTGGGAAATGGCCTCGAAGTGCTCCTCATCGAGCGGCACGAGCTGCCTAAGGTGGCCGTGCGACTGGTGACCAGGTCGGGCAGCGCTGACGATCCTCCGGGCAAAGCCGGCCTGGCCATGCTGGCCGTGGATGTCATGTGCATGGGAACCAAGACCCGTAAGACTCTCGAGATTGAGGATGCCATGGGGGACCTGGGCAGCGCCCTCACGGCCAGCGTTACTCGCGAGCGCGCGAGCCTCGGTTTCGAGGTGTTGAAACGGCACCTCTCACCGGCTATGGCCATCCTTGCCGACGTGGTCCGCAATCCCGTGTTTCCAGCTTCGGAGGTCGATCTCGAGAAGAAGGGCAGCCTGGACGCCCTGTCCCGGGAGTCCCAACGCCCGGACGGAATTGCCTGGCGTGTGGCCGGCATGCTGGCCTTCGGCCGGAATCATCCTTACGGCGCTCCCGAAGGAGGTTTGCCAGGCACAGTCGAGAAGCTCACCCGCGAGGACTTCGTCGGGTTCCACCAGCGCTACTGGAAGCCTGGCAGTTCCGCACTGGTCTTCGCCGGGGACCTGTCGCTCGAGGAGGCCCTGGCGCTAGCCAAGGACACTTTTGGCGCTTGGAGCGGCGGCGCGCGTCCTCCGGCCTCGATTCCCAAGCCGCAGCCGGTAGGCCCCGGTAAGGTCTTCTTGATTGACCGCCAGGACGCGCCGTCGACCGTAGTCGTGCAGCTCATAGGTGCGCCGTCCCGCACCAGCGACGAGTACTTCGCCCTGCGGCTGGCGGATGCCATCTGGGGTGGCGCCAGCGGGCGCTTGAACCTGAATCTTGGCGGGGAGAAGGGCTACACCTACTGGGTCTCCTCGTTCCCCGTGCTCTACTCGACCGCCGGCGCCTGGTGGGCCTGGGCGAGCGTCCAGACCGACAAAACCAAGGAGTCGGTGGTCGAGTTCCTCAAGGAGTTGAGCTTCCAGGCCGGAGAGAAGCCACCAACCGCCGAAGAACTGGCGCGCGCCAAGGCCAACCGGGTGCGCGGCTACGCGCAGCAGTTCGCCACCCTGGACCGCGTAGCCGGCCAGGTAGCCGAACTCTGGGCGCTGGGGTTGCCCATGTCGGAGCTCCAACGGGAGCCGGCCGAACTGGAGCGGACCACCTTGGCGGCGGTGAACGCCCTCGCCCGCAGGTACGCGGCCCCGAAGGAGTCCACCCTGTTGCTGGTAGGCGACCTCGCCAAGATCACCGCGGGCGTCCGCGAGGTGGTCAAAGGAGAAATCGTGGTGCTGGATGTCGAGGGCAACCCGGCAAGGAAGTAGCCGCACGACACCAGCACTCAACAGCGGGCCGGGGATTCGCCCCACGGCGCCGAGCAGGCCGTTCTTGCCTTGGAAGTTAAAAACTCTTGGAAGTTAAACTGACATCAGTTCCACAGATTCGAGATGGCGGAGCCCTATTATGTACGGCTGCTTTACAGCGATCTGACCGGGAGGAAGAGGCGATGGTGTATCGATGGAGCAGTATGTGCGGACCGCTGCTGCTGGCAGTGGTGGCCGGGTGCTACGCGGGGGAGAAAACACCGGCGTTTACCTGGACCGGGCGGTGGGAGAAGACGGAGCTGCAAGGATCTTATCACTCGTATATCAAGCTGGAGGACGGGCGGATTGCCTGCTTTCAGAACTGGGGGATTCGGATACCGGGCACCGCCTTGTTTCACGCCGCGCTGGCGGTCTCCTTCACCCGCGAGCCGGGGAATCTGTTCACCTGGACGCCCTTTGCGCCGGTGATGACGGTTGAGGGGGTACTCGATCTGCCCGACCCCGCCGACCCCAAAAAGCCGGCGCCGGACCGGGTGATGACGCGGCCCACGGTGGTCAAGCTGCCGGGCGGGACTTTTCTGGGGCTGGGCCTCATTGGCCGGGACTATCCGCCGGTGGATGGGCTGTACTACGTGGTGTCATATTCCGGGTCGGCGGAGCGCTTGAACGTGGTAAGAGAGGCGCTGCTGGCGGGGCGCGACGCGCCCAAGTCGGCGATGTGGGAGTATCATGGCAAAGTGAAAGGGCCGGTGGGAGAATATCAGGACAAGGTGCAGATCCCTAATTCCATGTATACCGACGTGGGCAACTTAATCTTCCTGCCCGACGGGCCGGCGAAGCCCGATCATGGTCGCCCCACGCGCAATCGATTCCTGCTCTTTGCCAATTACCTGGGAGCGCCGGAGCTGAAGAAAGATGGTTGGATGTGGACGGCGCTCTGTTATTCGGCGGACGGACGGGAATGGTTTTTTGCGAAGGATGCCGCCGGCGCGGTACGCAACGTGACGCCGTTCCGCGACGGCGAGGGAGGTTACATTTTCCCCTTCGTCTTCCGGCATGCGGCGGATGAGTGGTGGATGTGGCGATCGAGCGAGTTTCACGACGGGGAACGGAGGGACACGTCACTCGGGGCGCACGAAATCTACCTGTATTACTCTGACGACGGCCTGAACTGGAGGCTGGTGCGCAAGGACGCCGACTGCAAAGATTTTCCCGGAACCGACGGCAAGCCGCTGGGGCTGAAGACCATGGCGATTTATTACGACGCGGAGACGAAACAGATTCACGGCATGTTGTCGGTGCGGGATGAAACGGGAAAGACTTGGTGGCGCAAGTACCACAACATCGCCAAGGTCACCGGGAAGCAGGCTAAGCCCCTCATGTGCCCAGTTTCAAGAAGCGGGGCGCGCCGCAACAGGAAGGCGATACCCCATCTTGGAGTGAACTGCCGCCTCGACGCGCTCCCGCCTCCCGTACCGTTCGTGCGCCGGGCCGCTGGACAGTGCACCGCCAGCACTCGGGCCATACATCGTGATTCCTCGCTAAAGTCGATTAAAACCTCGGGCTGCGGTCGGAGCGTTCCTCGCGCTCCGGGCAGGTTTCTGCCGGAATCCTCAGGAAGGAGCGGATCGTCTGATCTGCCTCCATCCGCCCATCAGACTGATGGGCGTGGAACCTCGCTGGTTTGATGGTGGTCGAATGCAGAGCGTACAGACGCTGGTCGAGTTGGACGCCGATGGGGTCGCGGGCGGAGAGTGGCGGTGCCATGCGGATCAGGACTTGGGCGAAGCCGGCATAGAGGCGCCAGTGGCGGGACTCGTTGGCGCCGGGCAGTGTGGTGCGCGCCACGCTGCCGCGGAAGCCCAGGTGGTGGAGTTTGCCGCTCCGGAACTCGTACCAAGGCAGGTGGTCCAGGATCTGGGAGCAAACAGTTCGGCCGGAATTCACCCGTCATTGCCGGTGATGGGCGCCAGGGCCGGAAGGCCGGTTCCGGGCCAGATCGACGCAGAAAGAATTCAAATCTGGAAATGCAGAAACGCCTCCTAACTCTCTTCCTATCAAACGGTTAGCAGGAATCCAAAACTCATCTGCCGGACAACAGTGTCCTAATATCATCACCCGCGGCACTCTGTGTGATATACTGCCAACCGGAGCTTCCTCTGGGAAGGAAGGGCTTTGGTACATGGCGTTTCGCCTTAGGTTCGGGTTTCAGATTTTTATGTGTCTCACGTTGACTTCCGGAGTGTACATTGCGATGGCCCAAGATGAGGATCTGCAGAAAGAAATCGAACAGCTAAAAAAACAAACGGAAAAGCTTACGGCTGAAAAGGCGAAGATCGAGGCACAAAAGGCTCTGGAGGAGGCGCAAAAGGCTCTGGACCAGGCGAAGCAGGCGTCCGACCCGGAACTAGCGAGACTCCAGAATCAAAAGGCTCTGGCCGATGCTCAAAAGGCGTTTGCGGACGCTCAAAAAGCGCTGGCAGATTCACAGAAAGCCGCGGATCAAGCCAGGAGCGGCGCCTCGCAGCAGCTTGCGGATCTTGTGAGCCAGAAGGCGCTCGCCGACGCGCAGAAAGCTCTCGCGGATTCCCAAAAAGCGCTGGAGCAGGCCAAGAGTGGATCCTCGCAGCAGCTTGTGGACCTCCAGAACCAAAAAGCACTGGTGGACGCGCAGAAAGCGCTTCTAGACTCACAGACGCAAGCCGCGCTCTCGAAATACATCGGCGAGGTCAAGGCCGGACCTTATTCCGGATCGGTTGACATGAAAGAGAAGGCAGGGACCGAGGAGGCCGCTCTTCTGGGAGCACGCGCCGTCAAAGAAGCCGCCGGAATCGTCGCAAAGGCCGTGAAGGACAAGGGGCAGAAATTCTATGTCTTCGCAGCCAGGGAGTTCCCCAATTTTCAGCGTCTGCTCACCTTTCGTTTCCGGAAGGAGTTGATCAAACAAGCGTTTGCCGCTGCCGGTGTGAGGCCGCCGGCGGGGCCCGGGCCCGAGGCGGTCCCTATTACGCCTGGCTTGGTCTCGGCCGGGCTGGATGCTTTTTCGAAAATACTGGGGTTCTTCAAAACGGATTTCACTGTCGGCGGGAACGAGTTGAAGCTGGATGAGTCCTTGCTGCTGTTCTCGGTGGCCGGCGGATTGGCCCCTAAGGAAGCTCATCTTCCGATGATTTATGAGCCAACCGCCCAGAACAACTCCGTTACGGCGCTGACCACCGAACTCGGCGAGCTGGTTGCCTTGCGGACGCTTGCCTCAGGCGAGGCAACCAAGGCGCGGGACAAGATTGCAGAGAAGGAAAAGGAGGCTGCCGGTACCGCTGACGTCCCCACTAAGGAGGCGCTGCTAAAAGAAGTTGCCAGCGCCAAGGCGCGGATGGACCAGCTTAATGGCGTCATTGGGCTTTACGATTCGTTCGCCAGTGCTCTTACAACAGCGGATTCCAGTGGCGCAGTTCCGCTCACGTTTCTCGCGCAGGAATTTGCGATTGATAAGGCGCTCAAAGCCGGCGGTCATGTGCTCCTTCTCAGGCTGGAGAGCAGCGGAGGTGGATATCTGCTGAAGAAGAACTTGTTGACCGGGCTCGGAAGAATGCCGCTCTTCCACATGGGTGGAGCGACGATCACCTATGTTCTGATCGCTGGTGATCAGGGGACAGTGCTGGCCGGTGATGTCGTGCCTGTGCATGGCGGGTTCGTGCGAAGCGACAAAATCCGCGAGGAACTCGAGAAATCGCGGAGCGCTCAAAGCGCGGCGGCAGCACAAGGCCGCTGATAAGATTCCGGACAAGGCTCCGGAGCGGCGCCAGGCTCGAGGTCAGCCTCCGGGGGGCCAAAAGGGCCAAACAACAAGCAGGGGGGACGGATCTCCATGGCAAAGAAAAGATCGACTACAACCAGCGGAGCAGCCAGAGAATCCGCCAGGAAGAAAGCGACGGCGCAGCCGTTGCGGCCGAAACTGCGGAGCGCACTTCCCGGAGCTATCACCGCGGTACGGGAATGGCCCAGGCTGGAGGTTTTCACCGAAGGACAGCTCGCAAAATCCAGAAAAACGGTTGCGAATCAGTACGGGAAGATCTTTGCGGCCAAGGCCAGCGACAGCTTGTGTCAAGCATTGGCAACGGTGCAATTGTTCGCGCTGGAGGCCGCCGGGCCCCAGCCCAGGCCCACGATTCTAGAGTTTTCGCGCCCTCTGTCGAACCTGAATGAGATACGAAATAGAGCCGCGGCGCTGGCTGGTCGTGAGGAATCCGTTCCCGCGGCGCTCCTCCGAATCGCCGGCCGGCAGGCGATGCGCGATCAGTTCGCCAAACAAGTGGCCGCGATCAGAGCCCACCTGGAACGGCGATCCCAACTGGTGTTCGCGGCCGGATTGGAAGCAGTCGCGTCCCCGACAACTCCGTCCTCAGTGGTCGAAATCTGCTGGTTGAACGGCACGATACGCACTTATCTGGACCCCAGAGGACTGCGTGACATCGCCGAAGAGGAAACCCTGAAACGACTCGACCTTCCCCGCCGGCTGGTGGCGGACATCGATGCAACCACATCGCTTGTGGGCGCCCCGCAGTTCCGGGAAAAATTTCATGTGACCGGCGAGCACATAACAGTGGCGGTCATCGACAGCGAGGTGGATATTCATCACGCCGCGCTAGCGGGCCGGGTGATTCAGAAATCCAACTTTACCAAGGAGCACTTCGGATCCCCGGGCGCTCACGGAACAGCAGTGGCTGGGATTATCGGCTCCGCGGATAAGAAATTCACCGGCGTGGCCCCCGGCGTGACCATCGCGAATTATGAAGTGCTGGCGACAGATTCTTCCGGCAATGCGGATGATTTCGGCGGAGCGCTCGCCATTCAGCAAGCCTTGGAAGATGGAGCACAGATCGCAAATTGCTCGTGGGGCGCCGGTCCTGCTGGAGATGGAACCGGCCGGGAATGCGTTGCCTGCGACACGGCGTGGAGCCTCGGCCTGATTCTGGTGAAGAGCGCGGGCAACAGGGGACCAGGTTCCTCGACGCTCACGACGCCGGCCGATGCCGACGGCGTCATCGTGGTGGGCGCCACGGATCGGTTGGGCACGACGGTCCAGGATTATTCGAGCCGGGGCCCGGCAGGAACCAAGCGCCGGCCGCATTTGGTGGCGCCAGGCGGAAACCAGTTTGACGGCATGAATTCTTGCCGGATCGGCGGCGGATTCGGCGATGTTGGGTTCGGGACCAGCTATGCGGCCCCGCACGTGAGCGGATTGGCAGCCCTGTTGCTTGCTCAGACTCCGGGCCTGGCGCCGGATCAGATCCGCAAACAGCTTATCGATCGCTGCCGCCGGTTGCCGTCCGGAGACGTGAATACTCAGGGGGCAGGGTTCGTCTCGCTCAGCTAACGTTACTCACTAGCGTCAGCTTGAATGATGCGGGGTCTGTCGAGCCGGGTTACGCGGGACTCTTCCGATAGGGCCGGGATCATCCTCTTGGCGACGCGCGCCCGTATGCTGCCGTTGATCCAAGCTTGCCCGATGACCTCGCCTCCCAGCCGGCGAATCTCCTGGGCTACAGGTTCAGCAGACTGGGCAAATGCGGCTTTCCTCGCAGCGATCTTTTCCGCTCGACCCAATCCTGGCGGCTCTGCCACCCCAGCCCCGCCGACCTCCACGACCAGATCGATGGATTCATCGGCATCGGCTTCACGTAGAGACTCGGAGAGAGAATTACTGATTTTCTCAGAGCTCATAAAGCCCATACTTTAGTAGTATAGCGCTGATCACCCCCGAGGTTGTCAGGCTTCAATGGGACGGTTTCTGGGGCCCCTTCGCGGAGAGTAACAGGTGGGGCTGGTTGGGATGGGCAGGGAGCAGTGCGAGGAGGACGAGGAGCAGGGGCATCGCGGATTCCGGGAGAGCAGTTCGCGTTCCACGATGGGCGCTGATCACTTCTGCTCTTCGGGCGGCTGGCTGGGCGTGTAGTAGTCTTGGACGGGCTCGCTGGCGGGATCGGCCTGATCGGAGAGCGAGACTACGTCGTCCTGTTCGGGGGCGTAAGGAAGGATGGAGCCCACATGGAAATCATCCATGGTCGACCTCCTGGTCCGATTTGTACCCGAAGGGGGAGGAGAAGTCAAAGGGAACCGCGCACGGACAGGCGGTCTGGAGTATGCTGTCAACGGAGAGGAACATGGACACCATGCTGATCTATCGAATCCTCGCAATGGCTGTTTCGGCCTGGACCCTGGCTGGGCAGACGCCGAGCATCGACCAGTCTCTCAATTTCCGAACGGCGTTCAACCCCAAGATCTCGCCGGACGGGCGGTACGCGGCCTATCAGGTGAGTGAGACCGACTGGGGGGAGAACGCATTCAAGACCGAGATCTGGATGTATTCCACGGTCACCGGCGAGCGCTATCAGCTCACACGGGGGAAGAAATCCAGCAACGACCCGCAATGGTCGCCGGACGGCAAGTGGCTGGCGTTCGGCTCGGACCGGGAGGGCAAGCGGCAGATTTATGTGATATCGCCGGCCGGCGGCGAAGCGGTGGCACTGACCAATGACGAGTCCGGGGTGGGCGAATTCAAGTGGTCACCGGACGGCAAGACGATGGCGTACACCTCCGGCGGGCCGGAGTCCAAGGCCCGCAAAGACCGCAAGGAGAAATACGGGGATTTTACGGTCTTCAAAGGCGACGCCGTGATGCAGCACCTGTGGCTGGTGAAGGTCCCGGCCGAGATTCCCGAGGCTGCCAAGGAGAAGCCGAAGGCGGAACAACTCACCCAGGGCGACGAGTACTCGGTGAGCGGTTTCTCGTGGTCGCCGGAGGCGGGGTACATCGCCTACAGCGCGGCGCGGGATGCGGATCCGGACTCGTGGGGCACCGCGGACCTCTATTCGATCCGGCTGAGCGACAAGTTCGTCAAGAAACTGGTGGATGCCCGGGGGCCGGATTCCAATCCGGTGTGGTCTCCGGACGGGAAGCAAATCGCCTATCAGACGGCCAGCGGGGAGGAGTTCTTCTTTTACAGGAACTCACGGATTGCGGTGATTCCTGCCGAGGGCGGCGCCCCCCTAGTGCTGACCGAAAAGTTTGACGAGCAGCCGCGGTTGATGGCCTGGTCGCCGCAGGGCATTTACTTTTCAGGGTTGCAGAGGACCAGTTCCGCGCTGTTCCGCGTGGACCCGGCCACGCTGGCGATCGAGCGGGTGGCAGGGGATCACCGTTTCTCGGTTTTCGGGGCATCTTTCACCCGCGACTACCGGCAGGCGGCGTTCAGCGGCGCGGCGCCGGGAGAGTTCACTGAAATCTACACGTCGCCGCTGGCGCCTTTTCAGCCGAAGCCGGTGACCGCCCTGCGCGAGCAGTACAAGGAGTTTCGTCTGGCGAGGCGCGAGGTCATCGAATGGAAGTCCAGCGACGGCACTCCGATCGAAGGAGTGCTGATCAAGCCGGCGGACTATGATGCTTCCCGGAAGTACCCGCTGCTGGTGGTGATTCACGGGGGTCCCAC
>Ga0315284_10015976_pt1 | contig 10656 bp, 8 predicted proteins | sample YL17G09_16_MG_FD_203696 | JGI IMG/M metagenome (GOLD analysis project Ga0315284, IMG submission 203696) | Sediment microbial communities from Yellowstone Lake, YNP, Wyoming, USA - YL17G09_16 | ecosystem: Environmental > Aquatic > Freshwater > Lake > Sediment | place: USA: Wyoming | collected...
CTCGAGGGTGTGGAGGGTGACGCGCCGGCCGACCTGGGGCCTCAGGTCGTCGGCCGTCACCGGCGCGACGAGAATCTCGTAGGCGAGGGCCCCGGCCGAGACGAGGACCCGGTCGTCGCGAACCTCTTCGAGTTGTCCCGAGACGCGTGCGATCATGGGCCGTCCAATCCGACGGGTATTTTAACCGCAGAGAACGCAGAGAGCGCAGAGAAAAAAAGCAATCAAAACACGCGGCGAGTAAACTCGCCGGCTAAATGTGCCGCCGTTCGCCGCGTTCTCCGCGCTCTCTGCGGTTCACTTGCCCGCGTTCTTTATTGCCGACCGTGCGGCGCGGTGGGCGTGGCAAAGGGCGACGGCCAGGGCGTCGGCCACGTCCGCCGGTTCCGGCGCCTTCTTTAGGCCGAAGTGGCTCTGGATCGCCCGCTGGACCTGGTGCTTCGAGGCGTGGCCGCTCCCGACGAGGGCCTTCTTGATGTGCGTCGCGCCGTAACTCGTGACCGGGACGCCGACCTCCGCCGCCGCCAGAAAGACAATGCCTCGCGCGTGGCCCATCAGGATGGCCGTCCGCGGATGCTTGTAGTGCGAGTAGAGTTCTTCGACGGCGACGGCATCGGGGCGAAAGTCGGCCAGCACGGCCGCGAGGCCGGTGTGGATCTCGGCGAGGCGTGCGGCCAGGTCGTCCTTCGCGTTTGTGCGGACGACGCCGGCCTCCAGGAGGCGCATCGCGCCGGGGGCGGCATCGAGCGTCTCGATGATGCCGTAGCCGGTCCGCTCGAGGCCGGGATCTATGCCGAGAATTCGCATGTCAACCGTTCTGAGTGCCGGAGGCACGATTGTGCTCTAGCCCCGGGCGCGAGCCCGGGGTCGGCGATAACGCCGTTTACATGGAGCCCCGTAGGGGCGATTGAGCCGAGGTGGGCGCCTCAGTCGCCCCTCCGGGGCTCCGAATATTCTTTTTTGATCATCCGTTCCCAGGGCTTTCCGCCCTGGGCTAGAGAACATTCCGCCCCTACGGGGCTAATCTTACTTGAGGCGCCAGGTCGTGCCGTCGGGCGTATCTTCGAGCAGGACGCCCGCCTCGGCGAGGCGGTCGCGGATGGCGTCGGCGCCTTTGAAATCCTTGGCTTTGCGTGCCTCGTTTCGTAAGTTGATTAGGGTTTGGATGAGGACTTGGGTCAAATTCCCTTCGGTTATTGTGGATGTCGCGACCGGATACTGAACACCCTGTGTCTCGGGTCTCTCCTTCATGAGCATGCGCTTCCGGGCTCTATTAAGCAAGATTTTCGTGGAAGGTGCGGCGGCATCTAATGCGCGCTGTAACGTATCGGCTATACGCTGACGTGATTGGGCCATCTCAAAAGCCATCCGTAAGGCAAATTGGTTAACGGAATGTATTCCTAATATGTCATTGGCCATTCCAATATAGGTTTCGGCCATCAGAACTATTTCTGCTTTGGTGGCCTTTTGCTCGAAAAGCAGGGCATTGAAATTCCGAGTGAAATCAAACAATACGGCAAGTGCTGCAGGTGTGTTGAAATCGTCATCCATGCAAGAATTGAATTTCGTAGTCTCATCCAATATATTACGCATCACATGCTCGCTGACTTGGCCGTCCGGAGCATTGACCAGCACCCTACCAAGTGCCTCAAGGGGTCGAAGAAGACGTTTGTGTCCTTCTTTTGCCGCCTCGAGCGCCTCCTCCGAAAAGTCCGTCGGGCTGCGGTAATGGCTCTGGAGGATGAAGAGGCGGATGACCATGGGTGGCCACTTCGCGAAGGCGTCGCGCAAGGTGATGAAGTTGCCGAGGGACTTCCCCATCTTCTTTCCCGCCACGGTGACCATGTTGTTGTGGAGCCAGTACTTGACGAATCCCGGCGCGCCGGGAGTGGCGGCCTCGGCCTGGGCGATTTCGTCCTCGTGGTGCGGAAAAACGTTCTCGATGCCGCCGCCGTGAATGTCGAGCGTCTCGCCCAGGTACTTCTGGCCCATGACGGTGCACTCGATGTGCCAGCCGGGGTAGCCCATGCCCCAGGGGCTCGGCCACTGCATGATGTGTCCCGGTTCGGCGCGTTTCCAGAGGGCGAAGTCGGCGGGGTGACGCTTCTCGGCGCTCACCTCGACGCGGGCGCCGGCCTGCATCTCTTCGACGCTTCGGCCGGACAGGCGGCCGTAGGCCGGCCAACTCGCGACGTCGAAGTACACCGACCCGTTCGCCTCGTAGGCGTGGCCTCGCTCGATGAGGCGCTTCGTGTGCTCGATCTGTTCCAGGATGTGGCCGGAGGCGCGCGGGCTGATGTCCGGACGCAAAACGTTCAGGGCGTCCATGTCCTCGAAGTATCGGCGGGTGAAGGTCTCGGCAATCTGCATCGGGTGGACTTTTTTCGCCCGGGCCGCCTTCTCGACCTTGTCCTCGCCGGCGTCGGCGTCGTCGGTCAGGTGGCCGACGTCGGTAATGTTCTGGACGTAGGTCACGTCGTAGCCGAGGTATCTCAGATAGCGCACGATGACGTCGAAGGAGATGTAACTTTTGGCGTGGCCGAGGTGCGCATCTCCGTAAACGGTCGGCCCGCAGACGTACATGCCGACGTGGGGCGGGGCGACCCCTCGACCATGCTCGGGGTCGCCCTGAGTGGGTCGAAGGGCGAGGGGCTCGAACTTCTCGCGCCGGCGGGTGAGGGTGTTGGTCACGTGGAGGTTATTTTCGCGAATAGTCACATGTGCCTCCGAATGACGCGCCCGCCAAGGCGGGCGGCTAAATGCGTTCGAGGACGACGACGGCCTGGGCGGCGACGGCACGCCCTTCGCCGATCGGGCCGAGGCCTTCGAGCGTCCGGGCCTTGAGGCCCACGGCATCGGGCGCGAGGCCGAGCAACTCGGCCAGCCGGCCGCGCATCTTCTCCTTGAGGTCGCCCAACTTCGGCCGCTCGAGGAGCACGTTCACGTCGGCGCTCGCCGGTCGCCAACCGGCCGCTTTCAACTTCGCGAGGGCCAAGCCCAGGATGCGGGCGGAGTCGGCGTCCTTCCAGGCCGGGTCGGTGTCCGGAAAATGGTCGCCGAGGTCCCCCAGGCCTGCGGCTCCGAGGCACGCGTCGGCAATCGCGTGGAGCACCACGTCGCCGTCCGAGTGGGCCTTCGGGCCGACCTCGGAGGGCACCTCGACGCCGGCGAGGACCATGCGGCGGCCCTCCGCCAGGCGGTGGATATCGAAGCCGATGCCGACACGGATGGGTTGCGTCATGGGTGTGATGCTCCTTGACGTGAGGCAGTTTATCGGCCACTGAGGGCGTTTGCAACGCCTAAAAAATAGTCCAATGTCCAAGGTCCAAAGTCCAAGGTCAACGGCGCAAAAAAAGTCCAAAATCTCCGGCGGGATGCGCCCGCCTTTGACTTTGGACTTTCGACCTTGGAAGGTCTTTTATTTTCCCGTCAAGGCCTTGATGCGATCGCGCGCCTGGTTGACCTCGTCGGGGTTTCTGGATTTGAGGAGCACGGCGTTGTAGAGTTCGACGGCCTTGATGCGGTTCTTCAGGCGTTCCTCGTAGATTTTGGCGGCGTTGAAGCGGGCCGCGTACTGCGTCTCGGGGTCCCACTGCCAGCACCGCTCGTAGCACTGGACCGCGCGGGCCGAGTCCTCGAAATACCAGCCGCCGTAAATCTCGCCCATCCGGAAGGCGGCGTCGTCGATCTTGTCGCTCTCGGGGTACTTCTCGATGATCGCCTGGAACTTGTCGAGCGCGTTCTTCAGGTAATCCTTCTTGTCCGGCGGGAAGGCCGGGTAGTTCTTGTAGTCCAGGCCTTCCTTGTAGAGTTGGTCGGCGGCGGCGATGCGGCGCAGGGGTTTCAGTTCCGGTCCGACGACCTCGGCGATCGTGAGGTACCGGGTTTTCGGCGTCGCCTCGAACGCTTTCAGTTCCTGCTCCACCCATTCGATCTTGTGCTGGGCGCCGCGCGCGAGGTAGTAATCTTTCAGGGCGAGCAGCGACCGGCCGTAAGCCTTCCGCAGGCGGGCCACTTCCTCCACCAGGCCCAGTTCCTGCATCCCCGTGAAGTTCGTTTCGGGCTCGGGCTCGATCTGGGCCTCGACGGCCTCGGCCTGGACCGCTTCGGGCTTCGGCGGCCTGGGGGGCGCGGCCGGGACGTCGGTGATCGCCGGGACCGGCACCTCGGCAGGCTCCGGCGGCGTGGTCACGGTAATCGGTTCCGGCGCGGGCAAAGGCGCCGGTGCGGGCGCCGGTGCGGGTTTAGGTGCGGGCAAAGGCGCCGGTGCAGGCACGGGGACTGGTGCGGGTTCCGGCGCGGGCAAAGGCGCCGGCTCAGGCGCGGGGAACGGTGCGGGTTCCGGCGCGGGCAAAGGCGCCGGCTCAGGCGCGGGGACCGGTGCGGGTTCCGGCGCGGGCAAAGGCGCCGGCTCAGGCGCGGGGACCGGTGCGGGTTCCGGCGCGGGCAAAGGCGCCGGCTCAGGCGCAGGGACCGGTGCGGGTTTCGGCGCGGGGGCCGGTGCCGGCTCAGGCGCGGGCGCAGGTTTCGGCGCGGGGGCCGGTGCCGGCTCAGGCGCGGGCGCAGGTTTCGGCGCGGGGGCCGGTGCCGGCTCAGGCGCGGGCGCGGCCTCCGGGGGCGGCGTCGGCGGAATGGGCTCGGCCTTCGATGGCCGGTCCGGCCGGAGTTTCACCGGCGGGAGCGAGAACTCGTCGTCCCCCTGCTGGGAGATCGCCTCTCGCGTGATCCACAGTGCCAAGGCCGCAACGGCCAGCAAAACGATGAGCCGACGCATAGGTTAGTCCTCCGTCCGATGTGAGGCCGTTCCAATGTCGGGCGCGCACCGACGCGCGTGTATCGTCCATTAGAAATGGCCATCCCCGGCCCGTCAAGGAAAAACCGCTTGGGGGCAGAAGCGGGGGCGGCGTGCTCATCCCGGCGCGCGGGGGAGTAAACGGCGCCCGGCGTGCGTTCGCGCCGCGTGCCGTTCATTTAGCCCCCCGTGAATACACGGGGGGTGCCGTTGCCTCCCGGTGAATACACCGGGGGCGGCTTTCATTCAACGCCGGCGAATATACCGCCTACATAACGGCGGCGCCCGCCTTCGGCCTCTGAAACCGCTTGAGGAACTTCCGGATCGCTCGTCGGCGGAAGCCGGCGTCGGCAAGGTGGTTCCAGAGGCTCCGGAGCATCGCCCGCCGGACCTTCTCCCGGCCGATCCGCTGGACCATCGGATGCGCGAGGGCCTTGCGGTAGGGAATCCAGGGCGGGTGCTTGCGGAGGAACCGCAGTTGGATACGCGCCTGGATCCGCCGAAGGTCCTCCACGCCGTACTTGTCGCTCACGACGTACCGCCGCCGGCCGACGACGCGCATCCCCGGCTGCGCGAGGACCCACTGCTCGAAGTCCGTGTTGGCGTAGGCGTAGATTTTGTTGGGGCTGATGAAGTCGATGCCGAGTTCGGCGGCGTAGTCGGCGATGCCGAGCATGTCGTCGGCCGTCTCGCCGGGGTTCCCGATGAGGAAGTTTCCGAGCGTGAGGATGTTCGTCTGGGCCAGGTGCTCGAAGGCCCGCCGGCACATGCCGACCGTGTAGCCCTTGCGCATCGCCTTGAGCAAGCGCGGCTGGTTCGACTCGATGCCGACCATGAACATGAAGAACCCCGCGCGTTCCATTTTCTTGACGAGTTCGGCGGATTTGGCGAGGGCGTTGACGCGGATCTCGCAGGCGTACAGGTGCCGGACGTCGCGCTCAATCAGGAGGTCGCAGATTCGTTCCAGGCGCCCGAGGTCGGCGGCGAAGTTCGCGTCCACGAGGTGCACGACGTCGGCGTCGGTGGCCTCGAGTTCGGCGACGACGTCCTCCGGCTCGCGTCCGATCCACGGCTGAAGGTCGCCGAAGATGTTCTCGCGCCATTTGCAGAACGCGCAGACCATCGGGCACCCGACGCTCGTGATGACGTTGTCGCCCTTGAGCGTCATCCAGGGGTATTCGTAGCGACGGATGGAGCGGTCGAGGTGGTAATGCTCGGGATGGACGCCGACGCGGCGGGGGTTATTGACGAGTTCGGCGGCGGACGCGTTCGCCCCGCCACCGTGGGTAAACTTCGTCTCGCGGCTAACCGTTTGGCACGTGACGGGCTCGAACGGGCGCGCGGCGGGGGGAAAGGCGGTCGGGCGCTTGCGGTACCAGAGGCCCGCGACGCCTTCGGGGCTCCCGCGCTCGACCATTTCGCGCAGGGCGTCCTCGCCGTAGCCGACGCAGAGGATGTCCATCTCGGGGAAGTCGCGGAGAATCTCCTCGGCCTCGCGCGTGGCATACAGGCCGCCCAGGACGAGCGTTACGTCGCGCGGGAGGGAGCGGATGAGGGTGTCCGTGAAGTCGTCGCGGCCCCACATGAGGCTCACCGCCACGAGGTCCGGCCGGAACCGGCGGATGAGGTCCTCGAGCGGCTCCTCTTCCAGCCGCATGTCCACGAGCAAGAGATCCTCGACGACGGGTTTTAAGCGCGTGGCGACGACCTCCAGGCCGATCGGGTTGATGATCGCCAGGCCCCCGTAGAGCCGTTCGCTCTTTTTGTCGGGGCTGTAGGGATAGATTAACAGCGGCCGCTTCCAGGTCATGGCGGGCATTATACGGCGTCGCGGGCGGTCGGACAACGGTCGGGGGGAAGGAATGCGACTGCCTTTCTTATTTGGTTAGCCCCATAGGGGCGGCCTGTTCTCTAGCCACGGCCGCAAGGCCGTGGAACAAAAGGGAGACGGCGCCTTCTTTTTTCCTTTTGTTCTGAGCCCCGGAGGGGCGATTGAACGCCGTCAATCCCATACGTACCGAGGATCGTAGGTGATGCTATGGCGCTTCAGTAGGGCAATGAACTCGTCCTCGAACGTCATCTTCTCATGATGCTTGGCCTGCTGCTCGATGTAGGCCGCGACCTGCGGCACATTCGATTGGCTGACGCTGAACGCCGCGTAACCTTCCTGCCAACCGAAATCGGCCTCGCCGGGAAACGTCTCGTGAACCCATTTCGAGGAAAGCGCCTTCCATTGGCGCATCGCATCAGCGACGGACCTATCGGGCGCAAGGACGATGAGACCATGCACGTGGTTCTCCGTGCCGCCGACGGAGAGCGCGCCGCGGAATTCGTTTCTCGCGAGGCCGGATAGGTATTCGAACAACCGAGGACGGAAGGAATCGTGAATCAGGGGCCGGCGTTCTTTGGTGGAAAAGATTGCGTGGAAGACGAGGTTGGCGTAGGTATGGCCCACGGGCGGTCCTTTCAATCGCCCCTCCGGGGCTCAAACAGCATAACAGATATGGATGGATTTGTCGTTCGTTTCCACGGGCTTGCGCCCGTGGCTAGAGTACAACTCCGCCCCTACGGGGCGGGAAGGAACTCGTCATTCGGATTTCGTCATTTCTTTCCGTACTTTTCGCGCGGATCGAACACCTTGACGCCGTCCTCGGCCCATTCATCCTTCCGCAGGACCCAGGAGAAGCAGGAGCGGAAACCCGTGTGGCAGGCGGCGCCGCCGATTTGCTCGACCTTGAGGAGCAGCACATCCTTGTCGCAGTCGGTCCGGATTTCCCGGACCTTCTGGACATTGCCGCTCTCTTCGCCCTTGTGCCAGAGTTTCTTTCGGCTGCGCGACCAGTAGTGCGCTTCGCCGGTCTCGATCGTTTTGGCAATCGCCTCGGCGTTCATCCAGGCGACCATCAGGACCTCGCCGCTGGCCGCGTCCTGGGCAATGGCCGGGATGAGGCCGAGGGAGTCGAACCGGAGGGCTTTCAGCGGGTCGTTCGGTTCATCACGTTTCATGGGCGGCTAACCCCTTTCCATTTTCGATTTTCGATTTTCCGCACCCCTGCGGGGTTGCGGCTAAACGTTATCCCACTTCGATCAATCTTATCGCATCCGCGAAACGTTTCGCGAGCGCCCGTTTCACGGGCTGCGACTCGGGGCGCTCCAGGGCCGGGTCGCGCTTAATCCACTCGAACGCCTCTTTCCTTGCCAGGCGCAGCAAATCGGTGTCGTCAATGATGCTGCCGACGAGGAGGTCCGGCATGCCGTGCTGGCGCGTGCCGAAGAATTCGCCCGGCCCGCGCAGGCGCAGGTCCTCCTCGGCGATGCGGAAGCCGTCCGTCGTTTCGGTCATCACCTGGATTCTTCGCTCGGCCTCCTCGGTCGTCGGCTCGGCCAGAAGGATGCACGTGCTCTTGGCGGCGCCGCGTCCGATCCGCCCGCGCAACTGGTGCAACTGGGCGAGGCCGAATCGCTCGGCGTGCTCGACGATCATGACGGTGGCGTTCGGCACGTCGACGCCGACCTCGATGACCACCGTGGAGACGAGGACGTGGATTTGTCCTCGGCGGAAGCGGTTCATGACGGCATCCTTGTCGGCTGGTTTCATCCGCCCGTGTAGGAGGCCGACCTTGTACTCGGGGAAGACGTCGTCGGCGAGGCGTTCGGCCTCTTCGGTGGCGGCCTTGAGGTCCGACTTTTCGCTCTCCTCCACCAGGGGGCAGACGATGAACACCTGCCGCCCCGCGGCGAGGTCCTTTCGGGCGAAGTCGTACGCCTTTCGCCGCTCGTTCGGGGCGACGGCCCACGTTTCGACGGGCGTCCGGCCGGGAGGCATCCCGTCAATCGTCGAAACGTCCAGGTCGCCGAAGACCGTCAGGGCGAGCGTCCGGGGGATCGGCGTCGCGGTCATGACGAGGTAATGCGGCTGGAGGTTCGGCAGGTCCTCGGCGGTCTGCCACTTCGCCTCGGCCCGCTGGAGGACGCCGAACTTGTGCTGCTCGTCCACCACCACGAGGCCGAGCCGCGCGAACGCCACGTCCTGCTGAATCAGCGCGTGCGTGCCGACGATGATGTTCGATTCGCCCCGGCGGATGCGGCGAAGGACCTTGCGGCGTTCCTCGGCCGCGAGGCCGCCCACGAGGAGCGCCCACTTGACGCGGCTGCCGACGAGGTACTTCTCGACGTTCTGGTAGTGCTGGGTGGCGAGGATTTCGGTGGGGGCCATGATGGCGGCCTGGTAACCGGCGGCGACGGTCGCCAGGGCGGCATAGAGGGCGACGGCCGTCTTGCCGCACCCGACGTCGCCCTGAAGGAGCCGCGTCATCGGCCGGTCGCGCGCGAGGTCTTCGCGGATCTCGGCGATGGCCTTGTCCTGGGCCCGCGTGAAGGTGAAAGGGAACCGCGCGCGGATGCGGCCGTCGAGGCGGGCGTCCACGGCGACGGGCGGCGCGTCGTGGGACGCCTTGGCGCTTCGTCGGCGAAGGGCGACGGCCAACTCCATGAAGAAGAACTCGCTGAAGACCAGTCGCCGGCGCGCCCGGCGGACCTCGTCCATGGACGCCGGCCGATGGATCATCCGGAGGGCGTCGGCCAGGTCCGCCAAGTCGAGGCGTCGGCGCATTTCGTCGGGCAGGGTTTCGCCGGCGAGCGGCAGGCCGACGCGGAGGGCCTCGTCCGTCAGGCGCACGAGGGACGGCTGCTGGAGACCCTCGGTGGTCGGATACTCGACGAGGATGCGGTCGCCCTCGGGCTCCTCGCCCGGGGCGGCAAGGTGCTCGAACTTCGGGTGCTGCATCTGGAGGCGTCCGCGGTACTCGCCCACGCGGCCGTAGAAAAGGTACTCGGCGTCGACCTGGACGGCCTTGGCGAGGAAGCGGGCGTGGAACCAGACGACGCGCATCTCGCCGCTTTCATCCGCGATGAGGGCTTCGAGGCGGTCGCCCCAGCGGGGCGCGCGCGTGTCAATGACGCGGGCGCGGACGGCCTGCTCGCGTCCGGCGACGACGCGGGCGATCGGCACCAGGTCGCCCCGGTCGATGTACTTGCGCGGAAAGAGGAGCAGCGCGTCGCCGATGGTGCGGATGCCGAGACGCTCCAGCAGCCGGGCCCGTTTCGGGCCCACTCCCTTCAAGTACCGGATGCCGTCGCTGAGTTTGGGCATGAGGAGTTCGGCCTCGGCGCTTGCCGCACGGTTAGCGACACTACACCGGGGCCCGCCCGAGGTCAAGCACGGTGCGGCAGGGCAGGCAGGAGCGGGGACTGGCGGGATATTTAGCCGCCCCGCTTGCGGGGCGAGTTATTGATGATGCGCGGCGAGTAAACTCGCCGGCTAAATGTGCACGTTGTCTGCCGTTCCCCGATCGGCGTCGTCCTTTGCGTCCTTTGCGTTCTTTGCGGTTAAGGAAGTGTTCAAGGCAGGACGAAGTCGCGTTCCTTGCGCTTGACGACCAGGACGGGGCAGGGGGCCTTGCGGACGACCTTCTCGGCGACGCTGCCGAACAGCACGTGCCGGAGGCCCGTCCGGCCGTGCGTCGCGATGACCACCAGGTCGATCTCCTGATTGTGGGCGTAGCGGATGATCTCGACGAAGGGGCTTCCTTCGAGGAACGCCGTTCGCACCCCGACGCCTTCGAGGTTCTTTTTGGCGAACGCTTCGAGGTTTTTTTTGCTCTCTTCGCGGAGTTGGTCGAGAAAAGCCTCGCTCGGCCCTGTCATGTAGTAGTCCGACGTGCTCAAGAGGTCGGCCGGAATGTCCACGACGTGGATGCAGTGGATCTCGGCCTGGAACCGCTTGGCGAGTTCGACGGCGTAGCGAGCGGCCTGTTCGCTGTCTTCCGAGAAATCCGTCGGGACGAGCAGTTTCGCGAGTCGGATCA
>Ga0315284_10015979_pt1 | contig 10655 bp, 10 predicted proteins | sample YL17G09_16_MG_FD_203696 | JGI IMG/M metagenome (GOLD analysis project Ga0315284, IMG submission 203696) | Sediment microbial communities from Yellowstone Lake, YNP, Wyoming, USA - YL17G09_16 | ecosystem: Environmental > Aquatic > Freshwater > Lake > Sediment | place: USA: Wyoming | collected...
TCCTCAAATTGGCCAACAAACGCCTGAAGATCTTAGGTTCCTTCGGCTACAGCCTGGCTGTCCTTCTGAGGCTGGCCAAAGGCATGAACAACCGCATGGACATCGAAGCCGATGGTAAGAAATGGACCGTCCGCGACAGCGCCATGGTCATTTCCAATTCAAAATTCACCGGCGGCCGGATGAAGATCGCTCCGGACGCCGACCCGTCGGACGGGCGGGCCGACCTGGTGATCTTCCGCGAAGTCAACCGCCGCGAGATCGTCGATATCTTCCGCAAGGTGTTCTCCGGGACCCACACCGGCCATCCGAAGGTGGACGTCATCAAGGCCGCCGAGATCTCCATCAATGCCGATCCGCCCCAGCTCCTGATGGCCGACGGCGAGCTCCTCGGCGATACCCCTCTGCGGCTGAAGGTGTTGCCCCGGGAGTTGTCCGTCCTGGCATGAAGCGCGTCTTCGAAAGCCTGCGGTCGTTCGTCATCTGGGTGATCGCTCTGCCCGTCTTCGTCCTGGGCTGCCTCGTCATCCTGCTGGTCGCCCTTTTGACCCGCGGCCGGCGCTTGGAAGGATTGATCAAGGCTTGCTGCCGATTAGTGCTCTTCGTCAGCGGCGTTCGTCTCAGGGTGAGGGGACGGGAGAACTTCGAAGCGGGCCGCCGATACGTCGTCATGATGAACCACGTCAACATCTTAGACCCGTTCGTTTTTTATGCCGCATTCCCGGGTCCAGCCCGGGGGATCGAGGAGGAGAGCCATTTCCGCTGGCCGTTCTATGGGGCCGTTCTCCGCCGCATCGGCATGATCCCGATCGACCGTAAAAACAGTTCGAAGGCGAGAGAAAGCATCAAACAGGCCGTGGACCTCGTCCGCAGCCGCAAGGAGTTTTCCATCGCCATTCTGCCGGAGGGAACGCGCACCCTGGACGGGAAACTGGGGTCCTTCAAGCGGGGCGGGTTCCACTTGGCCCTGGAAACGGGGCTGAACATCCTGCCGATCGTCCAGAAGGGCGGATACAGGATCATTCACAAGGGAAGCCTTCTCATCCGCCCCGGCCGGATCGATCTAACCATCGAACCCCCGGTCCCCGTTGCCGGTTTCGGCAAGGAAGACATCGGCGAACTGGCGGACCGTGTAAGGGCCATTTTTTTGCACAATCTGGGAGAAAGCATCGTACCCCGGATTCTGTGAGGATTGATTTCGATAGATAAAGCAGGCGGTTTCATTTAAACGATTCAATTTATTGAATACCATCCAAATCTTTGGACGTTTTTTCTTTTCACGTAAACCCCTTTTCATTGTTAAAACTTTGTGGTAATCTACTTTTTTTTATGATCATCATTAAAGATCGAGGTGACAAATCATGAAGAACATTGCGGTAAGAATTCTGGCCTTCAGCTTCTTGGCGGTTCTATTCTTCCCGGCCCTGGGACTGGGCCAGCAAGAGGGAGAAGATATGGCCCAGCTCGCCGGCAGAGTCCTAGATATGGAGAAGAAACCGATCGTCCAGGTCGAGATCCAGCTCAAACATCAGGGGACGGGACAAGCCCTCTCGACAAAAACGAATAAGAAGGGGGAATTTACTTTCCGGAGACTTTTTCCCGGCAAATATTCCATGACCTCCGTTAAAGAGGGTTATAAGAGCATCTATCAAGAAGTGGAACTTGAGGCGGGCGACTCCCGGACGGTCGAGATCGACCTGGCCAAAGAGATGAGCCAAGAGCAGAAGAGCCGACAGGAAGCCCTGGCCTTGTTTCAAAACGGAGTGAGCCTGGCCCAGGAGAACAAGATCGACGAAGCCGTCGAGGCGTTCCGGAAGGCGGTCGAGCTCAAGCCGGACCTCGCCGAAGCCTATATCAACCTGGGACTTCTATTCTTCCGGCAGGACAAGACCGACGAGGCGGAGAAGGCCCTGCTCAAGGCCCTCGAGCTCAAACCCGAAGATCCGAAGATCAAGCAAGCTCTGGCCAATGTCTATTTCGAGAAGGCCAAAGGATTGCTCCAGCAGGACAAGATCGACGAGGCCTTGGAGATACTCAAGCTTTCTTACGGCTACAACCCGAACGATCCCTATACGAATTATCTGTTGGGTTACGCGTATTCGCAAAAAGGTCTGAAGGAGGAAGCCATCAAATCGTTCGAGGCCTTTCTCCAGCTCGAACCGAACGCTCCCCAGGCGGCCAAGGTGAAGGAGATCCTCGAGAACCTTAAAAAACAAAAATAATGCCCACCAAGCGCGATCATGAGAGGAATTCGGCCGGCAATGGGCCTTCTGCAAGCCGCTTCATTCTCTGGGCCGCCGGCGTCGCCGCCCTCGGCTTCTTGATCTATCTCGGGCTGAACAAGGGCTTTTCCAAGAAAGGCCTCGGGACGTTCCCGGAGACAAACGTCCTCCTCTTCACCCTGGACACGACCCGGGCCGACCGCATCGGGTGCTACGGCTACCCGAACGTCCGGACGCCGAATATCGACGGGCTGGCCGCGGATGGGGTCCTTTTCAAGAACGCGACGGCCCAGGCCCCGCTGACTCTGCCCTCGCATTCATCGATCTTCACGGGAACATATCCGTTCATTCACGGTGTCAAGGACAACGGCGGCTTCTACCTGGAGCCCGAACAGGTCACTCTGGCCGAGCTCCTGAAGCCAAGAGGCTGGGCGACGAGCGCGTTCGTCGGCGCCTTCGTCCTCGATTCCCGCTGGGGCCTCAACCAGGGTTTCGATTATTACTATGACAATTTCGATTTCGCCAAGTACAAAAAGATCAGCCTCGATTCCGTCCAGCGTGAAGGGGGCGAGGTCGTCAAAGCCTTTTTCGACTGGTTTAAAACGAACGGGAACCGCCGCTTCTTCAGCTGGATCCATTTCTATGACCCCCACACCCCTTACGAGCCTCCCGAGCCCTACAAGAGCGAGTATTCCGGACGGATGTGGGGACTGTACGACGGCGAGATCGCTTACGTGGATTCCCTCATAGGGAAAGTCCTGGAAAGTCTCAGGGAAAAGGGGGTTCTTGACAAAACCATCATCATCATCACGGGCGACCACGGGGAAAGCCTGGGGGAACACGGCGAGAGTGCACATGCTTTTTTCATCTACGATGCCACCGTTTCCGTCCCCTTGATCCTGAGGATTCCTGCCTCGAATCTGAAAGGCAAGGTTATCGACGCCCAGATAGAGAACGTGGACATCATGCCCACACTCCTCGATCTCCTTGGGATCGACATCCCCAAGGAGGTCCAGGGAAGGAGCCTGGTCCCCCTCTTGACCGGCGGCCGAGCCGAAGCCGAGCGGATGGCCTATAGCGAAAGCTATTACCCTCGATACCATTATGGGTGGAGCGATCTCAAGAGCCTCCGGACGGTCACATATAAATATATCCAGGCGCCGCGGCCGGAGCTTTATGATCTCGTCCGGGACCCCATGGAAAAGAGCAATATCTACGGGCAAAACAGCCCTCAAGTGGAGAGGTTCATCAAAGAGATGAAGAGACTCCAGAAGAGATCCCCCGTCCAGGGGAACGAGGAGAAGGCCCCTCGGCAACTGGATAATGATACCCTGGAGAAACTGAAGGCCTTGGGCTATGTCGGCGGGTTCACATCGAGGGCGAAGCTCGACCGCTCCGAGGGCCTCTCCGACCCCAAGGACAAAATCCACCTTTATAACAAGATCAAGCAGGCCGAGGGGGCATCGGCCGACCGCGAATTCGACGAAGCCCTAAAAAAACTCGACGAGGTTATCGATGAGGACCCGGAGATCATGGAAGCCCGTCAGGTCCGGGGGAATATCTATTTGGAGCTCGATCGCCCTGAAGAAGCAGCCGAGGAGTGCCGGGCGGCTTTAGAGATCGACCCCGAGTACGGGGCGGCGATCTTCACCATGGCCCAGGCCTACAGGAAACTCAAGAAGCCGGACGAAGCGGCCGCCGGCTTCCGGCGCCTCATCCAGCTCGATCCGAAGGACCCGAAACCCTATGTCAACCTCGGGGAGATCTCCCTGGACGTCCGGGATTTCGACGCGGCCATCTCCCATCTCGAGAAGGCGATCGCCGCCGATCCGGAACACAGCGCCGTCGCCCATAATCTCCTGGGCTCCGCCTATCTTGAGAAGAAGATGCTCGATCCCGCAGAACAGGAGATCCGAAAGTCCCTGGAGATGCGGCCGCAAATCCCGGACGCCCATTACAACCTGGGTCTTCTGTATGAGGAGAAGGGCGACCTCCAAAGAGCCGCGGAGGAATACCGGAAAGAGATCGAGATCCACCCCGCCGCCTACCCGGCCTATTTCAACTTGGCGCTCGTCTGCGCCAAGACCGGCGACCGGCAGGGCGAATTCGAGCATTTCAAAGAAGCCGTCAAGGCCAATCCTCAATTCGCGCGGGCATACCTCTTCCTGGCCAAGGCCTATCTCGACCGGAACGAAAACTTCGACGAGGCCATCCGCCTCGCCCGGAAGGGGCTGGAATTGGAGCCCGAGGCGGAATCGGCTCCCTTGGGGCATTATGTCCTGGCCGATATCTACAACCGCCTGGGGCGCCTGGCCGAGTATCGGGCGGAGCTGGAAAAAGGCCAAGCCCTCGAGGCAAGGGCCAGGAAACGATAAGGGGTCCGCGGGGCCGGCCCGAAGAGTTTCAGTTCAGACTCTTGAGGACAAAGCCCTCTTTTTCGAAGGTCAGGTTGTAAGCGCCGGGGACGAGACCGCTCTTGTAGAAATGGCCTTTCTTGTCTGAAACAAGGGAATAAGTCATAGACTCGGACTTCGAATAGACCATGGCGATCTTGACGCCTTCCAGGAGTTGTCCGGTCGCCGCATCCTTGACCAGCCCGTCCACAGCCCCCGTGATGTCCCCCCTGAGGGGCAGCCTGAAAAATGCCGCGCCGATCGCCAGCGCCAGCATGAAGGCCATGCACATCCTATTCATGAGGGTTCCTTTTTTTCGCCGTGTTTCGTTTCATTCCGTTTTTTTTCGAGCGCGTCGGCCCTGTCCCAGTAGGTTTTGGCCTTCTCCTTGTCGCCTAGCGAAAAGTAGATGGCTCCCAGGGTTCTGTTGTTCTCCGGAGTGTCCCCGTACTTCCGGACCTGCTCAAAATAGACGGCCGCCTGGTCCAGCTTCTTGAGTTCAAGACATGAGTTTCCAAGGAGAAGGAGGACCGCGTAGGTTCTTTCCACACCGTCCTTTTCCAGCAGATCCAAAACCCCGGCAAAATCTTTTGTCAGATATAGGGCCCGCGCGATGACCGGAATCGACCCGGAGTTCCGGAGCCGTTCGGGAAGCCCCCGAAAGCATTCGAGGGCCCGGGCCGCGTCACCCGCGTTCAAATATTCCTGGCCGAGGATGAATATGTAGTCATCTTTCAACGAAAGAGGCTCGACGCTTTCGAACTCGATAGGCTTGGGAACGTCGAAGGACAGGATGGAAACGGTCTTTCGGAAAACCTCGTCCCCTTCCCTGTCCATGACCAAGTCATAATTTCCGGGCCGGATGTCCTTGAGAGGCCGGCGGAAGATGAACAGGCTTCCCCGCTGGAAGGAGTTCTTGATCTCCACGGTCTCGAGCCCAACGTCCCTGGGAACAAGGACGACCCGGGGGGCCTTGTCCGAAATCAGGATGGCTTCGAGGTTTTCACCCAAGCCATAGATGGCACGGGGGTCCGAGAGGACCTTGTAATCCCCGAGGCTCAAGGGAACGAAAGACCCCGCATTCTTCTCCTTGACCTCGTAGCCCACGACGGCCGGCACGGCCCCGGGGCCCGTCCGGATCCGTTCCTTAAGGACGGCAAATTCCTCCGTGGTCCTGTTGGTCAAGGTCAGACTGGCGTCGAAATCGCCTTCGATGATCGGGGCAAGATCGTTGAAGACGAATTTCCGTTCCTCCATCAGCCTCTTCTTGGCCTCGTCGAGCTTCAAGCGGATCTCTTTTTCCCTCTGGTAGATCGTTCTCCCGGCCGCGTCCTCGACCCTTAGGTGGAAGACCAGATGTGCGGTCTGGAACCCGTCCGGGTTCTTCGCCGTCCGGACGACGTCCGGCAGAAGCGAATAATTGAGGAAACGGATGCCATTCTGTTCGGTCAGCCAGAAGGCTGCTTTGGCGGCTATCTCCCTGGCCGAATAGCTGACATCGACCGTTCCATCGACCACCGAGAAGTTCCTGAGATAGCCCTTCTCGGCCTCCTTTGCCGGCAAGTTGTGGATCTGGGCGATGACGTTGGCCGAAGAATTCGGGGTCCCGGCGAAGGCCGCGTTCGCCTCCTCCGGAATGACGGAAAGGGACGCCCTGGCCAGCTCGGGAAAGCTCGAGCTGATGATCCGATAAGCCTGGGCCTTGCCGACGCTCCCCCGCATGTAACTTGTGGACAGAATCTCCAGGTTGGAGTTGAGTTCGGGATAGAAAAGAACGTAATCCCCGATGTTGTCCCGCCGGTAGAAGAGCAGGTAGAGCATGGGGGGTAGCCCCCTCTTGCCCTCGTTCTGGTACAGCCAGAGCTCGCAATCGACCACCTTTTCCGACCCCGAGTAGTTCTGGACCTCCGCGGGCTTTCCGAGGAGGACATAGATCCGGCCCCTATCCGTCCGGGCCCCGTCGTAATGGGCTTCGGCGTACCCCTTCCGGGCGTAATATTCGATCATATATTCGTTCTGGGGGGTCCCGGGCATCGTGTCCCTGGCCTTCCAGAACATCTGCTGGAACCTCTTCCGGTCCTCCTCGGTCTGCAGGCTCTTGAAGACCGAAAGCTCCCTCTTGGTCATGATCGTCCCGACCTCATCAAGCCAGGACTTCCACTCCCGGGTCAGCGGCTGTGATACGGCGGGAAGGCCGATAAGAAATAACGCCGAAAAAAAAAGGGAAATGAAGAGCCTTCTCCAGGTCATGCCGAATCCCGGTTCAGGTGGACTTTTTGGACATAGGGCGATGTCATGGCGGCGAGCATGGCTCCGTAATCGACATCGAATCTCACCTCGTCGCCGACCTGGAGCTGGACCGTGTTCGCGATGGCGATCAGATGATCGCTCGAGGCCCCAAGGATCTCGATATCGACCCGCGGGTAGAGCTGGGTGTAAAGGACGTCCTGGCGGCCGATGTTGAGGATGAGGCGCCTGCCGGCGCCGCGTTCTTCGAACTTTGGGATGCTGCCGAACGCGTCGAGCCCGATCTCCCCCCAGGGAACGGAGGGTTTGATCTTGGACTCGATGACCTCGGCGACCAAAGTGAACGCGTCATAATAAAGCCCCGGGATTCCCTTTTCCTCCAGGTCCCTTCCTCCGAGGAGGAAGGAATCGCCCAGTCGGACGTTATTGACCCGGTTGACCCGGTCGACGGATTTGAGCCAGGAGTATACCGTCGAGCAGCCGGCAGAGACGTATTCCAGCTCGATGTGAAACTTCTTTTCCATGTCCAGAGCGAGGGAAGAAAGCTCTCCCATATTCTTTGCATCAGGCTTGACCCCGCCGAAACAGGCCAGGTTCGCCCCGATGCCGGCAAGACGTATGCCCGGCAGCGAAAGGACTTCCTTCACCATATCCCCGAGGTCTCCGGGCATGATGCCTTCCCTTAGATCGCCGAGCTCGACCATCAGGATGACGCCATGGCGGGCACCATGGAGGAGCGCCGCTGCAGAAAGCTCTCGGATCACCTTCATTTCCGAATTGAAACTGATCGAAGAGTGCCGGACGACGTCTCCCGCTTCCCCCGGGGCCGGGAGGCGGAGGAGGATGAAGGGCGCCCGGATGCCCGCCTCCCGCATCTTCCTGAGATTGGCGATCCTTGAATCGCCCAGGACGGAGATCCCGTTCTTTAGATAGACTTCTGCGACGAGAGGGTCCCCGCAAACCCCTTTGGTGACCCCCGTCATCGTCAGGCCCTTGGCCCCGTATAACTTGATCACCTCCCGAACGTTGTGGCCGATCTTGGCCAGATCGATCTCCAGTCTGGGTGTCCTCATGATCATCTGCCCGCGCCGAAGACTAAGAGCAAGCCGGCCCGGGCCGAAGCTTTGAGGAAATCACGGCGATTGATCCCGGATGCCACGCGGACGCCCTCCTTTATTTTTTTCACATTGTATCTCAAAGTGCCGGAATATGCATCCGTTCCTTCGTTTTCCAAAATGTCCGCGAGGTTTTTTCTTTTCAAGCGATGCGACCGACTGGGCATTTTGCACCGGAAGAAAATTTCGAATGATCTGCCATTTCGGAAAAGACGCCTTCCGGCCTCCGTTCGTCGAGAGGCCCGGCTGGAGATCGTGAACGGCTAGGAGCGGTGCGGGAAAAGCGCCGAGATGACGAGGACGAGCCCGATGACGATGAGGAGGTAGGGCCACCAGACGTTCAGGCCGATGATGTTCGCGGCCCCGATGACGATGAGCACAACCCCTCCGATGAACCGTCCGCGGGTCGGACCGCGCCCGTGGCGGCCGATCCCGAGAAAACCGGTCACGATCAGGATTGCCCCTAGCCCGACGAGAAAATAGGCCCATAAGTGCGCCCACGAAATACGGTCCATCTGGGCCAGGAGAAATATGGACCCGATAAGGATAAGGACCAGTCCGCCCATGACGCCGGGCGCGGGCTTGCGGCTGTTTGGTTTCGTTTCTGTCATGGCTTGCCTCCGTTATGCCGGGGCTCGGACCGTCCCGTGCCCCCTGACTTTTATCATACTACGAATTCGCCTGCCGATGGTTCAATGGAACGAGACCTTGATCCGGACGATCTCGGGAATGCTGCAGGTCCGGACGGGCGGACCCCACGTGCCGACACCACAGGAAACATAATATTGGGTCGTCCCCTTCTTCAAGTAACCCCAGTGCTGTTCCCAGATTTTTTTGTTGAGGAGGTTGAGGGGAAAGAGCTGGCCGGCATGGGTGTGGCCGGAAAGCTGGAGGTCGATTCCCGCCTCTTCGGCCTCGATCAGGCGGACAGGCTGGTGGTCGAGCAGGATGACCGGAAGCTTCGAGTCGGCGCCCGCTTTCTCCAAGATCCCCCGTATCGGCAGTCTTGATTCTTGGTACCGGAGCGCCGTCGGGTCCTTGCGGCCGGCCAGGATGAATGCCCCGCCGACGAGGACGGCTTCATCCTGGAGGACCCGCACTCCTCCCCGCCTCAAGTATTCCAGGTTCTTCTCGAGGCCGCCGTAATACTCGTGGTTTCCCGGGACCGAGAAGACCCCGAGCGGCGCCTTGATCGAGCGCAGACAAGAGATCATCTTCTCTTCCTCGGCCCGCGACACGCTTTCGTCCACGATGTCTCCGGGAAGAAGGACGATGTCCGGCTCGAGGGCATTGAGCCTCTCCACGATCCTTTCCAGCCTCCGGCTTCCCATGACCGTTCCCAAGTGGATGTCCGAAGCCATGGCGATGTTCAAGTTCCTGAGACCCGCTCCGGCCGGCTTGTCGATGTCGATCTCGAACGTTCTAAGACGCGTGTTCAGAGCGTTGACATAGCCGCCGGCAACCACTCCCAGGCCGATGCCCATGACGGCAATAAATACGATGAGTCCGGTTTTATGCGGGTCGGCGGCGAAGCCTTTCGGGAAGAAATTCAGGAACGCGTTCGCCAGACGGAAGAGGTCCACGACAACAAGCAGGAGGAACAGATGAAGCATCAAGGCCATGTAGAAAGAGCCGGCGCGGACGAGAACATCGGAGACCACACCCCGGGAAGCCCCATCGAGCACCCGGCCGAGGGGATAAGCCAGGATCAAGAGGCCGAAGACGACGAGAAAAGCGGTCCGTGGGGACGGATATCCCGACAGGGCCTGCCATCCCCGCCTGAGGATATAGAAATTGGCCAAGCCATAGATCCCCAGAGCGACAAGCAAAAAAACGATCATCTCCGATGTCCTCATTTCGAGAATTCCGCCTCCACGGGCTATTCCTCTATTTTATTGAACCAGGCGATCTCTTCAAGGGGCTTCCGCTTCGTCTCGGTAGGCGGGCGGCTCGAGGCATGTCCGATGGCGATAAGGCAAACGATCTTGTATTTTCGCGGGATTCGGAGGAGCTTCCTCGTCCTGCGGACATTGAACCAGCCGATCCAGCACGTCGAAAGGCCCAGCTCCTCGGCCCGGAGGACGAAATGCTCGCCGGCGATCCCGATGTCGACGAGGAAGAACTCAGTCCCCTGAAGCCGGCGACCGACCTTATGGATAAGGATATCAAGCCTGGCTAGGACAACGACGAGAACCGGCGCCTGGGCCGCGAATTTCGTCATGGAGTAGATCCCGGAGAATGCCACCCGGGCCAGTTCGGACCTGAGCTCCGGACGATCGACGATGAGGAATCTCGTCGGCTGCGCATTCTCGGCCGACGGGGCGATACGGGCCGCTTCCAAGCAGGACAGAAGCTTCTCTTTTTCCACGGGATCGGGCTTGAAACGCCTGATGCTCCGCCGGGCGTGGATGAGCTGTTGAAGAGCCGATGGCATGGCCGCCTCTCCCCTTTCAGATCTTTTTGAACGTCACGAGTCCCGCTTTTTCCAGGAGCCTGAAAAAGTCGTGAACTTCCTGGATGTCGGTCGGTCCGTATTCCGCGGAAACGGCCAGGGCGATATCATGGACGCTCTTCTTGCCGTCAGCAAAATTGAGCGCCTCATAGGCCGCATCGTCCCTGAGCTTCAATCCGCTGACGGCATCTGTTCCCAGCTTCTCGACGAGGTAATCGGGGTCCAACGG
>Ga0315284_10015980_pt1 | contig 10655 bp, 5 predicted proteins | sample YL17G09_16_MG_FD_203696 | JGI IMG/M metagenome (GOLD analysis project Ga0315284, IMG submission 203696) | Sediment microbial communities from Yellowstone Lake, YNP, Wyoming, USA - YL17G09_16 | ecosystem: Environmental > Aquatic > Freshwater > Lake > Sediment | place: USA: Wyoming | collected...
GAGCCATGACTGTACTCGCGGATGTTTGTGCGTGCCGTAGTTGTCAACAATAAGATGCAGTTCCATGTCGGCAGGAGTTTTTACGTTGATCAACTGCAGAAACCGGATGAATTCCTGATGCCGGTGATGTGACATACAATCCCCTATGACGCTGCCATCAAGCATGCTCAGTGCCGCAAATAAAGTCGTTGTGCCGTTACGCTTATAATCATGTGTCTGGCGGGCGGGAATACCAGGACGAAGCGGCAGCAGCGGTTGTGTACGGTCGAGTGCCTGTATCTGGCTTTTTTCATCAACACAAAAAACAATCGCCTTGTCGGGAGGATTTACATAAAGACCGACAACATCGCAGAGTTTCTCGATAAAGTGTTTGTCACGACTGAGTTTGAATGTCTCGACCAGATGCGGTTTGAGGTTGTGTTGTTTCCATATACGACGTACAGTGGCCTCACTGATACCTTGAGCTTTGGCCATACTCCGTGTACTCCAATGGGTCGCGTTGGCCGGCGTTGTGTGAAGCGTTGCTTCAACGATAGCGTTTACTTTTTTTTGAGGTATTCTTGGCAGGCGGCCCGGACGGGGAGCGTCTTTCTCCAATCCCGCCAGCCGCAACGACAAAAAGCGTTGCCGCCATAACTGTACAGTTGGTCGTGAGATGTGAAGCTGTTGTGCAATATCCTGGCTTAATACGCCATTAGCAGCCATTTGAATGATCTTGGCTCGCTGAACAATCCGAAATGGCATGCTTCGTGCAGATGCCCAGGTATCCAGCTTTGTACGTTCTTCGGCAGACAATAGTATTGGTTCTGCTACTTTCATGCAGAACATTATAAAGCATCCCATTCATAAGTCAAGCTATCTATGACGCACTACACTAGCTTAAAGAGCACCTCGGTGTATCTGTCTCCATCCCCAGAGAAAATTGCCAAGGCCTATGGATTGGCTCGACACGAGCCCGATGAAAATGATTAGCAGGTTTTTTACTTGAGAAAAGATAAGGATTTAAGACCAAATATGGCTGTGTGTATTTCCACACTACTTGCCCCCAATCCATTGTGGAGGGTATAATCTTGCTCAAGCTTAATAAGGAGCAGTTTTTGCTATGATATCGTTTATTATAGCCAAGTCACCGAAAGGAAGCAGTATGCAAGTCGACTTTTCCAAAGAAGAATACCGTACTTTTCTCGAAATCCTCGAAATTGCCGATTGGGTGTTGTTCGCGCATCGCACTGATGAGCCGGAGAACCGAAAGAAGTACCACAACTTCGAACAGAAGATATTCAGATTTGCCGAAGAGATGGGATTCAGAAACCTTATTATGTATGATGAGGAAATGGGTAAGTATTTCCCTACCCGTGAACATGATGAGAACAGCTCTGTTATGCCTTTCATCGAAGAGTTCGAAGAAGCAACCTTCTGGGATGAGTTGGTGGACCGACTCGCAGACAGAGATATGCTCCGTAAAATTGGCGAAAAGAAACTCCTATCTATGACCCGGGAGCAGAGATTCTTGGCACATTGTGATTTTGAGGAGAAGTATCAAGAAGAGTTTCAGAAGCACGGCATTGAGAGGCTGGAAATCAAGGGCTAACCGCTAAGATTTGAACTCATAGCCATTACGCAGCAGAGGCAACTTTGTCACAGCCTAGCACGACTTTTATATTTTACGAATCCAAGGTAGTACAATATGATGGTTTCACGAAAGGAATTTCTGAAAATGATTGCGGCTGCAGGCGCGGCTTGGCCGGCAGTGTTGGCTTTAGGCGACAACAGACCGAAAGGACCCACGCGGTTCACGTTGTGTACGAAACGTCTGATGCTCCGCCACACCTGGACTATCTCTCGTAACTCAAGCGATTTCAAAGACAATGTATTTGTCTGCATCGAGCGAGATGGTGTGGTTGGCTTAGGCGAGGCAGCACCCAATGTCCGGTATGGTGAGAGTACGGAACAGACCTTGGCAGCTCTTCAGAATGCCAGGGGGTTTTTTGAATCCAGCGATTGGTTTCGATATGTTGATATGCAGAAGGAATGGGAAGGCGTTATAAAGGACCAGCGTTGTGCTGGAGCAGCTTTAGACATGGCGCTATTGGACTGGGTCGGTCGTAAGCTTAGTGTGCCACTTTACCGCCTTTTAGGGCTGGATGAACGTAAAATGGCTATCACCTCATTTTCCATAGGCATTGATACTCCCAAAGTCATAGAGCAAAAGGTAAAAGAGGCTGAGGATTTCCCGATATTGAAGATTAAGGTCGGCCGGGACAACGACGTGGAAATCTTAAAAGCGGTGCGAGACGCAACTGACAAGCCGCTCCGTGTTGATGCTAACGAAGCTTGGCATGACAAAAGGCTTGCCCTTGAGAAGATTAGCTGGTTACAAGGTCTTGGCGTTGAGCTGATTGAGCAGCCGTTGCCAGCAGAAATGATTGAAGAAACAGCTTGGCTGCGCCAAAATGTGCACATCCCAATCATAGCCGACGAGGCGGTCAAATGCACCTCTGATATTCCGAAGTTAGCAGGGGCTTATGATGGCATCAGCATTAAATTGATGAAATCTGGAGGCATCCAAGAGGCAATCCGAATGGTCCACGTTGCTCGTGCACTCGGTATGAAGGTCATGCTGGGTTGCATGATAGAGAGCTCATTAGCTATATCTGCCGCCGCGCATCTTAGCCCGCTGGCAGACTATGCTGATTTGGATGGTCATCTCCTTATCTCTAACGACCCGTTTAATGGTGTCTCTATAGAGCACGGTAGGCTAATTCTTAACGATTGTCCTGGTTTTGGTGTTAGCGAGCGACCCGTTTGATAGCAGGCCGGAGATAGCAGGATCGGACAACTGCGTCCCTAATACCTTTTCGATAAACATAATCGTTTCAAATGCCTCCACATATACCTGGTTGAATAACGACCCATTACCAAATAGTCAACGTGTCGTCCCATAACTACTTTATGAAGTTCGACGTTAAATCAATTTTGACAAACACTTATGAAGATTGGCCACGAATCAGAAAACTGCTTAATGTGACCCAAAATGGCCACTTTCGTGCGCGCGCACTGGTTCGAATATACTGGCAAGACCGATCCAAAAGATCATATTACCTTTGAGGGAGCAATTGTTTGTTGGTATCATAGTGCTCAGATTGCATGCAAAGGACGTCGTGGGCAGCTGATATACTTGATATCTCATGATACGGTATTTTCTATCAATTGGTTTGACCAGATGCTTGATAGCATGGGTTGTTATGACGCTGACTTGCTCGCTTCAGGCCGATGAACCTTTTGATTACTTCCGCAATTCATGGAATGTCATTGGACTCAAAGATTATACTCATGGCACACGTGTCACACCCAAAAACGAACTCGTAATTTCCAATAATGCCATAGTCCAGATACGATATGGGCGACAATTGATCCCCTTAAGCCGCAAGCAGACGAAAACACTACTGGACGGTTGGTTGCCCGTCATTCTGATCAGGACTGAAGATGAGCTTGTTCGGTACGAGTTCACACTGTGGGCTACTCCGCTACCAACTGTGAAAGATTGGCAAAAGGCATTCGACTGGCCTACTGAGGGCGAGAACTTCCTGAACTGGATATTGGTCAAGGTTACCAACACAGGTGAAAAAACGGCTGAAGCAAAGCTAAAGGTCGAAAAAAGCGGGTCAACCAATTCAAAGTCTAATGATTTCGTCTGGTCCCTGTCTCCCGGTGGAAGTGTGGAAGCCGTAGTAAGAATACCATTCTCGCCTATTAAAAATGAGTCGGACTTCGCCACAGAAGACGCTAAGCTCTGGTTGGACCGGACTATCCAATATTGGCGGGGCATTATGGCAAAGGGGACATCCATTAAGGTTCCCTGTGAGAAAGCAACACAGGCTTATTTAGCTTCACATATATGCCAGTTAATCACCAGCGACCACGGCGAATTGCATGGAGGGGAAGGATTTTATGATGAATTCTATATCCGTGATGGAGCATACCAGTTGATGGAATTGGAAGAAGCTGGCTTGATGGATGTCTCGCGAAGAGCTGTGGAAAGCTTTTTGAGCCGCCAAAGGCCTGATGGTCGTTTCGAATCGCAGAAAGACCAGTTTGATGCCAATGGCCAGGCCTGTTGGGCCCTCTGGCAATACTATAAGATTACTGGTGATAAGCTATGGCTGCGGAAAGCGCACCCTCAGATGTGCCAAGCTGTTGATTGGACAATTAAGGCCCGCCGCCGGGCACCTGATGATTCACCATTTTTTGGTGTATTACCCAACGCTCCAGCCGATGGTGAATATCTGTGGGATGGCAAGCACCACATTGTTGGTTATGACTTCTGGAACTTGCGGGGGTTGTTATGCACTGCTGATGCGGCACATGTGCTGGGCAGAATAGATGAGGCTAAGGAATTGCTTCGAGAAGCCGAGCTTTATCGTGAGGCCATAGACGCAACCTGGAAACGAACAGGACTTGATTATTTCCCACCGAGCTGGGAAAAAGCTGGCACCCACTGGGGTAATACTGAAACACTCTGGCCTACGGGGCTTTTTGCCCAAGACGATTCGCGTGTTACCACATTAATTACTGAAGTGCGAAAGAACCACGGTGGCGGTTTCATCGAGGGCACTATTCAATGGCTCGGCAGTGTAGGTGCTATCCATCCCTATATGTCTGCATATACTACTATGTCATCTCTCATTAGAGGAGAGCACGAGCAGGTAGTCGAAGACTTTTACTGGTATCTTTTGCACTCTACCGCCACACATGCGTTCTCCGAAGGTATTTTCTATAAGCGTCGTTTTGCGTGGGGCAACACTATCCCTCATGTCACGGGAGCGTCAAATTATGCTATTATGCTTCGTCATATGCTTATCCATGAGCGAGGTGATGAGTTGCATCTGTTAATGGCTGTGCCGGACCTATGGTTAACTGAGGGCAAGGAAATCTGTGTCGAGCGCGCACCTACGCATTTTGGCCTGATGAATCTACGAGTAACCGGCACAGAAAAGGGTGTCAAAGTTAAACTTGATAAACCCAGCAGACAACCGCCCAAGCAAATCTTCCTGTATCTGCCCAAATCTAGTCCGTTGGTTGAATCATTAGAAGGTGTTGAAGTTGTCGTAAGGTCTGATCAGAAAAACCACTGGGACTTTCCAAAGATTGTTAGACTATACAAAGAGAATGCTGCTGTGTTGTTTAAACAAGTCCCAGGATTAGTCAGACTGCCTTTAGAACCAGCCAGTTCACCAAGTCAATTCCTGATGCTGGACTTGACTCCGCTGGCTAACACCAATCCATTTACAGCTCCATTTGGTGTGGAAAATCCCGGCAATTATTTATTTACAGATATGCCAGTTGGGGTAAACACTATTGGTGGTGTACCCTTTCACATCATAAATCCGGCGAAAAATGAGGGCCGTGGATTAGTTGTGCTTCACTCCCAGCAGGCCCCGGCAGATCGTAAATGGCCACATCAGGTCGAGTTTCCAGTCAAACAGAAAGGTAAACAACTGTTTTTCTTAGGTAACGTCCATGGCTGGTCGCCTGATGACCCTGGGACAGGTGAGTGGGGTGCCGTGGCGGAGTATGTAATCCAGTATACTGATGGAGAAAAGCAGACTATACCTCTCATTACGAGCACTACTGCTGATGATTGGGCATCACCACCGGAGGCTGAAGAGATCTTCGTTGGTTTGAAAGGTGATCCCTGGCATCTAAATGTGCTGGGCGTCAAACTGCGTGAAGTTATTATCGATAAGGTTATTTTTCGCGACCTGGGTACTCCTGCTGCGCCAGTTTTGGTTGCCGTGACACTCGAACAATCACAATAAGGATTCTCAAAGCAACTTTCACACAAGCGCTGGTTATAGTTCCTCGGTGACAAGAATGCCCAAAATAGTTATGAATTCTCGATAGATTTGGTAGTATAGTCGGCTGAGAATAGTCGGTTGCATTGCCAAGTGTCATAAACTAAGAAATGTCGGGTCGTTTGAGATATTTTCCTCCAACAGGTAAATTATCAGGAGAAGTACCGATGTCTAAAGAGCATATCAGCAGACGTCATTTTCTTGCTGCGACAGCAACTACTGCCGCTGCCACTATTGTTCCGAGGCACGTTCTGGGAGGGCCGCGGCATATCACGCCCAGTGAGAAACTCAATATCGCTGGCATAGGTATCGGCGGTATGGGTAAAAGCAATCTGAGCCAGCTTGAGAGTGAGAATATCGTGGCCTTATGCGATGTGGACAGCAACTACGCAGCCGAAACGTTCAAGAAGTACCCCAAAGCAAAGGTCTATACTGACTTCCGGAAAATGCTGGACACACAGAAAGACATTGATGCAGTGGTGATTGCGACACCAGACCACACACATGCAGTCATTTCAATGGAGGCGATGCGGAGAGGAAAGCACGTTTACTGCCAGAAGCCCCTCACGCATGATGTGTATGAATCACGCATGCTGGCGAAAGCAGCACGAGAGACAGGTATAACCACGCAGATGGGAATTCAAGGGCATTCCGGCGAGGACATCCGTCTTATTTGTGAGTGGATTTGGGATGGTGCTATCGGAGAAGTCCGCGATGTCGATGCCTGGTGCAGTCTGTCTTATTATCCCTTCGGCCATGAATGGTGGAGTTCAAAGTGGAGCCGGCGTCCCCAGGAAACACCGCCAGTACCATCAACGCTGGATTGGGATTTGTGGCTTGGCCCGGCACCACAGCGGCCTTATCATCCGGCATACCATCCGGGAGTGTGGCGGTGCTGGTGGGATTTCGGCTGCGGAATGATGGGTGACCGTGGTGCTCACACCTTGGATCCAGTCTTTTGGGCATTAAAACTGGGCCATCCGACAAGCGTGGAGGCTACATCTTTGGACCTGAATCCAGACACTCATCCGGTGGCGTCAATTGTAACCTATCGGTTTCCGGCCCGAGGTGATTTGCCGCCGGTCAAGCTTACCTGGTACGAGGGTCTACGCCCACCCAGGCCTATAGAACTGGAGGATGGCAGGCGTATGGGCCATATAGAAGGAGGTGTTTTGTTCAAAGGGAGCAAAGGTACACTGATGGCTGGTGTTTATGGAGAAGACCCTCGCCTGATACCTGAGAGCAAGATGAAAGAGTACAAACAGCCCCCCAAGACTATTCCGAGGGTTGAAGATTCTCATGAGCAGGATTGGGTACGGGCCTGCAAAGATGGCCGGCCAGCCAGTGCGGACTTTGAGTATTCGGGTCTCCTGACCGAAGTCTGTCTGCTCGGCAACTTGGCCAAGCGGGTAGATGCCAGGATTGAATGGGATGGAGCTAACATGAAGGTGACAAACCTGCCAGAGGCTAACAAATACATTCATACTCCATACCGGGAAGGTTGGACCCTTTAGATGAGCTAACGACCTTATCTATGGGTTAGACGAGGATTCATTCTACGGTGTTTGACCCTTGTGATGACGAAAACGGAAAAGGAAAAGTTTCGGCATTATTAGGATGATACAATGACAGCAGGTGATGCCGTTAACATATGGTTGCTCACTTTTGTTTTAAGCATTGGTTTGTCTGCCAGCCAAGAGAAAAAACCAGGTACCTGGGTAAGAGCCGGCGAGCTTGGTCCCAAACCCAGACAAATTACGGATGCATTTCCGCTATCTGACCAAAACAACATAGGGAACTGGGAGCAGTATGAACCTATGAGCGATGAGTTTGACAGGGCGGAACTCGACTCTAACAAATGGTACCCCACAAATCCCACATGGTTAGGCAGGCAACCCGCATTCTTCTACCCTGGCAATGTTAGTGTTGCTGGCGGCCAACTGCATCTGGCAATGAAAAAACAAGAAGTCCCCGATATGCCGAAGGATAAAGGCTACCACACCTATACTTCCGCTGCTGTTCAGAGCAAAACGAAGGTCAAATACGGATATTTTGAAGTCAAGGCCAAGCCAATGAAGTCTCACGGCTCCAGTTCTTTTTGGTTTTATGACAGCACACCAGAGTTGTGGACAGAAATCGATGTATTTGAAGTCGGGGGAGGTGCTCCAGGGTTCGAACGGAAGTACAACATGAATGTGCACGTCTTTAGAACACCTGCCGAAAAGAATCACTGGTCCGTGGGTGCAGAGTGGGTCGCACAATCAAATCTGGCCGATGATTACCATGTTTATGGGCTGGAGTGGGATAAGGAAAAAATTAAATGGTATTTCGATGGGGTAATCATAAGGTGGGTGGAAAATACACACTGGCATCAACCCCTGACCTTGAATTTGGACAGTGAAACAATGCCCGAATGGTTTGGCCTTCCGAAAGATAGCGAACTGCCATCAACATACAGCATTGAATATGTCAGGGCATGGAAGAAAGAAGGGGGTGATTCCAGACTCTTGTTTTCAGACACAGACTTAAAGCAGGGTTTTCTACTAAGCTATTCTGATCCAACAAGGGGTAGAGACATCGAAACTGTTCTAAACCTCGACAATGAGAAAAACAAACCTGCCTGGCGGTTATGCCAGTGGGGGACAAAATACAGCTTAGCTGGTTCCCGATGTGCTCATCATGGTAATGGCGATATTTCGTATGAGAACGAAGGCAAAAAGGTCATTGTGGGAGGGCAGAACTCAGAAAACAGAGACCTCATATTAGAAATAAAAGGTGATGCCGAATACGGTGCAACAGCCAGAAAATACGGAGAAAGCTGGCCACATCTTCTTATTGAGCAGGATGCAGTTGCCACATACCCTCTGGACGAAATGGAGAAGGTTCAGTTTAAGATAAGCCTGAAGCTTGTCTACTTCCAAAATCATATGAAGGCGAATGAATATGACCCGAACCTTCACGCAGCCCAATTCCAGATGTTCTTAATTGTGAAAAATATTAACAAGCAGAGCCGAGATTACGGTAATTATTTCTGGTTTGGGGTTCCTTTTTTCGACAGCAGATATGAGATTCCGCCTGTTTATACAGCTAAAGATGCAGACCATAAAAATTCGACAGGTAAATTCATCTATACGATTGACGGCAAAGATTTTAATACGACACCGCTGAAGGCAGGCAACTGGGTGACCATCCAGAAAGACTTACTGCCATATATCAAAGAAGGATTAACGCACGTTACCCAAAAAGGTCATCTGTCCAGTTCCGACCCAAAAGACTATGCTGTTGTCAATATGAATCTGGGCTGGGAGATTCCCGGCACCTTCAACGCAGGTATTCAAGTGAAGGACCTTGAGGTTTCTGCTATCTCAAAAAAGAAAGATTAAGCAAGCCATGTATCTGCCTGTAGCGATTGGCCATTTGCACAGAAAGAGCGAAGCCAAATCTGTAAGCCGAGCAGTCAAAAAAGACGGTACTGCGTAGTATACAATGCGGGGAACCCGATCTCAGCAGTACATGTCATTGCTATTGTATAGGTCTTTCCAGTCTATGGTAGCTTCATGCCTTCTCACTATGATCTCCTACCCTTCTTGCCAGAGGTCTACAAAGTCAGCATCAATACGGCCGGTTGGTTCACGACCTATTACCAAATAGTTAGTAGGTCAAAAATGAGCGAGGAATGGAAGTAAGATCACCCTCATAAACTACAGACGATGAAGAACCAGCTATCCTTCTGAACAGGCCCCTCGTGTCGCCTACTCAGAAGTATTAACGCAATGAAACAGGATGAATACTGTCAAACGCAACCATAAACAGTGCGGATCAGAAATGTATCCTTACGGCTGTTCCATCGAGAATATCAATTCACTCGATACGACCGCTTCCCGACTGTCGCTGACAGTGAGAAACCAGATTGTCGCTGCATCCGGCGGGGCTGGTGCAACGATGCGCTTGCCCCCAACACGTGCGGACATACTCTCCCAGTCCAGCTTATTGATTATAGCTTGCTCTATCGCTTGTAACAACATGGCACAGTGGACAAGCCCTACCAAAAGACCATCTACAAAAATTACAGATGCTATTCAAAATAGACTTCCGCGTCTCTATTAGCTGTATGAAGTCTCAAAGATGCCAAGAACACAACAGAAGTCGTAAAATACCGTTGAACACAACCGCCAAAAGTGTAAGGGATAAGTGTAGTCTTGCTTTGAGGGATAGATATGTCAACTAGCGAGAAAGAATCAGCGGGCTTCAAGAGATGCTTTCTTGTTTGCGAACTTATACTCAATCAAGTATCATCACGGTGCTCTATAGTGAGTTTATATATTTTGGCATGGTATTACTCTATAAAAAGAACGAAGTTCTCGGGAAGAACGAGATCATCGTACTCAAGCATTATATTTCTGTGGCGTTTGTGTTGGTGGGCACATCTGTAGCCTGTGCTGGCGATTGGCCACATTGGCGAGGTCCTTACTTCAACGGATCCACCGACGAAAAGAACTTACCTTCAGTTTGGAGCCAAACAGAAGGAATTGCCTGGAGCGCCGAGTTGGCTGGCTCTTCAGCCGCCACACCAATCATCTGGAAAGACAGCGTCTTTCTGTCGGGCGTCGATTCTGCTAGGGACATGCTGCTGGCGATGTGTTTCGACCGCGTAAGCGGAGAACTGCTTTGGCAGCACGATATAGCAAAGGGAATCAGCCAAGATAGAAGCAGCAACTACGCTGCTTCCTCCCCGGTTACCGACGGAAAGATCGTGGTTTTCTTCTACGGTAACGGCGAGCTCGTATGCTTCGATGTGAA
>Ga0315284_10015982_pt1 | contig 10652 bp, 7 predicted proteins | sample YL17G09_16_MG_FD_203696 | JGI IMG/M metagenome (GOLD analysis project Ga0315284, IMG submission 203696) | Sediment microbial communities from Yellowstone Lake, YNP, Wyoming, USA - YL17G09_16 | ecosystem: Environmental > Aquatic > Freshwater > Lake > Sediment | place: USA: Wyoming | collected...
GGTGCCTCGTCTCATCCAGAGGCACAGGCTTCAACGTATAGGTCAGGTTAATGCGTTGTTCGAAGTTCGGCGCCGCGCGCAGCACCTCAATCCACTCCAACTGCGCAAAAAACACAAGGTTCAAGAGCTTGTGCTGATGCGTCTCGAGATTCTGCGCAAGACGCAGCAGCTCCAGTTGGCCGCGCTTGTTGAGGTTCTGCGCGTCATCGATGATCAACGTGCAAATGTGGTCCCGGTTCGCCAGGAGATAGCGGTTCAGCGCCTCCATGTAAGCCCCAAACGACCGCCTCGACGGCTGCAAACGGAATTGGTCCACAACCGTCTCCAGCAGCGCAAAACTGGTCCACGAAGGAATGGGCGAACCGACGATGGAGGTGATGTATCGGTCTTTCGCCGCGGCCATCCCCGTCAGCAGCTTGCGGAGCAAGGCCGTCTTGCCGGTTCCGTAGTTTCCCAAAATCACCGCGATGCCGTGTCGGGAATCGATGCTGTTCCAGACCCGGAATAGGCATTCTCGATGCTCACGAGTGGCGTAGAAGTAGGTAGGATCCGCTGTGGGAGCAAACGGCTCTTCGCGCAAACCGAAGAAACTCAGGTATGAGTAGTCGCCTTCCATTGATACTGAAACACTGGCCAACTGTTCGGTCACCTCAGATATACGGCGCCTTTCTGTCCTGTTTCCCTTCTTTCCGAACCCTCGTGGAATCGCTTGACCGTACCACCTCCCGTGTAGTACGCATTCTATCGGAAGGCATAGATACTGTCAAGCAATTATCGCGCTTAAGTTTCGGGTTTTTTGCAGACCCGGCGCGACGGCGCATAACGGCCCGATAACGCTGCCCGAATGCATACGCCAGAACTAGTGACATACTCTGATGGACCGTCACTGAACTGATCTCCTGAACGCGGCCTATCAGGCAAGCGCACTTGGCCCAGCGTGCGTTTTCATGCTATAAAGGTCACAACTGATTTTCACTCACTTTAAGACGGACTATGAATCAGGAACGCCTGACAATTCTCTCCGGCCCGCGTCAGGGCGCGGCCTTCGATGTTCACGGAAACGTGACGATTGGGCGAAATCCCGACAGCGCAATCGTCCTGGAGGATCCGCTGGTTTCTCGCCGCCACGCCGTGGTCGAGCAAACGCCGAACGGGACTCTCCTTCGCGATCTAGAGAGCGGCAACGGGACCTACATCGGGGAACGCCGCGTTTTGGAATGCCGGTTGACCCACGGCGACATTATCCGGATTGGCGCGATCGAGATCCGGTTCGAGGCCGAGGGACAGGAATCTCAAGTCCGATTCAGGCCGAATCTGAGTGGTCATATCGAATCGTCTGATGCATCCAACATCTATGAAACATTCTTCCAGGCGTCAACGTCTGCTCTCGCGCCGGGACAACAACAGGACGTGCAGAGCCGCCTTGCCGCGATCTATCGCGCGAATCAAATCATCTCCAGCGAGCGCGACCTTCAGAAGCTGTTCAGGCGGGTGATGGACCAGATCTTCACGCTCATCCCTGCCCACAACGGCGTGATCCTGCTCAAGGACGAGAAAACCGGCGAGTTGATCACGGAATACGTCAAGTCCGGTTCGAAGGACGCCGTCATTAGTTCAACGATCGTCAACCGCGCTTTTCACAACGGGGAAGCCGTCATCACGTACGATGCGGCCGATGACGCCCGGTTTGAGTCCGGCGCCAGCATCATTGCGCAGAACATCTCGTCGGCCATGTGCACGCCCCTCATGCACCAGAGTGAGCGGTTGGGAGTCATCTACGTCGACACGCGCGGGACCACCAACGCCTTCAAACGCGGCGATCTCGAGATGCTTGTGGCCTTCTCAGGCCCCGCGGCGATCGCGATCAAGAACGCCCAGTACGTCCACCACCTCGAACGGGCTTATCACGACACGTTGATCGCCATCGCCGACCTCGTGTCGATGCGCGACCACTACACCGTCGGCCACACCTGGCGCGTCACGAATTTCGCCATCGAGATTGCCCGTGTGTTGGGATGGAACGAGGAACAACTCGAAGCCTGTGAAATGGGCGGATTGCTGCATGACGTGGGCAAGATCGCCGTCGACGACGCCGTTCTGCGCAAGCCGGGCCAACTGACGGACGAAGAGTATGCCCATATGCGCGTTCACCCGGAACGCGGCGCGTGGATGCTGCAAGACATCGAGCGGCTCAAACCTCTCGTGCCCTACTGCCTCTACCACCACGAGCGCTACGATGGGAAGGGTTATCCCTTCGGACTGGCCGGCGAGGCCATTCCCATCGAAGGCCGTCTTATCGCCGTGGCCGACACGTTCGACGCAATCACCAGCAACCGTCCGTACCGACAGGGTCTGCCTCCTCACGTCGCTATCGCCGAGATCGTGGAGGGGCGCGGCACGCAGTTCGACCCGGCGATCGTCGACGCCCTGCTCGCGTGTTATCGAGAGGGAAAGATCACCCGCATAATCCAGGAGTCGCTCAAGGGAAGCAAGAGCATCGTCTGCCCGTTCTGCAGCACCTTCATCAGCATTCCGGATGGCGCCAATGAGGGCGATTGTTTCAAGTGCGCCGTCTGCCATCGAACCGTGCAACTCAGGCAACAAAACAACGCCTACTACGGCGAACTCCTCTCCGAGACTTCATGAGGCGAGAAGCAGTCCACCCCGTCCACCCTGTCCGGCAAGCTCTTGCCGGAGTCGCTTCATTTTGATACAATAACATCGAAGGGTGAACTGGATGTTTTGATGCGAAACGATCCAACGAAGGCTCCGAGAATCCTGATTGCATGCGACAGCGTCCCTTACGCGAATGCTCTCGCGCGCTTTCTCGAACCGGACGGATATGATATAGAACGGTGCCATGATGCGAAGGGGATCTTGAGGATCGCAACCGCGCGTAGAGGCCGCAACCCATTTAATATCATCGTTTTAGACCTTGATTTGAGCAAGGACAGTCCGCCGGGTTCGGGCCACATTGACCTTGTTTCCTTCCTGCGGCGTCAGCAGCCCGAGGCGCAGATAATCCTGCTCTTTGATGTATCGAGGATCGAGCGGGCCATTGAAGGCATCCGGAACGGAGCCTATTTTTACCTCCCCAAGAACGGTCCGCCATCGGACGTCGCGCTTGTCGTTGGGAAGGCCCTCCGGAAGATGAACACTGAGGCGGCGCTGAACGAGTATGAACAGGGCGCTTTCGAGGCCATCGTGGGCGGCGCCCCGGCCATGAAGCGCGTCATCGAACTCATCACGAAGGTCGCCCCAACGGACAGCACCGTTCTGCTACTGGGCGAGAGCGGCACGGGGAAAGAGATCCTGGCCCACGCGGTGCACCGCTTGAGCGCGCGGCGGGACAGGCCTTTCATCGCGATAAACTGCGCGGCCCTGCCCGAAACGCTGCTCGAGAGCGAGATGTTCGGGCACGTCAAGGGATCGTTCACGGGCGCGGAGTCGGACAAGCGCGGCTTGTTCGAGGAAGCGGACGGAGGCAGCATTTTCCTCGATGAAGTCGGCGACATGTCGCTCCTGACGCAGGCGAAGCTGTTGAGGGTGCTGCAAGACGGAGAAATCCGGCCCGTGGGATCCTCGGTCGTGAAGCGGGTTGACGTTCGCGTGATCGCCGCCACGAATCGTGATCTCGTCGAGGCCGTTCAGTCGAACCGCTTCCGGGAAGACCTCTACTTCAGACTGAACGTGATCCAGATTCGCATTCCACCGTTGCGTGAACGCATCGACGCCCTCCCCGCGCTCGTGAACCACTTCATCACGCGCTTCAATGCGAAGTTCGGCAAGCACATTCACGCCGTCGATGAGGCCGCCCAAGTCTTGTTGCGAAATTACAGGTATCCGGGCAACGTCCGCGAACTCGAGAGCACTATCGCGCATGCCGTCATCATGTGCGACGGCGACGTCTTGACGACGTCCGATCTGCCTGACAGCGTGCGCCTCGGAACCGGATCGCGGCTTGCCCTGCCCAACTATGCGATCGCGCATTCCAACGACGTGCATGAGCCGGAGCGTGTCCCGACGCTGAGTGAGCTTGAGGAACAGGCCATCCGGACGACGCTCGGCCGCCTCGAAGGCAATCAAACCGAAGCCGCCAAGAAACTCGGGATATCGCGTTCAACTCTGTGGCGCAAAATGAAGGAATACGGCATTGCCACCACTCAATAGGCCGCGCGCGGCCTGGGTACCGAGGTGCTGACTCGACGCCTTTGCGCGATGGAGGAAACGGTAGCCCATTTGGCCGAGGTTTTCGCCAAACACGGCGAAACAACAGCGCTCCGAATCGGTTGTCCGCCGAATGCCGGCGCGGGGAGAGTGACGATCCGCGCCATTCTTCGTATACCGGATCTGCCGGAACGCATAGTCGATTTCGACGATATCGAGGTGCAATCGCCGACTCAATCCAACCCTCCCCAATGATTATGGCAAGCCTGTCAGTTGTATTGCCGCGCCGTGGGAGAACACAATGAGATCAAGGGGAATCGCGAGATGAAAACGGGGATCATCTGTATCGGCGCTTTCCTGGTGGCCTCATTGGCTCATGCGGAAGGAGCGGGCGCGCCCATCGTCGAAGTCAAGCGCGAACTGTATGCGACGCACCCGCACAAGAATACGGCCGTCAACGTTTCGGTTTGTTATGTCGGGCCGGGACTCGAGCGCGAGGAGATCCATTCGTGGGAGACGATCAGCGATGAGCCAGAGAAGCCATTGCGGCGGCGCTCGAAGGATAACGGGCGCACGTGGCCGGACTTCGAGCCGGTCCCGGATATCGTCTCGCACGTTGGGAAGTACACGGTCTACTGGGGCTGCGGTCCCATGCTGTACGACGATCGGAACGGACTGCCGGTTTCGATCTGGCTGCGGCAAACCTATCTCCCCGGCGTGTACAACAACCAGTGTTTCTGGCGCGCGTCGCGCGACAACGGCCTCACGTGGGGTGAAGCAAAACAGTTGCGGTATGAGGAAGGTCCAGCCTTCAATCCGGATGATCCCACGAACGCGGAATTCCTGAAACGCAACCAAGCCTACTTCGGAAACAACATCATCCGTCATAGCACCGGGACCTTGATCCACTGCGTGTGCTCGGTGAACGTGCCGTACGAGAATGCGACGGGCAAGAGTTACCATCCGTGGTATCCGGCCGACGCGAAGAACATTGGCGCGCTCTGCTTCGTGGGAAAATGGGATGCACAGGCGCAGGACTACACGTGGACCGCGGGCAAGCCGGTTTGGGTTCCCCTCGAGGTCTCGTCGCGCGGCTTGCTTGAGCCCGATGTGGTCGAACTCCAGGATGGACGCGTCCTGGTGGTCTGGCGCGGCTCGGACACGCCGGTCACCGAGGGGCGAAAGTGGTTCAGCCTCTCGACGGACGGAGGGATGACCCTGAGTCCGGTGCAGGAATGGAAGTATGACGACGGGTCCCGGTTCTATTCGCCATCGAGCATCCACCGGTTCATTCGCCGATCCGTGGACAAGAAGCTCTACTGGATCGGCAACATTTGTCCGGGGCCTCCGAAGGGCAATTCGCCGCGCTATCCGCTGATTATCGCTGAAGTGGACGAAACCCGTGCCGCGTTGAAGAAGAACACGGTGAGTGTGATCGATGACCGCGCGCCGAACGAGGGCCCGGATCTGCAACTATCGAACTTCTCCGTGTTCGAGGATAGGGAAAGCCATACCTTCGAGATGTACCTCACGAAATTCGGGGCGGACCCCAACGAAAAGTGGTCCACCGCGGATGCGTTCAAGTACACCTTGACCTTCAACTAAGTACGCCACAACACAAATGAGAACACATATTCATTGTGGATTTCGGATCTTGGACTCCGGATGTGCCGCCGCAATCAACGACGCTCCGAGTGATGCAGCGACATGCGACAGCGTTTTCATCCACAAGGCGTTACACAAGCATGCGCCCGTGCCCGCAATCCCAGATCGGTTGCACTCTGAACTCGTGTCTGCATCTGAGGTGAGCCGTGGGGCCGTGGAATGACGCCGAAAAAGACCGGCCTGGATAGGCGAAAGCGGTAAGACAGCGGATGCCGCCATCTGCCGACGCATCACAGCTTCCATCATCCCCAATTCCGTTTTCGGGCATGCCCGTCAAGACATCTATTCCTTGTTCAGGACTTGCAGCACCCGAGAAGTGATGTCGACGGTTTCGCGTTTGGCCAGTTTCTCATCGAGCGCTCTACCGGCAGGGCTCGTCCTATTCTCGTGGCCAATTTGCAGAACCTCAACACACGCAAGTTCCGCCCCCACACTCGCGGCAGCCTTCTCTAGTTCGGGAAGCCGGTCTTTCATGAGTGCCTGTTCCTTCGTGTCAATGTCGGCCTGTTCTTTGGCAAGTGTCGCCTTGTAATCCTGGAACATGCTCGTTATCTTCGCTTCCCTTGCGTCGCGTTCAGCAGACGAGAGTCCCGGTTTTGCTTTGTCGTAGTCGTCCTTTTCCTTCTGCACTGTTTCGCTCAGCGTGTCGATGCCCTTTTGTTTCTCATTCACCTCCGCCTGCAGCTTGGCGTAGGATTCCTTAGCCTTTTTCCACGATTTCAAGATCAGTCCCTTGTCGTAGACGCCAATGATGCCCACCGCATCCGGAGGGGCCTTCTCTGAAACGGCGCCCGCGTTCTCTTTAGGAGGCGCCTGCTGCTCCGTGATCGGGACGGCCACAGGCTGTGCTCCCGATTCAGGCAAGGCCAGGAAATAGGCAGAAGGCTCTGACGCGCTGCCGGGCTCTTCCTTCGCATCAGTCAAGACAGCAGCTCCCAGGAGCGCCATGGCGGTCATTGCCAGGAGCGTGCCCACGCGCGACGGCGTTTTGAATCGGTTGATCATCGTGATTCTCCTTTCTATGTTTGTGTTCCCATCGAGTACACCCGCCAGGCCAGGACTCCACACGAGCGAGCGTGACCGCTCGTACTGATCGAGGATCGCGTGCCCATAGGCGCGCCGCTCGTCACGCTCGAGCGCCGACAGCACACACGCGTCGCACGCAAGCTCGCGATCGGCCGCATAACGCCTCCTCGCCCACCACAACACGGGGTTGAACCAATGCACGGCCATAAGAACATAGGCGAGCCAGCCCGTGAGAATGTCGCGGCGCTTCAGATGGGCCAGTTCATGGAGGAATACATACCGAAGCTCGTCGGGCGAAGCCGAGTCGAGTAATGTGCGGGGCAGCAACAGGCGCGGCCGCAAGAACCCGAGCAGGGCCGGGCCGTCAACATGAGGCGCCGCCAGAACGTCAATGCGCGCACTCACGCGCATCCGCTGCTTGCACTCTTCGAGCAAATCGAGTACGGAAGAGCTGGCCAAACGATGCTCCTCCCTTACCCGTTTTCTCAGACGGCTTGCCTGTAACAACGCAACGCCGATCACGCAGAGCACGCCAATCAGCCATATCGACGCGCCAACCTGCCACCACGAAAACGGAAGAGCGTACTGCGGCGCGGCGCCCGCGAGACCCCTCATGGGCAGAGGCTGAGCGGAAAATCCAGACTCCGGAAGGGACGGGATGGCCCATTGCACACCAAAGAGGCCCAGCGTTTCACGCACGAGACTGTATACGCTGAACGGAGACGGCACTGTTCTCGGGAGGGCAAGCCTCACGAACAGAAGCACCCACAGGGCGTGACGGAAGCGTGCGCCAAGCCTCTCCTGCAGCAGCCATTGCACGGCCATAATCAACAGGACAAGAACCGCCGCCTGCCACGATACATCGAGAATGCGGACGAAGACTGCCTCCAGAGCATGACTAGCGCTGGCCATGGCGTTTCTCCCGGCTGGCCTTCTCATCCAGCATGGCTCGAAGGCACGCGATGTCTTCCTTGGTCAAGTTCTCGTGTGCGATGAAGTGCGCCAGCATCGGCCTGGCGTCTCCGGCGAAACATCTATCCAGAAAAGACCGGCCCTCCTCGCGTACGCAAGCCTCCTCGACCACCAATGCCGAAAAACGGTAGACGCCGCCGCGCTTCTCGCGGCGGACGGCGCCCTTGCTCAGTAAGCGCCCCAGAAGCGTTCGGACGGTCTTGGGATGCCAATCCGGCTGTCCTTCCAGAGCTTCGAAGACTTCGATGGCCGAAAGAGGGGATGGGCGCCGCCACAGCACCTGCATGACGGTCCATTCCGCGGTTGAGATGCCTGGAACCTTTGTCATAGCGTGACGCTCCGTTTCCAATCTTACAAGTGTAAGGTATTATCGCACAAGTGTAATCCAAAGTCAAGAGCTTTTCGGACCTGACCCGGATACCGAGGACGTGCAGTGCTCGGGCCTCTCAGACGGTGTTTGAAAAGTGGGGGCGGTTTCTCGGAAACCGGCCCGCGCGAGTTGCGGGTCCGAGTCTCAGAGCGTATACGGAAAGTCTGCTGAGCATCGTGACCCGTGAGGCGGACTGTCAGTCTGCCCGTCCACAAGCGCAGGACTTCGTCTTGACGGGAAGACTGACAGTCCGCCCCACGAATCTTCGATCTCGATGACGAGTTGTCATGAAAGGTGGTTTCCCCCGCAGGTGATGAGAAGGTTCGTAGTACACCCTTATAGGGTGGCAGGCTGCGTCGATAATCTCAGGCTAAAGCCTGTACTACAAACTCTGGCATTTTCGAGGCGCCAGGATCACGACGCTACGGCTTGACCGCAACCTTGGTTTCAGCCTTGAGCGGGACGGGGGGTTGGTTCTCGACCGTCTTCATCACGGGGTTGCCGCCGGCGTTGAACGCCGCGATGCTGATGGCGTGTTCGCCTGGAGCCGTTTGCGGAACCAGGGCGATTGCACCGGACCAGACTCCATCGCCGGCTGCGGCGTCACCGTGCGTGCCGTTGTCATAGAGCTCGGCCGAACCGGGCATTCCATCCACCGTGGCCGCGATCGTATCGATCAGATGGTCTGGGTCACTCACCTTGACGGCAACGAGGATGCTCGCTCCGGGCTTGGCTTCGGCGGGCTCGACCTTCGCGTCGGACAGCGCGAGAGACGGTTTCGGAGGGGGTTGAGGTTCGGCAGGCGGCTGCGGCAGAGCAGGCGGCTCGGGCTCCTTCGACGTCGTGGCGACGCTCGTGATCGTCACTTTGTACGGCCCTTGGCCCGGCGCGGATGTCTGGCCGATGCCCAGATCCTTGAGGTGCTGGAGCAGCGCCACGATCTCCTCGATCGGGCCGTTGATGGTCACCGACACGGACATCTCAGCGAAGGCGTGTGAAGCCAGGAAAAATGCCGCAAGGGCGAATGCGACTGCGAATCTGCACGGGCTGGCGCTCATAGATCCTCCTTTCCGCAAGAGGCGCTCCGAACCGCTATTCAGTGTAATGAGTCATCCTGTTGGTAACTTATCGCAAAGGTGGCGCCTATGTCATTTTCCCCCTTCAAAGGGGGAAAACGACCCACGGTCTATGCATGGACTTCTCAAATGCTTCGGAGCCACGGCTTCGTTAAGATCCTGCGATTATGATTCAGTACACTAAAAGGGCGTTCCTCCGGGGCGTTCCTATCGGGGCCACCCCATTTCAGAATATACCCTCGTCACGCTCAATGCAACGGCAAGGGTCAGATTAGAATTCCTTCCGCCCAGCCGAGCTTCTTGACCTCGATGCGACTCGCGTCCGCCACGCCAAGGTGATACTTTTCCTCGGCGACGCGGATATGTTTGGGCGATATGGCGAACGGCTCGTCGGCCTGGAAGAACTCCTTGCGTTTTGCCTCGAGGATCCGAAGTCCGGTTGCATCACACGCAACGGGGTCGCTCCCAACGACCAGCCCCTTGTACTCCCACGTGTATTTCTTGTTGAAATCTTGCGGGCCTTTACCGTGGAACAACGGCGTGAGCATCACAAGGATGTTGAGGCGGGTCTTGCCCTTGCAGACGGGCAGGTCCCAGACGCCGGCCAGATTCGCGCACGCGTCCTCGTGCCACTGCGACGGCTTTTCAGAGAACACGATGTAGTTCTTAATCAAGGTGCCGACGCCGGACCAGTGGTGTGTGCGCATGGGGCGTGTGTTGATCAGGGCGGTGGCCTGCTGGAACACAGGGTTCCGCAGTATGCCGACGTCATCGAGGGCAACCTTATTCTCCGGAACGCCGGCCTCGATGACGCGGCGTTTGATGGCCGCTTCGAGTTCGGCGGGCGTCCGCAGGTTCTCCCAGAGGTTCGTTTTTATGCCGACGGTATCGGTCGGCTGAATGAATCGCTTCCACGCGGCCGCAACGTCGCTTTCACCGGCGAGTTCCTTGACCGCGTCGTCGAGCATGCGCTGAATGATCTCCGCGTTCACTTTCCAGTCCGCGTCAACCACGTTGGCGTCGCGCACCAGCACTACTTTTGCTTTGGCCGGCGCCGCTTGGGCTGAGACGTCTTGTTGCGACAGCACGGACACTCCGGCGGCGCCCGCAATCGTCAGGCCCGCCGCATTGCGAATGAAATCCCGTCGCGTCAGTCCCTGTTGATGTCTACTCATGCTTCGGCTCTCCTTTGTCATGACCTTTAGGATTGGCAGCGTTCACTTCGCTGAACATCCGGAGGATCTCCGGTTTCGACGGCGCATCGAACACGCCGATAATGTGGCTTCCTACGAGGCGGGCTCCCGCCCACTTCCCGTTTTCGGTCTTAACAATCCCCTCCGCATCCGCATCATGAAGATAGGCATTTTTGAATGACG
>Ga0315284_10015985_pt1 | contig 10650 bp, 6 predicted proteins | sample YL17G09_16_MG_FD_203696 | JGI IMG/M metagenome (GOLD analysis project Ga0315284, IMG submission 203696) | Sediment microbial communities from Yellowstone Lake, YNP, Wyoming, USA - YL17G09_16 | ecosystem: Environmental > Aquatic > Freshwater > Lake > Sediment | place: USA: Wyoming | collected...
TGGGAGCATAAAAAATTTGCGGCTCGTGGGGGGGGCTCACCCCCCCCGCCACTGGATGAAGAATTAGGGGTTGCGAAGGGCTGCAGCAAGATTTTATGAATAGTGGCCGCGGGCTTTAGCCCGCAAATTGGCACACCCCAGTCATTCATTTTCATGCGTCACAGGGTGCGCGCCCGGTTCATGAGGGGCTGCTTCGAACCTGCAATCCCATGATGATCTGTCGTGGGCAGGATCAGGATGACAACGCAACTTCTGAATCCGCTGTAACCTTTTTGGCGCGGACTCGTATCAGTGTCTGTAGCTAGGAGGAAGGGTTCGCATGCAGCTCTTGGAAGGAGTGATGGTGGCGCTCGAGGCCCTTTGGGCCAACAAGCTGCGCACCATTCTGACCCTGCTGGGTAATATCGTCGGGGTTATGTCCGTTATTGCGGTGGTCAGCATCATTGATGGCGCCAACTCATACATTGAGAACGAGATAGCCGGCGAGGGCTCCGGCGTTTTTTCGGTGACGCAAGTCAATACGATGGACATCCTCTCGGATTTCGACAAGTTCCTGAAATCGCTGCACAATCCAAAAATCACCCTCTTCGACTTGGCCTACCTGCGAGAAAAGGTCACGCTGGCGGAATACATGGATGCCAATTTGAGCGCCGGTTCGGAAGTGCGCAACCGCGGCCTGAACATTAAATCTGTCTCCACCCTGGGCAGATCGGAGAACTACCCGATGCTGGGGCGCTGGGAGCTGAAGGATGGGCGGCATTTCGCGAGCCAGGAGGTAACGCACAGCTCGGATGTGGCGGTCATCGGTTTCGATGTGGCGGATCGTCTCTATTCCGGTGTCGACCCGATCGGAAAGGAAATCAGGATTGCGGGAATGCCTTTTCGCATCATCGGCTCGCTCGCTCAAAAGCCCAGCGGCTTGGGCGGCAATCCGAATCTAGTGATTGTCATCCCCATTACCACCTTTCAGAAAATGTATGGCACGCGTCGATCCCTGACGATATCCATCAAGCCGGCGCGCCTCGATGACGTAAACGCTTGTATCGACCAGACTCGTCTGGCGATGCGCACTCTGCGCCGTCTTGGGCCGAAACGTGAAGACAACTTCGCCGTCACCTCGTCCGAGAATCTGATGAAGCTGTGGAGTACGATCAGCTCGAGGATTTTTGCCGTGCTGATCGGTATCGTCTCCATCAGCCTGGTCGTCGGCGGAATTGTCATCATGAATATCATGCTGGTGTCGGTCACCGAGCGCACGCGGGAAATCGGCGTCCGCAAAGCGGTGGGCGCGACGCGCCTGAACATCCTCTGGCAGTTTCTCGTGGAGGCCGTCACGCTCTCGACCGTCGGCGGTGTCCTGGGCATTGCCGCCGGGTTTGTCATCGCGGCTGTGATCGCATACTTTTCGCCGCTCCCGTACGCGATCAAGATCTGGTCGATCGCGCTCGGCATGGGAGTCACGTTCGCTGTCGGCGTGTTCTTCGGCGCCTATCCGGCCATGAAGGCCGCCAGGCTCGATCCGATCGAGGCATTGCGTTATGAATAAAGTCAGACGTACCGGGCTGATCGGTGAAAACTTGATGATTGCGGTCGATACGATCCGCGCGCACAAACTGAGATCCGGCCTCATCATTCTTGGGGTTGCCATTGGCGTCGCATCTCTGATGGGCATGGTCTCGATTCTGGTAGGTTTGAAGGACAGCATTACCAAAGACATCAACAGCTCCGAACAGACCGTGCTCCAGGTGCAGAAATTCGATTTCTTCGTGGGCGGATTTGATGAGTCAATGCTGCACCGCAGGGAGATCAGCGAAGACGATGCTCTAGCGATCCGGGAGCAGTGCAAGACCTTGCAGCATGTCTCCTTTATCGTTGAGCCCCAGGGCCCTCCCCCCACGCTGCGCTACAAGGATCAGAAAAGCCGCATGGTGCAGATCATCGGGACGCAGCCCGCGCTGCTCTACATTCACAGCCTCGACCTGGAAGATGGAAGAATGTTTACCGACGAGGAACTCCTCCATCGCACAAAGGTCGTGGTCCTGGGCCACAGCCCAAGAAGAGATCTGTTTCCCAATGTCGATCCGATCGGCAAGAAAGTCAGGATTGCCGACGACGATTTCACGATCATCGGGACCTTCGCCGAGCGCAAGACTCTGTTCGGAAGCATGGGTGAAAACTTCGCCATGATTCCTTACACGACGTACATGGCCACGATGTGGAAAGAGCGCGATACGCAGGTTGTGGTGGCCGCGGTGAGGCAGGGGGTTTCCATCGACGACGCGCGCGACGAGGTCATCCGGGTCATGCGCGTGCAGCGCAAATTAAAGGCGAATCAGAACAACGACTTTGCAGTAAGTTCATCTGATGCGGCGCTCGAATTCATCACCAGGGTCACGGCGCCGATCGCCATGGTGCTGGCCGCGATCTCGTCCATCGCACTCCTGGTTGGCGGCATCGGAGTCATGAACATGATGCTGGTTTCCGTCACCGAGCGCACTGGGGAGATCGGCATCCGCAAGGCAGTCGGAGCCAAGCGGCAGGACATTCTGTGGCAATTTCTGATTGAAGCCGGCTTTCTGACGGGTTTGGGCGGCGTCTTCGGCGTCATATTCGGCCTGTCTGCCGCGTTCGGAATCTCGCTCCTGACCGGGCTGCCGTTCAGCCTGTCGCCGATCTATATCATGCTGGCGGTCACTTTCTCGATCGCGATCGGCATGTTTTTCGGCTTGTATCCCGCGCATCGCGCCTCGAAGCAGCAACCCATCACCGCCATCGGCTACGCCAAGTAAAAAGCAAAAGCAGCCACGAATGTCACGAATAATTGAAAGCAAAAAACATTCGTGTCATTCGTGGCTGCCTTTTTTGAAGCGTTGGATTATCGCCGCAGATCGCCTTCGAAGAGTTTCAGGATGCGCTTGTACTCGTCAGCCCAGCTGGTTTCTTCCGTGAAGCTGTGGTTTTCCACCGGGAACGGCGCTACCTCCCAGTTCTCCTTGCGGAGCTCGATGAGGCGCTGGATCAGGCGAACGGAGTCCTGGAAGAAGACGTTCGTGTCCACCATGCCGTGGCAAATCAGCAGGTGACCCTTGAGGCCGTCGGCAAAGTAGATCGGCGAGCTGCGTTTGTAGGCCTCGAGATCATTTTGCGGCAGATTCAGGATCTGCGCAGTATAGCCGTGGTTGTAATGCGCCCAGTCGGTCACGGGCCGCAGGGCCGCACCGGCGGCAAAGACATCGGGCGTAGTGAACAACGCCATCAGGGTCAGGAAACCTCCGTAACTGCCGCCATAAAGGCCGATGCGTTTCGGATCCACTTTCTCCGCCGCTACGAGGAATTTCGCGCCATCGACGACGTCATCCAGATCCTTGCCGCCCATGTGTTCATAGATAGCCGTGCGCCAGTCGCGGCCATAGCCGGAGCTCGCGCGATAATCGGGATCGAGAACGACGTAGCCGCGTGAGGCGAGCAGGTTGTTGAACATGTACTCACGGTAGTAACTCGAAGACCAGTATTTGTGAGCATTCTGCAGGTAGCCGGCGCCGTGCACGAAAATCACGGCAGGGTGCTTCGGGTCGCGTTTCGCGCCGATCATCTCCGGCGTGAAAAGTCGCGCATACACATCAGCGCCGTCGCGTGACTTGTAGGTGATGACCTTGGGATCGATCCACTTGAACGACCGCCACTCTTCCGTGGGCGTAGTGGTGATCTGCTTGGCCTGTGCGCCGGCAGTGAACGGCATCACATAAAGTTCGGGGGGCTTGGTGCTGTAGGAATAGATGATCGCGAGCGATTTTTCGTCCGGCGAAATTGTGACCTCGTTGGATCCGGTCATGGTCGTGATGCGCGTCCACGGGCCGCCGTCGACCGACATCGTGTAGAAATGGCGTTCCCCGGGGTGCACTTCGGTCGAAGTAAAGAAAAGCTTGGTCCGGTCATTGGACAGGCGTGCGTTTTCCACTTCCCATTTGCCCGACGTCAGTTGTTTCGCCGCCGGCTGCGCCGCGGTGACATCCAGCGAATAGATGTGCATCCATCCGTCTTTTTCCGACATGAACAGGAACCGTTTGTTATCGGGGAGCCAGGCAAGGCTGCCGCCGCCAAAGCCCCCGCCGAAACCTCCGCCGCCCGTGCCGGTGGACACGGAGCCTTCGCGGAGCCAGGCGTCGTCATGAACGCTGTCGACCACTTTGGCCTTGCCGGTCGCGGGATCGACGGTGACAAACCAACGGTCCTTGTAGTCCTGCGACCGCACGCTGATCACGGCCTGGCTGGTGTCGTCCGACCAGTCGGGCATGCCCCAATTGAGGATGCGCGTCGCCGGCGCATCACCGGGCTTTATCGGCCGCTCGTTGCCGGCAAACTCCGAGGCATCGGCCCATGCAGTCTTGTTTGCCTTGAGATCGAGGATCGCGAGCAGGCGGCGCCCCTGCGCGTCGCCGACGTTCGAACGGCCGTTGATCATTTCCGGATAGGCGGACTCATTCACATAGCTTGGCACGTCTTGGTTGCGCGCAGAGAGTTCGGAGCGCTCGTTCACGCCCACGTACACAAAATTCTCGTCGGAGGACAATTGCAGATCAGTCACGGTCTGCCTGGCCGACGGCTGGAAGCGCGCGATAGGTTCTGCCGGGGCTCCTGCCGGCCCGCCGGGGCCACCTGGTCCGCCGCGCCGTCCGCCGCCGCCCCCCCCGCCGCGGCCCGCCTGGCGCTGCTCTGCCTGGCGCTTGAGATACTCGAACAGGTTCTGCTCTTCCTGGCGCAGTACTCGTTGCGACTCGGTCAGCTGTTGATCCCCACCGCCGCGCGCACCCTGGCCGGCGCCGCCGCCGCGCAGGCCTGTCGCTGTTCCGCGCGCTCCTGTGGCCGCCGGCGCGGGCGTCTCGCTTGGAGGCGCGACCACGTCCGTCAGCTGCACTTCCGTCGGCATGTTCGCCGCGCCGTCGAGTGTCATCAGGTACAGGTTGCCGTCACGCAGGAACGTGACCGCGGTATCGTTGCGCGCCCAACGCGGATTCGATTCGACGCTCGCCGTCTTCATCAATATCCGGCGAGCGTTGGTGGCGATGTCGTAAATCACGATATTGCCACCCTCGGCGGTGAGCAGGCGCTTCCTGGCACGATCCGGGCGGCCGGCCGGTGTCGCCGACTGCCGCACTTCGTCAGCGCTGAGCTGGCGGAGATCGTTGCCGTCATGGGTGACTGAATAGGTCTGAGCGCGATCCTCGTTCGGCTTCTGCCAGGAGAAGTAGATCTTGGATGAATCAGGCGCCCAGCGCACGCCGGACGGCGCCGACCCGATGAGTTTCGGGCCGCGCATGATGCTGTCGACCGACAGCGTGAAGGCAGCCGGCGCTGGGGTTGCGGGTTGCTGGGCCGGGACCAGGCAAACACTGGTTACGCAGAAAAGCAGGAACAGGGTCAGGCTTCGACGCATGGCAGGTACCCCCGAACACAGGAATGATCAAACAAGATTTGTATGTTAGAAAATAAGCGGTTGGACTACCCGTTCTTTTTCTCGAAATCCTTCATGAAGGCCACGAGCGTGTCCACGCCTTCTTCGGGGAATGCGTTGTAAATCGACGCGCGCAAGCCGCCTACCGAACGGTGGCCCTTGAGTCCGTCGAGTCCCGCCGCTTTGGATTCCTTGACGAATTTTTCCTCGAGCGGTTCGCTGGGCAGCCGGAAGGTGACATTCATTCTCGAACGATCTTCCTTCTTCGCATGGCCGCGATAGAAACCGGTCCCGTCAATCTCGGCGTAGATCTTGTCTGCCTTGCGGATGTTGATCTTCTCCATCGCCTCGAGCCCGCCCAGCTTCAACAGCCAGCGCGCCACGAGGTTCATGATGTAGATCGCAAACGCCGGCGGGGTGTTGTGGAGTGACTTGTCCTCAGCGTGCGGACCGTACTGGAGCATGATCGGCAGTTTCTCGTAAGCCGGATTGGCCTTGGCTTTCTGCAGCAGGTCGTCGCGGAGGATCACAAGCGTGCAACCCGCGGGTCCCATATTCTTCTGCGCGCCGGCATAGATCGCGCCGTACTTCTTGATGTCGATTGGACGGCTGAGCATGTGGGAGGAAGCGTCGACGACGAGCGGCACGTTGCCGGCTTCGGGCAGGGCATGGAACTCGACACCATGGATGGTCTCGTTGCTGGCCAGGTGAACGTAGGCCGCGTTGGGCGTGAGCTTCAGCTCTGCCTGCTTCGGCACGCGTGTGAAGTTATCGGCCTTGGCCGTGAACGCAACATTGATCGCCCCGACCTTCTTGGCCTCCTTGAGGGCCTTCTCGGACCAGGCTCCGGTCGTGATGTAATCGGCGGTCTCACCGGCGGCCAACAGGTTCAGCGGCACCATCGAAAACTGCAGGGTGGCTCCGCCCTGGAGGAACAGTACATGATAGTTTTCCGGAACGCCGGCGAGCTTGCGGATGTTTGCCTCGCATTCCTGAATGATCGACTCGAAGGTCTTCGAGCGGTGGCTGATCTCGAGGACCGACATGCCGACGCCCGGCAGGGCCACAAGGTCGCGCTGCGCCTCTTCAAGCACCGGCAACGGCAGGACGGCGGGTCCGGCCGAAAAGTTAAAAACACGTGTTGTGGCTCCCATAATTGGCTCCTTATAAGTTCCAGCTCAGAAGATAAATACTACACACCATTCAAGGCTAGTTTATGAAAATTCATGATTTTTTTAAGGCAGCCACAAATGACACGAAGGGGTAAGAAATTCGTGTCATTCGCGGCTGCTTTTGCAGTTTTTTCAACCGACTATTTGGCTCCCAGCTCTACCAGATGCATGTCCAGGATATCTGCGCACCCCTTTTTGATGCCATCCAGCAAATCCTTCGGAGGCGCGCTGTCGAGGTTGATGCGAGCGATCGCCGCCTGGGCGCCGTCGAAGATGATGTTCTCGGTCTCCTGTGCGTTGATCGAAAAATCACGCAACCGGTCGAAAACGTTCGCGAGCACGCCCGGCTTGTCGAGGTGCCGGACGATCAGCGAATGGCTCGCCGGGCTGTGGACCGCAAGGTTGACGACATTGGGGACAACCCCCTTCTCTTTGTAGGTCTGCACAATCCGCACCGTCTCGACTGCAATCGCTTCCTGGGCCTGGTCGGTGGAAGCGCCGATATGATGCGTTCCGTACACGCCGGGCAGTTGTGCCATCGGGAAGTCGAAATCGGCAGTGGCTCCCGCCGGCTCTCCCGGGTAAACGTCCATGGCCACGCGGATGCCCTTTTCCTTCACCACCTGCTCGAGCGCCTTGTAATCGACCACCTCGGCGCGCGCGGTATTGATGAAGTAGCTCCCCGGCTTCAGACGGCCGAGCACATCGGCATTGACGATCCCCTTGGTCTTCGCGTTTGCCGCCAGGTGCACGCTCAGGATGTCGCACTTCTCCGCCACCTCGGCAGGCGTCTGTGCCACCTGGATAATGGATTCAATGAGCGAACCGGAGGATGGGCGGAAGCGAACCAGAATGGGCAGGTCAACCGGAAGGCCGTCACGACCCATTGCCACTCCGATTTCGCTCCAGATCACCAGGTTCATGCCGAACGCCTGGGCACGCTTGGCCATTTCCTGGCCGATGTTGCCGAAGCCGAGCAGTCCCAGCGTCTTTCCGTAGATACCCCTGGCCTTCGAGTACTCTTTCTTGTTCCACTTGCCGGCGCGCAATTCGGCGGTGTTGTCCGGGATGCGGCGATCCAGCGCGAGCATCAGGCCGAAGGCCAACTCCGCGACTGCGATCGAATTCTTGCCCGGGCAGTTTGAGACATAGATGCCGCGCTTTGAAGCCGCCTTCACGTCGATCGTGTTGTATCCCGCACCCGCACGGACAATCAGCGAAAGATGCCCGGCGTCAAGCATAGGCTCGGTCACCTGCGTGGAGCGCACGACCAGCACAGCGGCGCCGGTTTTTCCGATCGCGTCAACCAGGGTGGCATCCTTCAGGTCGGGTTCATAAATGACTTCGCACCCGGCCGCTTTCAGCCCCTCGATTCCGCTCTTTTCGAATTTATCTGCGACAAGGACTTTCATGGCGGTCCATCCTTTGAATATAGGTGGTTAGTGTTTCTGCCTGGGTGCGGGCTTCAGAGGCCGTCCAACGGTTGATATGCAAGGCGAGACCAGGCGCGAAGCGCCGGCAGTGCGTAGCCCCGCGCGTCAGCGCGGGGTCCGGGCACGATCGTAAGGGAGGCCTGAAGGGCCGGCACATCCAATGTAATCCCGGGAATTTTGTGCCGCACCTTCGGCGCTCAATTCTACGCCATTCCTATCCCGGCCTTACGGCCGGGCCTATTCAATGCCGGCCCTCCGGGCCTGATTACGCTTTGAATCAACCGTTGGGCAGCCTCTTCAGCCCGCACTCACTAATAAATACCGTTAAGAAATTGCTATAGCGCGGGCGGGACTGACCCCGCCCCCATCCATCCGGTGAAACCCCGATTACGAATCAGGCATCCGCTGCACTCCAACCATCTGCAATGACGAACTAGATGAGATGAGAGAGCAGGCCATCGCGCAGCTTCGGTTCGAACCACGTCGACTTGGGAGGCATGATTTCACCTGCATCCGCGATACGCATCAGATCGTCGACACTCACGGGGTATATGGAAAATGCTGCCGCGGCCTTTCCTTCTCGTACCAGCCTTTCGAGCTCGCCGGTGCCGCGTATGCCGCCGACAAAATCAATGCGCTTATCCGAGCGCGGATCTCCTATTTTGAACAACGGCGCCAGCACCTGTTCCTGGAGCAGGCTGACGTCGAGCGTGCTGCCGATATCGGTGGCGCCTGCCTGTCCCCTGAGGCGCAGCGTGTGCCATTGCCGCCCAAGATACATGGAGACTTCCCCCTTGGAAGCGGGACTGGCCGTGCCCGTACTGAGATGGAAGCGCGACTTGAGTTCGTCCAGGAGCGCTTCGGGAGTATGCCCTGCCAAGTCTTTCACCACCCGATTATAAGGCAGAATCTGCGTTTGGTTATCCGGAAAAGCCACGGCATACATCCAGTCGGCTTCTTCATGCGCTACCCCCGGCTCCTTTTCGGCAAGATACTTCCGGGTGCGGGCCGCGCTGGCCGCGCGATGATGCCCGTCGGCGATGTAAACGCATGGAAGATTGCGGAAGCCCCGTTGCAGCGCCTCAAGATCCGTTCCAGTCACGCGCCAGACCGTGTGACGCACCTTGTCCACGGCCTCGAAGTCAAAAAGCGGCTGAGTCAATGCCACCTTGTCCGCCACCGCGTCGATGGCCGCGGCAGCCCGGTAGGTCAGGAATACCGGCCCGGTCTGCGCACGCAGCGTGCTGATGTGACGCGTGCGGTCGTCCTCCTTGTCGCGGCGCGTCCGTTCGTGCTTCTTGATGAGGTCGTGATCGTACTCATCCACCGAGTAGCACGCAGCCAGGCCGGTCTGCTGATGGCTGCCCATCCGCAGCCGGTAAAAATAAACCGCCGGAATTTCCTCGATGATGAGGGGCGCCGCGGTGCGCAGGTGGTTGAAGTTCTCGAGGGCGCGGTCATACACCGCGTCGGAATAAGGATCCGTTGCCGCGGGGAGGCCGATCTCCGCACGCGAAATGTGGAGGAAGCTGAGCGGATTTCCAGCCGCCAGGTTGCGCGCTTCTTCGGTGTTGACTACATCATAAGGTACGGCCGAAACCTGAGCGACATTGGACGGTAGCGGCCTGAGAGCTTTAAAGGGACGAATGATAGCCATGATCAGAACTCATGTTGCGGCCGGCTTGGTTCATGGCAGCCGCATAGAAAGGTTATAGAGCGTTATGCCTGCCGGCGCCAAGTGTCGCCGACAGCCCTACATACCCGAACGACCAAGGACATGTCAAGCAAGGAAGAAATTGGGGGGACAGGCTAGAATGGCACTTAATTAGTTTGTGTCGCGAAACTCCTTAACCCTCCGTCCCGGACTTGGACTTCGACCTGGACTTGGACCTCGACGTGGACCGTCTTGTCCCGGGTAGACTTTCCAGACATGCCATCTACCAGATCGCCCTTTATCTGTGCAGGGCCACGTCCAAGTCCACGTCCACGTCGAGGTCCAAGTCCAGGTCCAAGCTGCTCACTCGGATTTTCGATGTAACCAGCGAATTTCGGTATCTTCTCAATAAACTGGGGACTCCGCATTTTTTGCGGGACAAATTGATCCTAACCTGCTACGCTAAGATGGATGAGTGCGAAAAAGTCCCGACACCGCCAGCGGAACCAAGCCATTCACGTCCCGGTGATGCCATCTTCCGACCTGATTCTGCCGAACCTCGATCTGACCAGCATCCAAGATGAACGCGCCCGGGAGTGCGTCCGCCAGTTGCTTAATCTGGTGGAAAAGCTAATGGCGGACCTGCGGGAAGCGTGGGCCGAGATCCAGCGCTTGCGGGACGAACTGAACCGTCTTAAAGGCGAGCAGGGAAAACCCGACATCAAGCCCAACCGGCCCGCCAGTCCAGGGACAAGCGGCCAGCATTCCTCCGAACGGGAGCGGCGTGAGCCAAAGAAGTGGCAGAAGAGCAGCAAGCTGGATCAGATCCCGATTGACCGGGAAGAAGTGCTGAAGCTGGATCGAGCATCCCTTCCGCCGGATTCCGAGTTCAAGGGCTACGAACCGGTGGTGGTGCAGGATCTGCGGATCAGCACCGAC
>Ga0315284_10015986_pt1 | contig 10649 bp, 14 predicted proteins | sample YL17G09_16_MG_FD_203696 | JGI IMG/M metagenome (GOLD analysis project Ga0315284, IMG submission 203696) | Sediment microbial communities from Yellowstone Lake, YNP, Wyoming, USA - YL17G09_16 | ecosystem: Environmental > Aquatic > Freshwater > Lake > Sediment | place: USA: Wyoming | collected...
AGGACACATTCGTCCTCGGAGTCTCCGGCGGCCTCGATTCTGCCGTGTCGTATAGGTTGGCGCAGATGACGGGGCTGAGGATCCAGCCCATCTTCCTTCCAAAGCACGTGGCACAGGCGGAGAGGATCGGGCCGAGGGTCAAGGAGCTTCTCGGGACGGAGTCCGACAGGCTGATCACCAACGAGATCGAGATGCTGTCATGGATCAAGCCGCTGGTGGCATTCACCGATGAGCAGAGGAAGGCCAAGGCCATCGGGAACTTCCACGCACGGATCAGGATGGCGACCCTGTACTACTACGCCGAGCTCTTCGGGGGAGTCGTCCTCGGCACCACCAATCTCCCCGAGTGGTATGTCGGCTACTTCACCAAGTGGGGCGATGGGGCGGTGGACTGCGAGCCGTTGAGGAGCCTCCTGAAGGAGGAGGTCTACCAGCTCGGTCGTGAGGGATTCGATGTTCCCGTGCCGGACAGCATCCTCGATGTGACACCATCCGCAGAGCTGTGGAGTGGTCAGACCGACGAGGATGAGATGGGGTTCACATATGCAGACATCGATGCCTTTCTCGATGGGAGGGAGGGGGTGTCTTCGGAGGTCGTCGCCAAGATCCAGGCCCTCCACGAGGTGACCGATCACAAGCGGAGGGAGTCCCCGCATTTCATGCCGCAGGCCGTGTGACGAGGCACGATTCGTGCCCAACCGAACTCAGAAGGGTGATGAGAAGATGAGACGGAATCTGTCGGTTCTTGCGTTGATCGTCGTGATGTTGTTCATGCTGAGTCTGGTGTTCGAGGGGATGGCTCTGGCGAGGGGCGGAGGTTCCAGCGGCGGAAGCCGCAGCAGCGGTGGTTTCAGTGGTGGTGGTGGTCGCAGCAGCGGTGGTTTCAGTGGTGGTCGCAGCAGCAGCTCCGGCGGGGGTGGTGGTTCCAGCAGCCACAGCAGCTCCGGCGGTGGTTGGGGAGGATCGTCCAGCAGCTCCAGCAGCTCCAGCGGATCCAGCAGATCTTCGAGTGGTTGGGGCAACAAGAGTGCGACCCCCAGCAAGTCCGGCAGTTTCGGAGGCAGTGCGACGAAGTCCTCCAGCACCAGGGGGACCTCGACGACGGCAAGTCGTTCGATGTACGACAAGGCGAAGATGAACGGGACGGCCTTCCAGAGCCGTGAGCAGGCCACATCCAACTTCAAGCAGAAGTACGGCAGCCAGTACCCGAACAAGTTCTCCTCGGAACCGAAGAGCCGGCCGAGCTACATCCCGCAGACCACGAATGTCGGGGGACGGAATTACACCGTCATCTACAATCAGGGTATGGGTGGATATGGCCACTACGGCCTCGGTGGACGCTGGATGATGTACGACATGATGATGGACATGGCGATGGTCGACATGATGATGGGGAACCACGGCTACTACTACGGTGCGCCCCCGTCCGGAGGTCACTTGTTCATCCTGTGGTGGATCTTCGGAATCATCTTCTTCGTCGTCATCCTGGCCGTCATCTTCGGCAACCGATCCTGAGGAGGAGATCAGATGTTCGATCCCAGCGATGTCCGAGAGTGGAGGAATCTGCGTCCTGGAAGCACCATCCTGCTGAAGGACGAACGGTCCATGATGCAGATGCTGCAGGCGGGCGGTTCCCTTCAGCCGATGGAATGCGTGGTGGATGAGATCACGAGGATCGTCGTCAATGAGGGAGTTGGCGAGTTCCTGATCTGTCACATGCCGAATTCGGTGGACCCCGACGAGAACGGAACCGATCTCTGGTTCGCCAGCCTGTTCGTGGACGGGAATCACGATCATCGATTGTACTTCGAGCCTGCGGATAGGTTCGAGCCGGGGACGAGGGATGAGATCCTCGATCGTGGGGACAACTTCATCTTCCTCCCGCCGGAGGATCCTGATGACTTCGTGCCCACGGATCTCGAGTTCACCGGGAACACCTTTCATGGTGATGACGAGTATGACAGCAACGGGAGGCCGACCCTGTTCGGGGATGCGATCGTCGAACCACGGATGACGGGGATGCAGGATGAGATGTTCGCCGCCATTCGTGAGCTGTCGTCACCTGGCTGTGACAATCCCGAGATGATGATCATCGAGATCGGTGGAATCAATCCCAACGATGATTACCTAACTCAAGATCGTGGAGGACTCGTGAGGCTGTGGATCGGGAGACAGGTCAAGGACAACGACTTCGAGGTCATTCCGGGAGGTGGGAGAGATGGGACTGTTCGATGACATCAAGTCCGCACTGGGCCTCACTCCGAAGAAGGAGAAGCCCATCGATCCTTCCAACGAGGCCCAGAGGCAGATCGATGAGGCGAGGGCCCTGCATCGCAAGTTGGAGGGCGATGTCTCCCTCCTGATGGCCCAGAAGAGACAACTCTCGTCCGATCATGGCGATATGATCGGCGAGGTGGAGAAGTGGAGTCATCTCGCCACCAGGGCTGCGGAGCTCGGGAACGAGCAGGCCGTGACGCAGGCCATCATCGAGAAGGCCGAGGCATCGACTGCCGTGATGGTCCTGGAGCAGAGGATCGCCGATCTCCAAGCCTCCATCGATGGTATGGGTGTCAGGGAATCCGGCGAGAGGCTGGTGGCCGCTCAACGGGAGCTCGATCAGATGGTGGCCCGTGGCGGGGCCTCTGACATCCGTGAGCGGATGGCCAGGATCCTCAGTCAGGATCCGACATCGGCCATGTCCCAGGTGAAGGAGCAGGTGATGGCCAAGGAGGCCGGTGCCGAAGCGTGGGATGAGATGACGGGAAACACCGATGATCTGAAGCCGACGGCCGCCGATGAAGATGTCAAGGCCGAGGTGGCCCGCCTGATGGATGGGGCCAAGAGGCAGGATTGATCGGGGAGATCGCACTATGGATCCTCATCCTGTCGTGAGGAGGAAGAATCATGAGAGAACTGTTGATTGGAATCGTGATCGCCCTGATCTGCTCGTCGTGTGTGGCTCAGGGAGTGGGAGAGGCCAATCCCGCCAATATCGGAGGACTCGGCTTGCCAGGGCCTTCGGGCAGCTTCGGAGCTCCTCCGGGGCACGGCCAGGGGAACATCGTCGTCCAGCCCGTCTCTGTCAACAAGCCACCGATCTTCATCGTCATCCCACTGTTTCGGGCATCCCCGCAGCTCATCGGATATGCTCTCGGTGCTGACGATGAGATCTGGGATGAGGGCGGCGGCAGCGGCAGCGGCAGCAGCGGCGGCTACGGTGGCAGCAGCAGCGGCAGTGGCAGCAGCAGCCGTGGGGGAGGAAGCAGTCGTGGAGGAAGCAGTCGCAGCGGTGGAGGCTCACGAGGAGGAGGGAGCAGTCGAGGAGGACAGAGTCGTTCCGGATATTGAGCCGGTGTTGGAGTGCGGCTCGTCTCTTCCAGACACGATCTCAAGGAGCGATCCACAATGGACAGGATGGTTGCGAAGGACGCCCTCGATCGAACGAGGGCCGAGAACCTGAGGTTCCTGCTCGATCTGACGAACAGGACCCTCCCTCGCATCGGGAATGCGGTGATGTCTCCCCTGGGCGTCGACATCGTGCTCGGGGCGTTGCTGGCAGGGACGGCGGGCAAGACGAGGGACGAGTTCCTCTCCGTGATGGGCCTCCCGATCTCCCCCGAGGGGACGGCCGAGGCCTACTGCTCGGCACTCACCAGGATGTTTCCCGGGTTGGGCTTGGCGAACCTCATCGTGGTCAAGAGGGGTTTCGATCTGCAGAAGGATTACCTGACATTCGTGGTCGACAAGATGAACGCCGTGGTGGGACAGGTTGACCTGCAGGACCCGGACACGGTGATCGGCATCAACGAGTGGGTGTCGAAGAGGACGAGGGGGAAGATCCTGTCCCTCATCGACTCCCTCGATCCGATGGCGATCATGGTCGCCATCAATGCCACCCAGTTCGTGCGAGGGTGGAAGATGCCATTCGAGGATGCTCAGCCTGGGCCCTTCACGAATGCCGATGGCAAGGTCGTGACGGCGCAGATGATGACGAAGTCTTCGAATCTCTTCCGTGGCGTGTTGGAGATCGAGGGGGTCTGTCGATGTGCGGCTCTCCCGTACGATCTGACGGGGGAGGATGATGAGGGGTCCGACACGGTGATGGTCCTGCTTCTCCCGAATGATGATGGACCGACATCCGTCGAGGAGTGTCTCGAGGCACTGGATTCCGAGACTTGGATCGATCTGCTCGATCACCTGTCCAAGGAGGGTTCCGACAAGGTCCACATCACGATGCCGAGGTTCGAGATCAGGAGCTCGTATCAGTCCACCCAGATCACGGATGCCCTGAAGAGGATGGGCCTCGTGTCGGCGTTCAACTTCGACACGGCCGACTTCTCGAAGATGATCGAGGGCGTGGCCGGTGGTGACCTCCGTCTCTCGAGGGTGGCTCAGGCGGCCTTCATCAAGGTGGATGAGCAGGGGACCGAGGCGGCGGCCGGGACATTCGCAGAGATAGTGTACAGGGGGGCTAGTGTGCAGGGAGACGAGATCGTCCTCGATCGACCGTTCGCCTTCCTCATCGCCGACCCGAAGGTCAAGGTGCCGTCATTCGTCGGGGTCGTCAGGGACCCGACCAGGTAGCTCAGGAAGCAGGACACATCCACCATCGCCTCGAACATCCTCCTCGGAGGCGTTCGAGGCGATGCCGATTCTGGACCCCGATCTCATCAGGCGATTGAGCGATCTCGCAGCCAGGTTGGATGCGATGGGACTGCACTCGTTGGCGGACGGCATCGACGAGAGCATGGGGATGGAGCGCACGGCAACCATCAGTCCCGAACTGACGCTTGACTGATCCCCGCAGTTGTCGTATGATTCCTTCACTATGAGATCGATATTCCTAACTTCAGATCAGCATTACGATGATGAGAATGCTCGTCGCTGGGGTCATCGTCCCTTCGACACGGTGGAGGAGATGAACGAGGCGATGGTGGAGCGATGGAATGCCATCGTGGGCAAGGATGATCTCGTCTATCATCTTGGTGATTTCTCGGTGACGGATGAGGGTCTGGAGTTCGCCTCCAGGCTGAATGGGGATATCGAGCTCATCGTTGGGAATCATGACCTGAAGAGGGACCCTCGCCAGTTGAGGCGGGCATTCTCCAACATCCGCCACGATCCATTCTCGATCTCCGTCCAGGATGGAGACGATGAGGTTCTCCTCTGGCTCTGTCATTACCCCCTCCAGCGCAGGTTCTCGATTGATGAGAGACCATGCTACTGTGTGACTGGGCATGTCCACGGCCTCTGGCGCATCGCCAGGAACATGGTCAATGTTGGAGTGGAGAACTGGAACTACGCTCCCATCTCTCTGGAAGAGGTCCTCAATTGTCGCAGGTGTGAGATGGATGGGCGATGGGACGCCAATGTTTACCCGGATGCCCCCATCGACTGGCAGATGGAGGTCTCGATGAAGGTCAAGAGGGATTGTGAAGAGCCGACATTGGGCATCCTGAGGGATAAGGTGAATGCCGATCTTCCGATGGAGGAGACCGACGATTATCGCAGAGAGCTGGCGTGGAAGCTGTCCCTCGGCGATGTCAAGTGGGAGGTGCCATGAATGGCCAGGGGAATCATATCCAGATGTCCATGTGGTGCCTGCAGGTGCATCTCGTTCACGGATGACGAGGAGGCCGTCTCGATGGGGTGGTTCCATGGTGATACGGAGCTGACCTTCTGGGAGGGAGCCGAGAGTCCTGCGGATGCGGAATGCCCCGAGTGTCACGCATCGTTGACGGGGCTTGATCTCGACGCGGGCGATGATATGATCGGGAACATGGTGCTGGCGTGAACGGGTGAAGGAGAACCTGTAGGACGAGGCCGGTGACATCGTCCATCGGGCAGGAAAAAGGGTGAAGTGTCCCGAACAGATCATTGTTCGGGATGTTTCGATTCGGGGGAGGAGCAGGATGTTCAGAAGAGCCTATCAGAGGGACATGTTCGAAGGTTCGATGTGGGGGCAAGGAGCGCACAGGGCGGTGCCGGATGATTTCTTCCGGGCTCCCGACTGGCAGGTCGGGGATGCCATATTGGACAGAAGGGACACCGGAGAGTACGCCGTCGACATCGCCAAGAAATTGATGACGCCACTTCCCATCGTCGTCAGGACCATAATGTCTGGTGACACGGAGACAATCGATGGAACCGAGATGGAAGAGGTCGTTATGGAACTCTCGAGGATGGGGTATCAGGAATCCGTCATCAGGAGTTTCACCGACCTTTCAGAAAACGAGTACAAGCGCATCAAGCAGAGGTTGTGGAAGAGGGAGAAGGACCTGAGGACCGGTCACCCCGAGAAGTCTGCGACAAAACTCCTCTCGGAACAGATGGGTCTGGCGAAGGCGGGTTATGACGAGAAGGCTTCGCAGAAGGTGTTGGATGACATCCTCGGGGCGTTCGTGATGGGGGACATTCGTACCCAGTGGCATGTGGCAAAGGAACTCGGGTTCGACCCCGAGTATGTCGAGATGATGATCACTCATGGAATGAGTGATGAGCAGTTGGCGGCCATCAACGATCATAGGGCGAGCAAGGGTCTCGGTCCCATAGAGAGGTTGCCATACGATCCTGAACTGGTGCATCCGGAAGACAAGACTCCCTACGAGCCATCCCTGGACACCGTGGAAAGGGCTGGCGGTCACAGGTTGAGGGGGCTTTCTCTGAAACAGATGCATCAGCGCCACATGGGATTTCCTGCGGACCCTGCTGGTTTCAAGTCGGACACCCAGACCGACGATTACCTGAAGAGGTACATGTTCAGGCATCCATACATCGCTATGCAGACGGGTCACTACAATCCGGCGTTGTGGGATCAGGTGCGCCGTGTTGGGAACATGTCATTCAAGAAACACTACTCGCCCGAAGAGGTGAAGGCCGAGGCCGATCTCACCGACTGGGATCTGGCAACCAGCATCAGGTATTATCTGGAGGGACGGGATCCGGAAGAAAGAGCCAAGGAGATGGCTAAGAGACATGGCCCGGGGATGACCGGGAAATTCCTCAAGCCGTTCGGTCAGAGGTAGGAGTGACGCATCGATGGATTCATACAAGGGGCAACCTTTTGGTTGCCTCTTTTGCGTTTGTGGAGTATCATATGGGCATAGGAGAGTGTTCCGTATGCCCATCATCGAGAGCCTGCTGGACCAGGATTTTTATGCCTGGACAGTTTGTCAGGTCGCATTCCTCAAGGGCCACGGGAATGTCCCCGTGACCTACAAGTTCACCAACCGCACCAAGGATGTCAAGCTCGGAGAGATCATCGATCTCGGTCGTCTCAGGGAGGAGATCCAGCACGTCAGGTCCCTGAGGCCGAGCATCGAGGAGGTCGAATTCCTGAGGGATACGGGGTATTTCACCGATGATTTCCTGAGGTTCTTCGCCTATGACATGCGCCTCTGTGAGCCGGAGGTGTGGGTGGGGGACGACGGACAGCTGCGAATCACGATCGAGGATCGCTGGCAGGATGCGATCTTCTGGGAAGTTTTGCTTCTTGCCATCGTGAACGAGCTCTATGCGGGGGAGATGGTGCGGCAGCGGATCGATGGGACCCGAGCGTCAGATCTCCTCCGTCACGGTGACGAGGCGATGAGGAGGTTGAAGAGGAAGGTCGAGATCTTGGAGACTCGCCCTCAACTTGGGCTCATGGAATTTGGAAGCAGGCGCAGATTCTCTCGTCAGCACCAGCAGGATGTCCTCGAGTACCTGTTGGAGAACATTCCTCATCAGGTGACTGGTACCTCGAACGTCAGGCTCGCCAAGCTGTTCTCGATCAAACCGACCGGCACCCAGTCGCACCAAGCGGGAATGGCTTATTCTGGCATCTATGATGTCTCCGATGTATCCATGAGGAATTCACAGGGGTATTTCTTCAGGGACTGGTGGGACACATATCGGGGTCCACTGTCCATCTTCCTGACAGATACCTTCACCTCGGATTTCTTCTTCCGGACCTTCTCGAAGGAAGAAGCCATTCGTTCATGGGGCTTGAGACAGGACAGTGGAGACCCATTCGCATTCGGGACACGAGCCATCCGGTTCTATGAGGAGATGGGCATAGACCCCCGTCGCAAGATGATCGTGTTCAGTGATGGGTTGAATGTGGAAAAGATGGTTTTCCTGTGGGACACATTTTCTGGTAGGATCGGGGTCGGTTTCGGGTGGGGGACAAACCTTTCATTCGATACGGGGTACTCTCCTGATGATAGCATCAGGCCCCTTTCCATCGTCATCAAGCTCGTGGAGTCAAACGGGAAGCCCGTCGTCAAGCTGTCGGACAACATCCAGAAGGCGATCGGAGACCCCGCAGCCATCCAACGTGCGATGCGTGTGTTCGGGAGTAATGGGAGGACGGACCAGGATGTCGTCTACTGAGATCGTTCCCCTGATCGCCGTGGCTGCGGTTGCGAGCACCTTCCTCGGTGGGTTGTTCGCCATCCATCACAGGGACAGGTTGCACCTCATCCTCGGCTTCAGCGCCGGGGCCGTGATGGGTGTGGTCTTCTTCGACCTCCTGCCGGAGGCGTTCTCACTCTCTCCCGATGGGGCAGCAACCTCGATGGCTGCAGGATTCGTTGCCTATATGATCCTAGATCGTTTTCTGTCCTTTCATTCGCATGGGCATGAACATTGCGGGAATGTGCGACATCGAGGGGATTGGGACGCCGCTGGTTTTTCACTTCATAGTTTTTTGGATGGAGTGGGAATGGGGATTGCTTTCAATGTCTCTTTCGTTATGGGAGTAATGTTCAGCATGACCATAGTTGGTCATAGGATATCAGATGGCATCAACATAGCGGCAGTGATCTTGAAAAATGGCGGGGATAGGACAGAGGTCATAAGATGGTTGGTGATTGGGTCCTTGGCTCCCATCGGCGGGATGATGGTAGCATATTTGATTCCAGTTTCCTCTACACAGCTGGGATTGTCATTGGCGTTTTTCGCTGGGGTGTTTCTGCATTTGGCAGCTTCTGATTTGTTGCCTGAAAGTCATCATTCTCATTCAGCCGTCTGGACATCCCTATCTACCATTGTCGGAATACTTGTCATGGGTTTGATTACATATCTGGCTCATTGATCAATCCTCTCCAGATCTTTGCCTTTCGTAGCAATGGCATCACAGGGTCTATGTCTCGTATCAACTTTTGGGATATGGTCGTGTTGGTCAAGCAAATCGAATACTGGAGGTTTCCTGAGTGTTCGCTTTTTCTAACGGTATAAACGCTGACCCCTTTCCCATATAGACTCGTGAGGGAATCCGCCAGGAACAAGACATTCTCATGTGAAAAGTCAAGAGTAGAGAAGACGATGTTGATCGCCGATTTGTACCTCAGACGTACCGACCTATCATCAGCTAGCCACACGGCAATGGTAAGAGGAGTGAGGATCAAATCTGTTGGAACGACCTTTTTCCCACTTGGGTACCACTTGTTTCTGTACTCGCTGAAAACCGAAGATCTCCTCATGTTGAGGTCCGCAAACTCATACGGCGTTCCGTCTTTGCGAGACCCAGAACGAACCTTGAGACCTTTGCGAGTAGCATAATCCGGGAATGCTAGAGCGGTCCATGTTAGATAGTCCATATCCTCTGTGGACCTGCATATCCTAAAGCTCGAGTTGTGCCTTTCGTTGAGTGGGTTTGTCAAGTTCCCATCTCCAAGGAGGTGCCCGTTCAAGATCTCTTTCTGAATATCAGAGAGAGTATCATGAAATAAGCGGTTGCTGTTGCCACCATTGTATGGAGAGCATTCAAGACAATAGAGCCTCTTGTCCAAATTCCTATGGCCATCGTCTGTTATGATGGAACGAGGGAACACGCATCCGCAGTACATACATATTTTTGTCTTGAGTGGTTTCGATGCATTGTATGGCAAGCAATCTAGGCAAACAGATCGAGAGCGTAAATCCTTTCTGTCTCCATCAACCTCCTGGTATAGATGGAATTCTGAACCACAATCCCTGCAGATTTTTGTTCTCATCATGACCCTCCAAAAATTAAGCCTGCTGATCGAGTTGTTTTGCCAAACCACTCAGAGACCAGCAGGCTTAACCAAGCAGAGTTATAGGTGTTGTCGTTTGAGTGGTTTGGCAGTATGATAAGTTAGTGAGACCAAATCAAACATCCTGCATCGCCGAGAATCTGGTGGGAGCCTGATGATCGACCACAGGGGGGCGAGAATCGTGGATGTCACGCCCGAGACGGGCTACGATGATGTCTACAGGGCGCTGTATGACGAGGCGGAGGGGTGGGGAATGATCACGTTGAGGCTCTCGGATGATATCTTGTCCTTCGGAATCTCGTTGCAAGCGTTGGTGGCTGCGTCTCGGGTGTGGGAGAGCAGGGGAAGGAAGATCTTCGTTCATCCTGGATATGGAAAGTTTGGAATGGGTCACAGTCCCGATCACATATCGTTCCTCGTCTGTTCGTGGGCTCCGAAGTATGAGGGGGAAGGTCCCATCCAGTTCGACAATGTCGTGTTGTACGACACCGTGAGTGAGAGATCTTGCGATTTCGAGTGGGAGGAATGACATGGTCAGGTCCTTGAACATCATCGATGGTTTCGCCCCCAAGCTTCCTGGACTGGCAGGCAGATCCTTCTCGTTCGGGCCCGGGTTGACGGTCCTGTGGGGACAGAACGCATCCGGCAAGT
>Ga0315284_10015988_pt1 | contig 10649 bp, 8 predicted proteins | sample YL17G09_16_MG_FD_203696 | JGI IMG/M metagenome (GOLD analysis project Ga0315284, IMG submission 203696) | Sediment microbial communities from Yellowstone Lake, YNP, Wyoming, USA - YL17G09_16 | ecosystem: Environmental > Aquatic > Freshwater > Lake > Sediment | place: USA: Wyoming | collected...
AGATGTCCCCTCATCTATCTTGAAATCAGAGGAAAAAGTCTAAATTCCATTCCTGCATCAACCTTGTTGAGAGGGGGAGTGGTCTCGCCATTTCCTCAATTCGAACCACCCACAAGTTTTTCGAAAAGGAGACGACCCTTCTCACCCGTCTCATCCAAATCCATCTTGATCATTCTTCATATGAGGATTCTTCAGACGATTTGAGTGAATCATTAAATTTGCTAACAACTCACAATACCTCCGCCACATGATTCAAATCGCATCGCAAGCCCTCATGCAAATATACTTAGGCGGACTGACGGATTGGGGTGCGGGGTGGGATTGGCGTGGGAACGAGATGTGAATGATATTCAGTCTCAATGATTCAAACAAGCTGCCAGCGGATATCTAGTGGCAATAGTAGGGGATAGGTGTATGTCATGACTGCAGGAGAAAAAAAAGTAGAGAAGAAAAATGAGGAAGACGAACTAGATCTAAGCGCACTGCATGCCGCAGTTGCAGGTACGGCTGCGGCATTCCGATGCATTACGGAATATCAACCTGCCGGGGGGCCAGGCGACAAGGTATTCCCGCCGACCTATGCAGGCGGCAAATATGCAGTCGAAGAACGGATAATCGGAGATAGAAAGGCGAGTTGTGTGATCCTTGATTCCGTTCAATCTGAAGCCAACCATATGGAGATGGCATTGCTCGATGCCTGGGAGAAAAGACAGGATGGAAAGCGGCTGATTGAGCTACCGATTATCAGCGTCGAATTTCACCTGCAAGTGAAAGGTGTGCATAAATTAATTCGAGTCACTAGCCTAGAAGCACCTCATCGAGTGGCAGATGCGATTTTCCGGGATAGTCTGCTCGATAAGGTGATGTTTCGAAAATCAGAGAAAGGACGATTGCTTGATACTGCAGATGTGCGAAACGCCACTGGCGTATACAAACTTTGTCCGACCGCGCTATTGTTTGGCCTCTGGGATTCCACAGGTCCCCGGGGTGGTATGGGAGCTAAATTTCAGCGAGCGATAGTCTCTGAGATAGTAGGCGTCGATTCTGTGCCAGGCATCAGCACAGGAGGCAAAGTTGATAGCCTAAATATCCTGAGAGATGCCGGGCCGCTCTATGAACGGAACAATAAATCAGATTCGCTTCCAGATTGGACGCTCGATGAGAATCAGGCTCGTCTCGATAAGAAGAATAAGGTAAAGGTGGGAAAGAATGGCAAACCCTCCGAAGCAAATCTTGGTGGTGTGACGCCTGACTTTGCATATGCTAAGGATACCGATGGGACAACACCAAGGATTAAGGGTGGTTTCACCATCAGCAAAGCTCTTCAAACCACCGTGCTATCTTTGCCAGCCCTTCGTCGCCTGCGTTTTCCGTTAGAGAGTAGGAACGACGAAGAACAAGCGAAAGTGAATATGACAGCCCAATCTGTATTAGCGGCACTTGGATTGTGTGCAGCGACGCTGGCGCGGGAAAAAGGAGTAGATCTACGCTCCCGCTGTCAGCTGGTGCCTACGAGCCCAATTGTTTGGGAGCTGCTCGATGTCCCTGGTGATGTTCCGAAGCGGTACACACTGAATGGCATCGATGCGATGATATTGTTTAATGATGCTGTAGCCAAAGCCAAAGCGCTTGGTCTGGAGTGGGAGGAGGAAATCAAACTCACTCCATCGTCCGACTTATTGAATCTCGTCCAGAAAAGTCACGAAATCGTGGCTGAGACTGGCACAGAAGGGGCTGAGTGATGTTCGGGTTTGGTATTTGCTACCTCAATGGCTGGTCGATGGCGGCGGCGGATGGTGCCAAGAAGGAGCGGGCGGAATGGCCACCTCATCCAGATCGAGTATTCATGGCGCTCGCGGCGGCCCATTTCGAGACTGACGGTGGCCGAGAAGAACGGGCTGCACTTGAATGGCTAGAGCAGCAAGGACCGCCTTCTCTATGCGTATCAGAGGCGGAGTTTCGATCCATCGTGACAACTTACGTGCCCGTGAATGACTCTGCGAACCCACTCAAGAAGGAGGAGGCGATCCTCCCGATAATGGGCTCTTTGCCTATTGGGCGCGATCGCAAGCCGCGATCCTTTCCGGTCGCGATTCCGCATAATCCAGTCGTTTATCTCGTGTGGGGCGTGCCCTTGCCTCAAATGCATCGCTCGCCGCTTGTCGCACTCAGTCGCAAGGTGATTTCCATCGGTCACTCTGCATCCTTTGTGCAGATGTGGATTGAGGATACGCCGCCTGCACCAACTCTTGTTCCCGTGGGCGGGGTTGCCCGCTATCGGCTTCGTGTTCAGGGCAAGGGACGGCTACATGACCTTGAAACCCGCTGCAACCGAAAAGCAGTGATCCAGTATCGTGATTTAGTGAGTTCCAACAAAGAACGGTTAAAGGAGCTTGAGAACCAGCGTAAAGCTGCTTCGAAGGAGCTCAGGAGCGAAGAAAAAAGGAAAGCCGAAGCACCTTTCAAGGAAGAAATCGATTTCTTGAAGAAGAACATTGAAAGTGCGATAAACCAGGGAGAACCCTTTAGTCTCCGTCCAATACCCGTCTTGTGGCAGGGCTATGACACACCCCCATCTCTATCCCAGTCAGAGTCTCCTCACAGTGTCTTCGATCCACAATTGGTTGTGCTGACGTTATCAGGCAAGAGGCTGTCCCTGCCTATCACACTCAAACTCACGGAAGCTCTGCGAGGCGCGGTGATGTCAGGTTGTGCCAAACAGCCACCGCCAGAATGGTTGACTGGCCATGCGGCTCATGGTGCCCGTACAGACAAACCGCATGTGGCATTCATCCCACTGCCCTTCGTGGGCTGCGAACATGCTGACGGACGGATCATGGGCGTGGCTCTAGCGTTACCACACGAACTCGATCCCGATGAGATTTCACCTTGCTTGGAACCGTGGTTGCGGGATGAACAAGGGCTTCCCCGTCGCATCCGACTCTTCGCTGGGCAATGGCTGGAGTGCGAGGCGGAACTGGAAACTAGGGAGTTGCCGCCGTGGAGCCTGTGCCCCGAAACCTGGACCAAACCATCACGCTTCTGGGCGACTGTCACGCCGGTGGTGCTTGATCGCCATTTCGATGGCAAGGGCATGTGGGAGAAGGCCGCGGAAACAATAATGGACGCTTGCGAACGCATTGGATTGCCTCGACCATTGGAAGTACTGCTAAATCCTGTATCCAGATTTGAGGGTGTTCCCCATGTGCGCGAGTTTCCGCACGTCACACGTAAGTCCGATGGTGGCCAGATGTATCATAGCCATGCTATCATTATCTTTGACAAGAAGATGACAGGACCAGTGGTGCTCGGCGCAGGGCGCTTCCGAGGTTATGGACTGTGCCGACCATTGAACGAAGGAGGAGAGGGGTGATGGTGAAACTTGCTACTGAGCAGTTCGCTGAATTCTTTGAGGCGCTTTGGAGCGAACCAGACAAGGTCGTAACGCCCTTTGCCTGGCAGCAGGAACTCGCGCGGCGAGTTATTACGAACACGAGCAAACCTTGGCCTGACGCCATTGCATTGCCCACAGCATCCGGAAAGACGGCATGCATCGACATCGCCGTGTTCGCGCTCGCTACACAGGCGGAGCGCCTGGAGGGAGGAAATTCCTTCACAGCACCGCGCCGCATTTTCTTTGTGGTAGATAGACGTGTGATCGTAGATGAGGCTTTCAATCGTGCGCGACAACTTGCTAAGCGACTACGCGAAGCGAAGCAAGGGATTCTCAAGGACGTGGCCGATCGTCTTCGCAAGCTTGCTGACGGGACTGAGCCACTTGCCTGCTACGAATTGCGCGGTGGGATGTATCGCTCTGATGCGTGGGCTAAGTCCCCTTTGCAACCTGCCATTATCGCATCTACTGTGGACCAAATCGGCTCCCGCCTGCTCTTCCGAGGCTACGGACACTCTTTCAAGGCATGGCCCATTCAAGCAGGACTTGTCGGCAACGACAGCCTTATTCTGCTGGACGAGGCCCATTGCGCTCAGCCGTTTCTTGAAACGCTTCAATCGGTCCGCAAGTATCGTGACTGGGCGAAAATACCACTCGGTGTGCCATTTCATATGGTTATCATGTCTGCGACGCCGCCGCAGGGATTGCAAGACGTGTTCTATGACGAGTCTGACGAACCCAAAACGAAAGGCCATTCCCTGGGCAATCGTCAACTGGCCAAAAAAAACACCACGCTAAAAATCGGACGCAATATTTCCCACGATCTCGTCGGGTGTGCAGAGGCTATAGTGCGCAATCGACCATTAGCCGCGGTGATTTTCGTCAATCGTGTGGCAACCGCACGCGAAGCGCATCGTTTGCTTGTCGAAAGTCACGGCAATAACGCCATTCTGCTTACTGGTCGCATGCGGCCTATAGACAAAGATGACACTGTCACAGAGCGTCTCAAGCGTCTCTCGGCCGGAAATTCTGAGCATAGGCAACTAGATGCTCCAATATTCGTCGTCGCTACTCAGACCCTAGAGGTCGGTGCAGATCTTGATTTTGATGCATTGGTGACCGAATGCGCCAGCCTCGATGCCCTCCGCCAGCGATTTGGGCGATTGAACCGTATGGGGCGACCCATCGAAGCAAGCGCCGCCATCCTGATTCGAGATGAGCAAACGGATGGCAACGAAGACGACCCGATATACGGTGCAGCACTGGCTAACACTTGGAAGTGGTTGAAGGAGAAAGCGGAGAATGGCGAGATTGACATGGGCATCTCAGCACTTGCAAGTCGCCTCCCCACTGATGCAGACCTCGCCGACCTCAACGCCCCAACTAACCACGCCCCTGTCATGCTTCCGGCGCACGTGGATTGTTGGGCTCAGACCGCGCCAGAACCAAAGCCTACACCAGATGTATCCATATTCCTTCATGGGCTCGCTGTTGTAAATCCAGACATTCAGGTGTGCTGGCGCGCGGACCTGGATTTAAGTACCGATGAAGGCACAAAACAATCGCTAGATGTGCTTTCCCTCTGTCCGCCAACAGTGCCGGAATGTCTCTCAGTCCCCATCGGGATATTTCGCCGCTGGCTCATGGGTGACCCGCAAGCCATTGACGATTCCGATGTGGAGGGGCAGAGAGAGGCAAAAGAAGATACAGACAGAGATCGTGTAAATGAGGAAATCCGCAAAGTCCTGCGCTGGCGAGGCAAGGATGATGCTAATATTGTTTCTGAGCCCGGTGATATCCATCCGGGTGACACTATAGTGATACCGACATCTTTGAAGGGTTGGGATACGCTCGGTGATCTCCCTCCGGTGGGCGACAGAGTGCCCGTGCTCGATTGGGGCGATCGCGCCTACAGTCAAATACGCGCTAAAGCGATGCTAAGGCTCCATCCTGCAGTTATCGAGCAATGGATGGCGCACGATGCCGAGGCATGCTTCATTGAGATAGCTCATCAAGCTACTGATTTGTTCGAAGAAGATCTAGATGCATTGGTTGACCAACTGCGCAAATCCTTGAATAAGCTTAGCAAAGACACATCGGCACCAGAATGGCTGCGAAAAATCGCGGCAAGCCTCGCAACCGATAGGATGCTTAAACAAGGCATATCTTTGCATCCATTAGGCGGTCTCGTATTGCGTGGAAGCCGCCGACTACCTGTAGCTAATGAGGACACAGACCGTTTCAGCGATGAAGACGATGCGACTGCCTCCGGCACTGTTCCCGTGCCCTTAGAGAAACATCTTGAGGGCGTGGCGGATTTGGCTGAGAATTTCGGCGTTGGTTGCGGGTTACGTGCGGAATTGGTCGATGCAATTAGCAAGGCGGGGCGTCTTCATGATACTGGTAAGGCTGACCCTCGTTTTCAAGCGATATTACACGGGGGTAATCGCTGGGTAAAGAGCGAACTGCTGGCAAAATCAGCCGAGACGCCGCAAAGTTATGCTGCCTATAAGCGGGCATGCGAGACTACGGGGTACCCGAAGGATGGACGACACGAGCTTCTGTCATTGCGTTTCGCAGAGTCTGAACTTGGATTGCTACCGGAAGACAAGACTCTCCGCGACTTGGCGTTGCACCTTATAGAGAGTCACCACGGTCGCTGCCGGCCGTTCGCACCAGTCGTGCTCGATAAAGAGCCAATCACTGTGAACCTCCCGTTCCAGGGATGCATTTTGGTGGGGCATTCTAATACAGAGTTAGAGCAGCTCGATTCCGGAGCATCGGAGCGCTTCTGGCGCTTGACACGGTGCTATGGGTGGTGGGGTTTGGCATGGCTGGAATCGATTCTGCGGTTAGCAGATCATCGCAGGAGCGAAGCTGAGGAGATGGAATATGAGAATGAGGAGGCGAGTGATGAAGAATCAATCTGAACTTCTGCTCCGTGGAATTGACGGAGCGAATCCGCTTGGATTTCTTGCAGCACTGGGCGCAACGATTACCGTCAATCATTTCTGTCCCGAGGTGAAGATCTATTGGCGGCAGGAGTCAAATGCTTGGCGTCCAGTGTTGCTCGGCTGTGGCAGTGATGAGGGAGCTTTTATTCACAATCTTCATAAGGCACTGTCTTCGACCTCGACCGCACCTTTCGATATCAAGAAGAAGATGCCATTCTCTGCCGATGAATTCTCGGAAATTCTCAAAGACACCCAATCCAAGGTGATGCTCGGCGATCGGAGATTAGCCGATTTCCTTGTCGCATATGGCAGCGAAGTATTACCACCTCGGGATAGGGACAATAAGGAATTCCAGAATACTCGCTTCATCATGGTTCGAAGCGGTGATAGTGCAGGCCAGGGATTTCCCTTTTATGCGCGTAAAATCAGAGATGCGACAGAGATTAAGAATCTACAGGATGCACTCTTCGAGACATGGGAATATCGAGACGACAAATTCAGTTTGCGTTGGGATCCTCTTGAGGATCAACGTTATGCTCTGGGTTGGTATGATCCAAGCACGAAAAAAGACAAGTACGCCCTGAAAACAATGATCGGAGCAAACTCATTAGCACTTGAAGCATTAGTGTTATTCCCGACCATGCCAATCTATGGGAGTCTTGCAACGACTGGATTTTTCCAAGATAAGAAGCGCGTGTTCTTCACATGGCCAATTTGGAACCGCCCAGTCACCATTGAAATTCTTCGGTCACTAGTTTCGCTCGCTGAATTACAAAAAGATATCCCTCCACGCGATATTCTTGCATCACGGGGGATCGTCGAGATATATAGATGTGAGCGCATCATAACCAATAAGTACTATCACAATTTCACTCCGGCGGTTCCGGTATAGGGGGGGATCTCGGATATCTCCCGCTCAGTCGCAGACTGATGAGGCTTTCGACCTTCTCCCCGCACGCATGCTCAACGAGTTCACCTACTGCCCGCGTCTGTTTTACCTGGAATGGGTACAGGGAGAGTTCTCGAAATCGGATGATACGCTTGTTGGTGAGCGAATCCATTCAAGGGTGGATGAAGAGAAAGGTGGGATGAAAGACGCAGACGAACTGACCGAAGAGGACAAGTTCCAAGCGAAGTCAGTGACACTGTCGTCCGAGAGAGTTGGCCTCATCGCTAAGATCGATATCATCGAAGGGGAAGACGGTCAAGTCTCACCTGTGGATTACAAGAAAGGAATGGCACCTGACATCCCAGAAGGCGCTTGGGAACCCGAGCGCGTGCAGCTGTGTGCGCAAGCTCTCGTGCTGCGGGACAGCGGCTACAGCTGCGACAGGGGGATCATCTATTATGCTGGTAGCAAGAAGCGCGTGGAAGTTCAGATGACCGAGGATCTTGTGAGCCGAACACTGGATTTGTTAGCAAGTGCTCGTGAGGTTGCGAATAGCGGTCAGATACCGAAGCCATTGATCGATAGCCACAGATGCCCGAGATGCTCACTTGTCGGCATATGCCTGCCAGATGAGGTCGATGCGTTGGCATCGAAAGGAACGGTCGATTCAGAAACGGGAGATGTCAGAAGATTATTTCCAGCAAGGGATGACGCGCTGCCGATCTATGTTCAGGAGCAGGGGGCCATTGTCACTAAGAAAGGCGAGGAGATCGAGATACGCTCGGGTTCGACTCCTGCGTCGAGAGCGAAACTGATGGAGATCTCTTTGCTCGCTCTCTTTGGGAATGTCCAGATCACAACCCCGACCGTCAAGGAGCTTTGCGATAGGAACATCCCGATCTGCTATTTCTCGTATGGGGGCTGGTTCTACGGAGTGACGCATGGCATGAGCCACAAGAATGTCGAGTTGCGACAATATCAATATGCGTCAGCGAGCGATGCGAACAAATCCGCGACAATCGCCAGGCAATTCGTGGCAGGTAAAATCAGGAACTGCCGGACGCTCCTGAGGCGCAACTGCTCCGAAACTCCGGATGCCGCGCTCGTCGAGCTTGCAAGGCTCGCGGAGATTGCTGAGAAGCAGAGCGCTCTCGACACCCTGTTCGGAGTCGAGGGCGCTGCCGGACGAGTGTACTTTGCGCATTTCGGCGAGATGCTCAAAGCAGATGCTAGTGCAACCGGATTCGATTTTCAGTCCCGTAATCGCCGACCTCCGAAAGACCCGGTTAACGCTCTTCTTTCATTTGTCTATGCGCTGCTCGCGAAGACGACGACGGTCACCCTGCTCGCGGTAGGTTTCGATCCGTACTTGGGGTTCTTCCATCAGCCTCGGTACGGTCGCCCATCGCTTGCGTTGGACCTTATGGAAGAGTTCAGGCCGCTGATCGCCGACTCGGTAGTGATTGGTCTCATCAATAACCAAGAGATCACTGGTGATGATTTTGTTCGCCGCGCCGGAGCCGTTGCTATCGCACCTGATGCCCGGAAGAAGGTGATTCGAGCATATGAGCGACGCCTGGATGCGCTCATAACCCATCCCGTGTTCGGCTATGTGATCAGCTACCGGCGGGTGCTGGAGGTTCAGGCGAGACTTTTAGGAAGATATCTGTCAGGAGAGATCCGAGAATACCCGGTGTTCCTGACCAGGTGAGTTATGCGAAATCGCTACATAGTCAGCTACGACATAAGGGAACCCAAGAGACTGCGGAGGGTATTCGGGACTATGAGAGGGTACGGAGACCCTCTGCAGTATTCGGTGTTCATATGCGAGCTCTCCGCGAAAGAACGCGAACTGATGGTCACGGATCTAGAGGGGATCATCGATCACGATTCGGACAGGATAATGATAGTCGACATGGGCGGCATCGAGACGGAGAGCGCGAAGCGGATCAAGTTCCTCGGACGACAGACGCCGCTGCCTGAAAGAGAGGCGGTAATAATCTGAGGCGGCTCCCGTGAGAGAGACCTTGTAGGCGGCAAGGCTCGCCGATCTGGAAATGGAGGGCATGCACGGGGGTCGATAGAAGTCGCCGAACATGCGAGAGGTTACGTGATGATCGGCCCACGCTGCAACCTCTCGAAAGCGTTTCTTGCGCATCTGGTCTCAATCGCTCATGACTCTGTTTCTGTCGATAGGCTCAAATCCAAAGTCGGAAGATGTACCTTCTCGCAAATCCCTGCGTGGGACTATTTAAGGCCGTATCCACGGCTGAAAGGCCGTGGCCCCATTGAAGCGCGTCGTTCTCCGTGCAGCTGACGAGCATGCCTTCGAGTATCCACGGCTGAAAGGCCGTGGCCCCATTGAAGCAGGACCAACGAGCGAATCCGGCATCTGATCCTCTGCGTATCCACGGCTGAAAGGCCGTGGCCCCATTGAAGCTCGCTACACCACGCCGGTGCTGCCAAAGCGGCCGCCGTGTATCCACGGCTGAAAGGCCGTGGCCCCATTGAAGCACTAAGAACGAGGTCGCCTACAGATGCCGGCCGGAGGTATCCACGGCTGAAAGGCCGTGGCCCCATTGAAGCGATATTCGCGCCATTGAACTTGCAGGGTTCTTTTCCGGTATCCACGGCTGAAAGGCCGTGGCCCCATTGAAGCATGTCGCTACACCTCTGAGAAATGAATCTGGGCGAGAGTATCCACGGCTGAAAGGCCGTGGCCCCATTGAAGCCCACATAGGTGAAAGACCCTGCGTTGGTGTATATGAAGTATCCACGGCTGAAAGGCCGTGGCCCCATTGAAGCAAGAAGGAACTCGATGTCGATACGATTTGCATAGCGAAGTATCCACGGCTGAAAGGCCGTGGCCCCATTGAAGCAGCTCGCTCATGAAGTTCATCGTAGCTTCCTCCTGTGCGTATCCACGGCTGAAAGGCCGTGGCCCCATTGAAGCTTCTTCGACTCGTAGAAGACGAGCTTGGGCTTCTCGAGTATCCACGGCTGAAAGGCCGTGGCCCCATTGAAGCATGCAGATAGCTTTCCTGATTTGGTGTCTCATCAACCAGTATCCACGGCTGAAAGGCCGTGGCCCCATTGAAGCAATTCTTCCCTGATTGGTCCTTCTTTTCTCATCATGTATCCACGGCTGAAAGGCCGTGGCCCCATTGAAGCAGCTCGCAACAGCGGTTCACCGACTACACAAGAGTGGTATCCACGGCTGAAAGGCCGTGGCCCCATTGAAGCCTTCGCATGCAGGGCGTTGATGGCTCTGTCTCTCTTTGTATCCACGGCTGAAAGGCCGTGGCCCCATTGAAGCTTATGATTACGGACTGAAATATCCCACTAGGGTCAGGAGTATCCACGGCTGAAAGGCCGTGGCCCCATTGAAGCTGCGAGAGATGCGGGAAGGAGA
>Ga0315284_10015989_pt1 | contig 10649 bp, 20 predicted proteins | sample YL17G09_16_MG_FD_203696 | JGI IMG/M metagenome (GOLD analysis project Ga0315284, IMG submission 203696) | Sediment microbial communities from Yellowstone Lake, YNP, Wyoming, USA - YL17G09_16 | ecosystem: Environmental > Aquatic > Freshwater > Lake > Sediment | place: USA: Wyoming | collected...
AGCGCGGGTCTCCTACGTGCATTTCGATGGCTATTGCCAACCACCGGGCGAATGTGAGTGGAGCGGTCAACTACGGAGCCTCCTTTTCTGGGGCGGCTTCCTCTTCCTCTTCCTCTTCCTCTTCGTCCTCCTCTTCGTCCTCCTCTTCGTCCTCCTCTTCCTCTTCCTCTTCGTCCTCCTCTTCCTCTTCCTCTTCGTCCTCCTCTTCGTCCTCCTCTTCCTCTTCCTCTTCGTCCGTGGCTTCCGCTTCAGATGAGGTGAGCCGAAAGTTCTTGAGCGCATTCCACGCGATGTCTCCGGGGGAGGTGTTGTCGAGCGTACTGGTGGTGGGGGTCATGTTCGATGTCATTTTCTTTCTCCTGTTGTTCCGGTCGGGCTGTGAAGACATTATATCGTGAACTTGTAAAAGTTCGCCGGTTTAGAGCCGGTGAGCGCCCTGAGCGCTAACTTGCCCGAGAATCGTGCAAACTTTTCGTTGTTGGAGGTATAATGCCAGAAGAGTGAACACAAAAACAAAACTTAGGGTAGTGAGCCAAACGTCCATAAGGGGAACACAGGATGCTGGAACATCTTCCATCCGTCGAATGTTCCGAGTGGACCCTGCCAGCGGGGAGACGTCCAAACTAGGTAGAGACCCTAAAAATCTACTAAACGATACTGGGCGCGGAATTAGACAATGTTTCACCCTGGCAGATGTTCCTCCTGGAACTATCCTGTTAGAGGAGCGGTTCGTAGGACTGTTGCGCCGTACGGCAAGTGTAGAGTATACTCTGTTCGTGTACGATGGTGTGTCAATACATCTAGTTGGTGAACCGGCACCGTATTCACATAGGAATACTCATGTCAACCATAATGGTATTCATCTCTACTTTGACACAACAGAGGCAGAGGCCGACGTAACAGCCGAACATGTCACGACGGATAATGGCACAAATGTTGTGCTGACGTACAGCAAAGGTTCAGACTCCGCGTTCGTTCTTGGGGATGATTGTCCCGAGACTGACGCTAAAGTAGGAGAATTCGCTGCTGTTATGGCAGCATCTCGGGGGCAAATAGTCACGAGAATTCAGAGGGTAAAATGATCGACACAAGAATACTTGCACAGTACATTCTGAGCGAAGAAGTATCGTCTCTAATCTTCGGGGCACTGGACGTCATAAACAGTTCGGGGTTCAAAAGATGGAGAGAGGCAGAAATAACCATGCGATTTGGAAATGTACATGTAACGTGGACGAACACGGATCGTAACGCTGCTGTTGGCATTACTGTAGCTGAAGACAATAATCATGCTAAGCGAGTAATAGGCATTCTTAGGGTGCACTCGTCATCCGCAACTGTCACGGATGACGTGGTGAATAGTGTCACTAAACTGTGCAAACTAATCATGGATACCCCAGATGACCTGTACTCACTACAATACGTAGCCGAACAGATTTCGACGATGAATGGGTGGGCGATAGCTAAACCGCCAGGGTCGACACTGCTCAACTAGCTTCGGCTTCGCCGGCCCACATCGAGAAGTTTTTCGTTCCGATGCTCGCATTCTGGGCATCGCTCAGCACGTCCCGATCGTGGTGGACCACGACTACCCGACGGCCGCAAGCGATCGCCCGTGCGGTCACTCCGCCTCGGGGGTACAGCTCATCCACGGTGAGAACCAGGTCTCCGGTTTCCGTCGCGTGCTCAACCACGTCGGGGAACTGAGGCCTGATGGACGCGCGTGGGTCTAGCTGAAGCCAGCGGTAGCGCGCGCGTTCCTTAGCGAACACCAGCACGGTTTCGTTCCGGCCGATGCCCGAGACGAAGTGTCCATAACGGAGTGCGGCGTCCGAGGGGCGCATGGGGATTTCGTTGACGAGCCCGTCCTCGCCGAAAATCTCGTCGCCCAGCAAACGAGCATAGGCGCCCAGAAATGCGTCGACGCGCAGCAGAAGCACACCCGAATCTCGGAGCAGAGTCTGGACCACGCTCACGGTGTTCCTGTGCAGTGCCAAGAAGTCGACGAACTCCTGACGCTGCCGGCATCGCGCAGGCAGGGTTTCGAAGTCGAGGTGGGGCAGTGTGAACTGTTGCGGAGGCAGCTTGAGGGCCGAGACCCGTCGCGGCGAGCTCAGGGTGACGTAGGCCAGTTTCACTGAGTCGTTCGCCATCCGGGGGGCGAAGTCGGCGATGGAGCCGGCAAAGAACTTGCCCCGAGATTCCCCGAAGTCGGTCATGTCGGTTCCCCCGGGCCACGTGCCAAGTATGCGGCCAGTGCCGTGGCGATGGCGGCGACCACTGCGACGAACTTGTTGGGCTCGCGGACGTAGTGTTTTGCCCAAACGAGGGCATCCCCCGCGAGGGAGCGCGCGGCCGTGCTGCTCTGCGTGCGGGAGGTCCAACAGCGGCCGAAGTTCTTGAGCGAAAGCGAGAGCCCACGCCCGGAACCACCGTTCGAGCAACAGATTTCGACCTCAATTTCGAGGTCGGTATACTTTTTAAGTTCCTGTACTTGCATCTGCATTGGGGCGCACTCCTGCCAAGAACACGTATATACCCGTAATCAAATCCTGAAGCTCATCGCCGTGCTTGTCGAGCCCTTGGGGGATAGAGTCCTCCGTTGTCTCCTCCAGGAATTTGATGATCTCGTTCCGGAGCTCTGCGAGCGCAACAATGAACCTCGGGTAAGTCACCTCCCGCAGCTGCACCTCACTGTCGAGCGAACTAGAAGCTTCTCCAGGACCCGACACAGCGAGTGCAATGCGCCCGTCGCCCATAGTTCGAAGGGTGTCCTTCCGAATCCAAGTTCCGGATTCGAGGATGAAGAAGGTTTTCGACTCGGACACAACTTCCGAGATAATTCCGTCAACGTAGAATTTTCTAGTGGCCATTGTTTCTTGTCCAAATTCCGTGGAGCTCGGGTTGCAGCGCAAGGCAGCGAAAGCTCGCCAACACGTGACCAAAAACTGCAACGACACCCGTGTCCGTCGTGCACACCGCTGGCAACACCCGCGACACTCCAAGCTTCTGGTGCATGGTCTCGTACTTGTAGACGTAATGCCAGTATTTCGGACATGGGCCCGCTCCGTAGAGCAAGTCGCCGCCGACTACCACCACCACGAGACCCGGCGGCCACGTGTTCAGTGCGGGGACCGTGGCGAAGACATGCACGACCGCCGCAGGGAGATTCTCCACCGCGGCCATCTTGGGGAGAAAGAGCGGAGGCGATGCGGGCGCGTCGGTCATGGTCAGGCAACCGTATCAAAACTGTGCAGTTCGATGTTGGGGCGCGAATGCCGAAGTGCGGGGAACGCTCACGTTTGACAAAGCCGATGATTGACCCTATTTTGTTCCAGGTCGGACGCCACCCCCGACGGAGCACCATGACGAGGACAAAAGAGGAGAAACACCTGGCCCTGCGGCGGATTGTCGCCGAGCGCCGTTGGAAACTAAATAAGGTAGGTGAGCTCTTAGGCTTATCTTACGAGGATGTTCGGAAAAAAGCGGCAGGGAGCCGCCCCATCAGTGAAATACAGCTCCAACGCCTTGAAGAGCTGGCGGCCAAAGAGAAAGAACTCTTTGGCTTCTGAACAACAAAAAAAATAAGGAAGAGGCTGGGGCCATCTTCCTTATTCTCCTTAGGCGAGAATTCTCTCTCCTAAGGTTGTGTCCGTTAGGACGCGACAGACCCCAGCTCAGAAACCTGTCATGAACAAAATAGGCCAGAATCTGTGCACTTTCAAGTGCACTTCCATCATTGCGCTCACCGCGCGTTCTTCTACCACTTCCCGCGCCGGAGGTGCCCGATGAACCCCCCGCCTTTCAACCCTGCGGCTCTCCCGCCCCCTCTCCGTCACCCCTCCGAGAAAAATCGGAGTGCTTGCGCCAGGAACTCATCCCCAACATCGGGATGCGCCGGCGCAGGCTCCTTCAACCCTGCGGGCATGAAGCCGGCGTAGGCAGGATTCCGCATCCAGGTCCACTCTTCGCTTAGCTCACCGTCAATAATCTCCCGCAGCCAATACCCACGGGAATACTGACCCCAATAAGTACCCGCGCAGTCAGCCGGTACTTCTTTGTCGAAGAACTCCTTATCCGAGGGCTCCATCCCTACAAGGACGAACCTGGTTAGTTCCTCGGTAGCGGACATGACAAGGCCGTCCTTGGACACCCAGAACCCAACGACCCCTGTCGAGGATGGAATGTAGCCTAGGCCGGTATTCCTCTTGTCGTCGACGTCACGTTTACGCAGGTATTCACCGGTGTACATTTCGTGAATCATTCTAAACATCCCACGACCGTGCCACCACGGTAATTCTGGATCTTGGTAAGGAATCACCATATGCCTACGGACTCCGTTTTCTCCGAACTCGATTTCTCTGCCACTTGTTGTCAGTTCTCGCATATTTCCTTGAGTTTCGCTGTAAAGAGTTCGTTTAGCCACTGCGCAGTCACCGGTCACCGGAAGAACAAGACACGGATGCCCAGTGACTGCGCCTGCGCCACGCAGTCAGCCGTGCCCCGGCCCCCTGGGAAAGCGACCAGCCAGTCAGGCGCGACCTCCCTGAGCATCACCCCGTTGCGCAGGTGCCCCGCTCGCTTGCCGTAGCGTTCCCAGTCGGCATCGAACTGCTGAGTGGGGATGACGTGGTCCAGTGCCCACCTTTTTCCCAGGAAGTCCGCTCCACGAGCGCCGCCCTGCCCGACGAAGCCGATTCCAAGTTCCTGGTGCACGACGTCCAGGAAATCGAAAGCCCCGTGCACGTCGGCGAAGTCGCGCCCGCCGGTCACGACGATGCGGGACCCTGCCGGCTCAGTCATTGCAGCTTACCGACACTTCCTTCGTTGCGCGTTCCTCAGCCGCCCTGGTCCAGGCTTCGACACGGTGCACCAGTTCCCCCTCAGCCGCAAGCTTTCGGCAGACCTCCAACCTGCCCATACCGATGTGCTCCTGGCTGAGCACGCAGAGGACTTCATCTTCTCCGAGCCCACCGCGCTCGGCGAGTCGGGTGAGGGATTGCCCTCTGTGATTGGACTTCGCCCAGGCTTCGTGGGGCTCAAGCATCGCCCAAGGGATTTGGGTGAGTCGTGGGTTCTTGTTCCGAGGGTCGTTAAGGATAGGAAACATCTTCATCGGTAGTATTCCAATGCGTGAAGCGCTGCTTGGGCCATTCGTTGTGCGCGAAGCTCCCTCAGTTTCGCCCGCACGTCGTTCACCGACTACCCCGCAGCACATCTTGAGCTCGTCGAGCGCAGCCCTGTCGTCATCCCGACGCGCAAGGCGAACAGGTCGCCCCGCCCAGAGCATGTCGTACTCGGCCAAGTCGGCAGCCAAAGACTCCACCGCGCACGCGAGTGCGTCCCGGCGGACGATGACCTCACCAACTCCTGCAACTTTCGGGACTGGATTGCGCCGCATGATGCCGCTCCGAAGGAAGTCCACGACTTCGTCTTCGGTCAGGTCTGGTCCTTGTGGGAGGGTATCTCCCCCCACAAGGTTTGTTCCCCCGACATTGACATCGAGTTCTTCTAGGTCTTTCATTTTGCCCATATTGCTAGACATCCCCATCAGTGCCGTTATCCAGTTCTTCTTCGTCTTCTACAGGAACAGGTATGCGCGCCCGAAGAACCGTCGGGTCCTCCGCATCGACGCATACCTCGACCTTAGATTCTTTTGCCTTTTGCTTAGCAAGGCAATCGTTGAGGAATTGGCGCACACGTTCCTCGATTAGCATCTGGGGGGCATCCTTTAGTCTAGTCATTGCTGCTCTTCTTTACCTATTTCTACCCACTGTAGGTCTGTCGAACCATCTTAGCCGCTGCAAGCGCTCGTGCTGCGACGGCCGGGTCATTATCGATGTGCTCCGCAAGCATGTGCACGACGTTTGCGACGTCGGCGGCCTCCCGCATCCGATCGGCTTGGCCGCCGGCGGCAAAGAACTCGTGAATTTCGGCGAACAAGTGCAGCACGAGCGCCTCAACACTCGTCTCCGTTTTGTTGTGCCAGTCCGGCCGCCCCTTGGCGGTGCCAGACTTGAGCTTGGCCAACATCCCCGCCGACCACTCCAGCATTTTCGCTTCGCAAAGCTCGGGGGTCCGCGTGCCCGCGGGCGTCACGTCCCGCAGGGATGGTGCACACGCCGCAGCCACCTCAGGTGAGTAGCCAATCACATCTTTGAGTTGTGCTCCGTAGAGACCTGCTCCGGTGAGATCTGCTCCGAAGAGATTTGTCCCGGAAAGACTTGCCCCGGAAAGACTTGCCCCGGAAAGACTTGCCCCGGAGAGGTTTGCGCCGGTCAGGTTTGCGCCGGTCAGGTTTGCTTTGGAGAGGTCTGCTCCGTAGAGACCTGCTCCGGATAGATCTGCTTTGTAGAGAACTGCTCTGGAGAAATTTACTCTGGAGAAATTTGCTCCGGAGAGATTTGCTAGGGAGAGATTTGCTGCGGTGAGATTTGCTCCGGAGAGATTTGCTCTGGAGAGATTTGCTCTGGAGAGATTTGCTCCGGAGAGATTTGCTCTGATGAGGTTTGCTCCAGAGAGGAATGCTTCGTAGAGGTCTGCTCCAGAGAAATCTCGTTTTCCTTCTGCGTATTGTTGAAGAAGTTCTTCTTTAGTCATTTTTGTACCCAAGCACTCCGGTGAGATTTGCTGCGGTGAGGTCTGCTTCGGAGAGGTCTGCTTCGGAGAGATTTGCTCCGGAGAGATTTGCGCTGATGAGGTTTGCTCCGGATAGATCTGCTCCGGTGAGATTTGCTGCGGAGAGGTTTGCGCCGGTCAGGTTTGCTTTGGAGAGGTCTGCTCCGGAGAGATTTGCTCCGGAGAGATTTGCTCTGAAGAGGTCTGCTGCGGTGAGATTTGCTCCGGTCAGGGTTGCTATGTAGAGAACTGCTCTGGAGAAATTTGCTCCGGAGAGATGTGCTCCGGAGAGATTTGCTATGGAGAGGTCTGCTCTGAAGAGGTCTGCTGCGGAGAGGTTTGTTCCAGAGAGGAATGCTCTGGAGAGATTTGCTCTGGAGAGGTCCGCTCCGGAGAGGTCCGCTCCGGAGAGGTCCACTTCGTAGAGGTTTGCTCCGGAGAGGTCTGCTCCAGAGAAATCCCGTTTTCCTTCTGCGTATTGTTGGAGAAGTTCTTCTTTAGTCATTTTTGTACCCAAGCACTCCGGTGAGATTTGCTGCGGTGAGGTCTGCTTCGGAGAGGTCTGCTTCGGAGAGGTCCGCTTCGGAGAGATTTGCGCTGATGAGGTTTGCTCCGGATAGATCTGCTCCGTAGAGCTTTGCTGCGGTGAGATTTGCTCCGTAGAGGTCTGCTACGGAGAGGTCTGCTCCGGAGAGATTTGCTCCGGAGAGATTTGCTCCGGAGAGATTTGCTGCGGTGAGATTTGCTCCGGTAAGGTTTGCTCCGGTAAGGTTTGCTCCGTAGAGATTTGCTCTGATGAGGTTTGCTGCGGTGAGGTCCGCTCCGTAGAGATTTGCTGCGGAGAGGTCCGCTCCGTCGAGATTTGCTCTGATGAGGTCCGCTTCGTAGAGGAATGCTCCGGAGAGATCTGCTCCGGAGAGATCTGCTCTGATGAGGTTTGCTCCAGAGAGGAATGCTCCAGAGAGATTTGCTCCGGAGAGATTTGCTCCAGAGAAATCTCGTTTTCCTTCTGCGTATTGTCGAAGAAGTTCCTCACTAGTCATTTTTTGTACCCAATCACTCTGGTGAGCTTTGCTCTGGTGAGCTTTGCTCCGGATAGGTTTGCTCCGGAGAGATTTGCTCTGGAGAGATTTGCTCTGGAGAGATTTGCTCTGGAGAGATTTGCTGCGGAGAGGTTTGCTGCGGAGAGGTTTGCTGCGGAGAGGTTTGCTGCGGAGAGGTTTGCTCCAGTGAGATTTGCTCCGGTGAGATTTGCTCCGGTGATGTCCGCTCCGTAGAGATTTGCTGCGGAGAGGTTTGCTCCGGAGAGGTTTGCTCCGGAGAGGTTTGCTCCGATGAGGAATGCTCCGGAGAGATTTGCTCCGGAGAGGAATGCTCCGGAGAGATTTGCTCCGTAGAGATTTGCTCCGGAGAGATTTGCTCCGGAGAGATTTGCTCCGGAGAGGTCTGCTTCGTAGAGATTTGCTCCGGAGAGATTTGCTCCGGAGAGATTTGCTCCGGAGAGGAATGCTCCGGAGAGGAATGCTCCAGAGAGATTTGCTCCAGAGAGGTCTGCTCCGGAGAAATCTCGTTTTCCTTCTGCGTATTGTTGGAGAAGTTCTTCACTAGTCATTTTTTGTACCCAAGCACTCCGGTAAGGTTTGCTCCGGAGAGATTTGCTCTGAAGAGGTTTGCTCCGGTGAGGTCCGCTTCGTAGAGATTTGCTCTGGTGAGCTTTGCTCCGGAGAGATTTGCTTTGATGAGGAATGCTCCGGTGAGATTTGCTCCGGTGAGATTTGCTCCGTAGAGGTCTGCTCCGTAGAGCTTTGCTGCGGATAGATCTGCTCCGGTGAGATTTGCTCCGTAGAGGTCTGCTCCGTAGAGCTTTGCTGCGGATAGATCTGCTCCGGAGAGATTTGCTCCGGAGAGGTCCGCTTCGTAGAGGCCTGCTGCGATGAGGTTTGCTCTGGAGAGATTTGCTTCGTAGAGGTCTGCTTCGTAGAGGTTTGCGCCGGAGAGATTTGCTCCGGAGAGATTTGCTCCGGAGAGGTCTGCTCTGGAGAGATTTGCTCCAGAGAGATTTGCTCCGGAGAGATTTGCTCCAGAGAGATTTGCTCCGGAGAGGTCTGCTCCGGAGAAATCTCGTTTTCCTTCTGCGTATTGTTGGAGAAGTTCTTCTTTAGTCATTTTTTGTACCCAATCACTAAGGAGAGGCTTGCTCCGGAGAGTCTTGCTCCGGTGAGGTTTGCTCCGGTGAGGTCCGCTCCGTAGAGATTTGCTGCGGAGAGGTTTGCTCCGGAGAGATTTGCTCCGAAGAGATTTGCTCTGGAGAGGTCTGCTCCGTAGATATTTGCTCTGGTGAGCTTTGCTCCGGAGAGATTTGCTTTGATGAGGAATGCTCCGGAGAGGTTTGCTCCGGTGAGGTCCGCTTCGTAGAGGCCTGCTGCGATGAGGTTTGCTCCGGTGAGATTTGCTCCGGTGAGACTTGCTCCGTAGAGCTTTGCTCCGTAGAGCTTTGCTGCGGATAGATCTGCTCCGGAGAGATTTGCTCCGGAGAGGAATGCTCCGGAGAGGTCTGCTCCGGAGAGGTCTGCTCCGGAGAGGTCTGCTCCAGAGAAATCCCGTTTTCCTTCTGCGTATTGTTGAAGCAGTTCTTCACTAGTCATTTTTGGGCCCAATCACTAAGGAGAGGTTTGCTCCAGAGAGGAATGCTCCGGAGGAGCTTGGTCCGGAGGAGCTTGGTCCGGAGAGGTCTGCTCCGGAGAGGCTTTGCTCCAGAGAGGAATGCTCCGTAAGGTTTGGTCCGGAGAGGCTTACTCCAGAGGAGCCTGGTCCGGAGAGGTTTGCTCCAGAGAGGAATGCTCTGGAGGAGCTTGGTCCGGAGAGGTTTGCTCCGGAGGAGCTTGGTCCGGAGGAGCTTGGTCCGGAGAGGTTTGCTCCGGAGAGGCTTTGCTCCGGTGAGGTCCGCTTCGTAAGGTTTGGTCCGGAGAGGCTTACTCCAGAGGAGTCTGGTCCGGAGAGGTTTACTCCAGAGAGGAATGCTCTGGAGAGATTTGCTCCGATGTGTTCTGCTCCAGAGGAGCCCGGTCCGGAGAGATTTGCTCCGATGTGTTCTGCTCCAGAGTAGCCCGGTCCGGAGAGATTTGCTCCGATGTGTTCTGCTCCAGAGTAGCCCGGTCCGGAGAGATTTGCTCCGATGTGTTCTGCTCCAGAGGAGCCTGGTCCGGAGAGATTTGCTCCGATGTGTTCTGCTCCAGAGGAGCCCGGTCCGGAGAGATTTGCTCCGATGCGTTCTACTCCAGAGAAATCTGGTTTTACTTCTGCGTAGTGTCGAAGAAATTCTTCAATAGTCATTTTTTGGCGTCTCTTCTACTTGTCGTTTTCGGTGGCCACGGTGTCACCCGACGTATGTCTGCCGCACCATCTTGGCCGCTGCAAGCGCTCGTGCTGCGGTGGTAGTGTCATTGCCGATGTGCTCCGCAAGCATGTGCACGACGTTTGCGACGTCGGCGGCCTCGCGCATCCGCTCCTCCATTGTGGATGACGCAAGTAGTTCGTGGATTTCCGCGAACAGATGCAACACCAGTGCCTCGACACTGGTCTCCGTCTTGCTGCACCAGTCCGGCCGTCCCTTGGCCGTCCCGGCCTTGAGCTTGGCCAGCATCCCCTCCGCCCAGGTACCCACGCGCTTAGTACAAAACTCGGATGTGCGCCCGTTCGGTGCAGCATCCAGACTCGGCTCGCGGTAATCGCTAGTAACACCTATCTGGATGAGGTCGGACCCACTAAAGTCACGTTCACCTGCGGCGTATCTTGAACGGAGTTCTTCTGCGGTGATTTTCATGGTGTGTAACCTATAACTCCGGTGAGGTTGGTGTCAGTGAGGTCGGCTCTGTTGAGGTTGGCCCCAGTGAGGTTGGCTCCCCTGAGGTTGGCTCCCCTGAGGTTGGCTCCCCTGAGGTTGGCCCCAGTGAGGTTGGCCCCAGTGAGGTCGGCTCCCCTGAGGTTGGCTCCCCTGAGGTTGGCCCCAGTGAGGTTGGCCCCAGTGAGGTCGG
>Ga0315284_10015990_pt1 | contig 10649 bp, 9 predicted proteins | sample YL17G09_16_MG_FD_203696 | JGI IMG/M metagenome (GOLD analysis project Ga0315284, IMG submission 203696) | Sediment microbial communities from Yellowstone Lake, YNP, Wyoming, USA - YL17G09_16 | ecosystem: Environmental > Aquatic > Freshwater > Lake > Sediment | place: USA: Wyoming | collected...
CACCATACATGCGCGCTTTGGCAACCATCATTTTTTCCATTAGCGCTTTCGACATGCCCATGGCATTAATGGGATAAACGGCCTTGTCAGTACTCAGGACAATCATGTGCCTGACTCCGCATGCCAACGCCGCATTCATTACGTTTTCAGCACCCAGGGCATTCGTTCGGACAGCTTCCAAAGGAAAGAATTCACAGGAAGGTACCTGCTTCAGTGCTGCAGCCTGAAAAACCAAATCCACACCCTTCATGGCAGGCAGAATACTGTCATAATCCCTCACATTTCCAAGATAGAATTTGACCTTTGGACTTTTCAGAACATTGCGCATCTCGTCCTGCTTCTTTTCATCGCGGGAAAAGATGCGAATTTCTTTGATATCCGTTTCCAAAAATCGTCTTAAGACAGCATTCCCGAAAGTTCCCGTGCCACCAGTGATAAGTAATGTTTTATTTTTGAACATTAAGCGTTTCTCCTGCTAATTTTACCTTAAGTGTCCCATCCTAATGCTTTTGGTTGCTGGCCATGTTTATTTCTTCCCTAAAATATTTTCATAAAGGTCTATATGTTTGTTAATAATCGCATCCCAGCTAAAATTCTCAAGCGTATATTTATAAAGATTTTCTCCCATAGATTTCAGTCTAAAGGGGTCTCTTAAAATATTAATTATCCCTTCTTGTAATCCATCTACCGTTGCTGGGGTTACCATGCCACCATTTATTGTAGATACTATATCAAAACCGCACTGATCAGTTAACAAAACAGGTGTTCTTGTAATGCCTGCTTCAAGGACCACTATCGACATTGCTTCCTGTCTGGAAGGAATTACGACTAATTCAGCGGCATGGTAAGCGCTTGATTTATCTTTACCTCCTATATATCCAGAAAAATGTACGCGTCTTTCTAATTTAAAGTGTTGGACCATCCTTTTTAGCTCATCTTGCATACCATTATCTGGTCCAAAAAAGACTAAATGATATTTTGAAATTTCATCTTTAATACCATTAAATGCCTCTAAAAAAAGATCAGGACCTTTTATATGATTTAAACGTCCCATAAACATTATAAATGGACTTTCATCGAGACCATATTTTTTTCGAAAATCAATAACATCAACTTCTTTAAAATTTCCTGGATCTACCCCATTTGGAATGATAGTAATTTTATTCGCATTTATACCATACGACATGAATTGGGGTATTTCATTATTTGCAATTGCAACCCAACCCTTTGCACTGTTTATAATTTCTCGGCCTATACACCAATTATAAAGTTTTTTCAAAAACTTTGACCTACCGTATATAGGAAGTGATCCTGCCGGACAAACTACATATGGTTTCTCAAATTTATTTGCCAGTTTACAAATCAGAGCATTTATCAATGTCCAATGACTCATTAAATGAATTATATCGACGCTCTCTATGATTTTTTCTAATTTTTTAATTGAAAACTTTGGGATGTAAAAGCGTTCTAACAAAATTGGTAAAACTTCAACACGAACACCTTCCAATGCTTTTAATCTCTCTTGTGATAGGCCAATGCTTGTCGTCATCAAAACACAATCAGTGCCAGTTTTTATGAGAGATTTACACATCTGGAAAGTCCTTTCTGCACCCCCTCCTCCCATAATAGGATCAATTGTCATGTTAACGTTTAATACTCTCATACGTACTTTGCCCTGTAAGAAGCAATGCGCTGCACGGCCCCCTCAACACCAAGTGAAAATCTAAAACCTTCCGAAAGTAGCTTATCTGATGAATATTGAATGTTACCTTGATTACTTTTGCCGCGCTTTAAAGAACGCAGCATGTGGGGAACTATCATAGGCATATGAAATACCTGGCGATTACCAGTAACATTTCTATGACTACTATGACTATATTTTTTATATAACCTCCATAAGCCCGCATAATTATTCCTTACATCATCATCACACGAAACAATATAACATTCCGGTTTTTTAAAATGGGTATTCATAAAATATATAGCTGCATCAGCGACGTCTTCAGCGTGAACAATGTGAGCATATTCACTACCTTTCAAAAAGACAATAAACCTGTCGCGCCAATTACTCCTAATCGGTAGCGCCAAAGCGCCTGGCCGCTGCTCATCAATCACATTGGTTGGTCTAAGTATCGCAATACTGCAATCACTAATTCCCTTAGCCACCAATTCTTCGGCAGCCCACTTCGATTTTTCATAAGTATTCTGAGGATTGCACTTACTTTTTTCGTCCACAAGCAGACTATCTGTTAATCCTATTACACCGACACTACTCAAATAACAAAAATATCTGATATCGGAGGTTGGAATTAAACGAAGTATTTTTTCAGTTCCTAACACATTGACATCCCACATTTTGGATTCTATACGTAACTCTGCGGCACAATGAAAAAGATATGATACATTTTTTAAAAATAGTCGCAAAACATCCGTATCCTCAAGACCCCCGTAATAAACTTGCGCGCTGTCATCACGGAACAACCTATTCCTCGTTAGGACTCTTACTTCATATCCCTCTTGCAACAATTTCTGCGGTATTTTCCGGCCAACCATGCCGGACGCGCCTGTTATTGCGGCAATACCCTTAACCATCTTCATTTGTCGTTATCACATTCAGCCAACACTGATTGATATAATCCTATCAGACTGAGGGCTTTATCTAAGGAAATTTCCTAAAACAAACCGTTTTGTCATTTCCGCGGAAGCAGGAATCCAGCAATTATAAATAGTTCTGGACTCACGTTTTTACCCCTATTTGCTCCGAGGATTGATCATAACGCAACCGGATCAAGTTTGGGCAGCGGATATCACCTACATCCGGGTTCATCGCGGATGGCTCTATCTGGTGGCGATCATGGACTGGTTCAGCCGGTATGTCCTCTCCTGGGAGACCTCGATCACGATGGAGACGGGTTTCTGCTTGGCGGCCCTTGAGAAGGCTTTTATGGCCAATATTCCCTGAATCCTCAATACCGACCAGGGTGCCAAGTTTACCAGCGGCACCTTATAAGTATCACAACCACAACATACATACCAAGTAGCTCAGAAAGGTTTTTGAATAAACTTGAAAAGAAACCGGTTCCAAATGTCTGTAAAATAAGAATATTCGTAATGATTAGTTTTGTAACTACGCCCACTTTAGAAAAAAGGATAAGAGCGGTTATAAAGAAAAATATAAATAGATAAATAGGCCCACCCAAATATCCAAAAAATATTAAACTCATAGAAATCAAATCTAAAGTCTCCTTAAAATAAGTATGTGTAGACATGTCTATATTTCTCAAAACCTCCGGAACCCATAGTCCCGGATCTGTACCATGTTCAAAAAGAGAACCTGGATAAAGTGAATCTATACCACGCAACACTTCATATTTGATACTTGCGTGACTTGACAATTCTTCTTGTTTCTTTAATGCAGACACTAAATAATCAAAACCATTCATGCGTCTTGAATAAAAATTGAGCATAATAGTCGGATTCATTTGATCTAACAAATAATTATAATCAATAATACTCCCCATTGTCACTGAAGGATCTAGGAATGATGCTTGTTGAAAGTTCCTATAAAAATTAATAACAGCAACATATACAGTCAAAAAAGGTATCATGAGAGATAGTAAGATTAAGGTCTTAGCTTTAACACGCATATCACCCGTAATACATTTTGTAAAAAAAACATATAATAGAGACGTAAGAAATGCTCCTCTGGACCCTGAAATTATAAAACTGCCTATGCTTAAGATAATAAATATCTTCAATGCCTTTTTTTCATAATCAGAAAGCATAATATCACTCTGCGTTAAAAGTAAAATACTCACCATAAACATTAACCCCGCCACTACCATCGGCCTGAGCATCCAACTATATTCCCCTGGAGGAACAACCCCAAACCCTTGCTTTAAATAGAGCAAAATAAAATAATTAAGAAATAGAATTACATATGATATTTTTATCCATTTGTCACGATAGCTATTCTTTTTAAATATTCCATAATTCAAATAACTTTGCCCTCTTGATCTTTTCATACTTGAAAGTGCAATTCCAAATGAGAATCCCAAGAGAATAGCAATGATTGAATAAAATAAATACAATAAAGCATTATTTATATCAGATTCATACAATTTAATAGCATAAACAAAGTTATCAGGATCAATCGATAATAAGATAATTCTTTGAACAAAAAACAATATAAATAGTACTGTAAATATCTTAGCAGGATAACCGCCCACTCCTCTTTTCACGCAAATGATTAACAACAACAAGCCAAATATTATTGACAATTTAGCTCCAAAATTAAATAACTCATTATCCAAAAACAAAGAAACGATTTCTATCGATATACAAACCCATAGCGTTACAATTATCATGCGATCAAAACTAACATAAATAGCACGATTGGCTTTCATAATATTGGCAGTCCTCTCTTTCTAAAATACCCTCTGAGACAACTCACAGCATGATTTGTTTGTTGTTTAATCATTAAAATACCCAATCAATGAATTCTGCGGTGACGTCACCTTAATGAATGCGGCCCGCGACCGATGACATTCAACGCTATGGCAGCGTAAATCTTAGGGTAAAAAGGCCAATACACGAGTGCTCGAACAAACAACGGCCACGCCTTGGCGAACTGACCGTTTTTCTGCATCCCCCTTGCCGCACCGTAGTAGGCGATAGCGAAGGGCCGTCTGAGACGTATACGCAGCTTCAGACCACTCGAAGAATCCACAGGCAAGAACTCCTTGACTACACACAAGACGGAATCCAAGTGCCGAAGCACGGCGCTACTCTGGTTGCCGGCATGGATTCGGTATTCCCCCAAAATTTCTTTTATAAACCGCATACTGGCACCCGCCTTCGCCAGCTTGATCCAAAGGTGGTAGTCCTCCGCCGTAACGATTGCCGGATCTTCAGAGAAACTTCCAACCGACTCTACTAAATCCTTCCGCACCACCGAGGCTGAGGGAGTAATGCAGTTTCCTTCATAAAGCAGTGCATCATAGGTTGCACGCTGCTGCGGGCCGCAATAAATAACGCCCTTACGCTCTCCTATACAGCGCAGTCCGTGACAAACCAGATCAGCACCTTTGTCGAGATAGGGAATACAGCGTATCAACTTATCCGGATACCAGGTATCGTCGGAATCAAGGAAAGCCACGTAGCACCCGCGCGCCAAGGCAATGCCGCGGTTGCGGGAAGCAGCAATCACTCCATTATTACGAAAGTTCTCCAGGCGAATACGCGGGTCAGCAAAGGATTCAATAACCGCAATCGTGTCGTCCTCGGAATAATTATTGACCACCACCGCTTCCCAATCAGTAAAAGTCTGAGCACATAGGGATTGCAGCGCCTCGCGCAGGAAATGGGCGTGATTGTATGTCGGGATGACAACGGTAACAAGCGGAGTCGAGCTCATCGGGCGGCACCGTAGGCTTCCCGACAAAGGAGCAGGGTGGCGTCGATTTCCGCCATTGAATTGCCCATCAAGGTAAAGCCTGTGGCAAGTAGCCTGTCTGTACGATAATCTAGTTCAAGGGTTACCTCGTTGGGAGCTGGCTCCGGGCGGACAATTTCAGGATTGAAACCCAGCACAGCCGAACACCGCGCCTGTATCGCTTCTACCATGTCAATAACCCGTGGTGCCCATGCTCCTCCCACATTGAAGATACCATTCCCGACCAGCTCTTTTGGCAGATCAATCACATGAGAGAAAGCACGCCCCACGTCATGCAGCGTCACGAAATCCCGCCGTTGCAGTCCAGATGAACGCAGCATTAGGCGGCGATTGGTAACTGCCTGTCGGCAGAGATCGTTAACTAACAACGTCCAGCGGTTAACATCAGGATGAGCAGGCACACCGAAACCATTGGACAAGCGCAACACTATACCCGTGAGCTTTCCATCGTCGTGTGCAGCTAGCACCACGTCCTCTGCTGCTCGATGGCTGGACGCATAAGGATGGAGTGGGCGCGGGAGCGTCTTCTCGTCAATACGCCCGGCAAGCGGCGTACCATAGACATGAGCAGTGGAGAGATAGACGAAACGCGTCACACCCTGAAGCTTTGCGGCTTCTAATAGCCGCACAGAACCCACTCCGTTTGCTTCCAGCGCGGCCACGGGGTCGCGCGCGCACTCGATTTCATTCATGGCGGCCAAGTGCAGCACTGTGTCTACACCATCGCAGGCAGTCAGAAGGCTTTCCGGCGAACTCCAATCCATTGTAACGACATCGGTGTCAGGCAGCAACGTTGGGGATTTCTGCGCTTGTCGACTGCCCAGCACAAGGTGGAGATCATCCCGTGCTGCGAGCGTCTGGGCCACCCGCCCTCCTACATAACCCAGTCCCCCGGTAATGAGCACCCTCACGCTGCCGAGCCCTCCGTTTTCCAGGGCGCATTCCCTTTAGCCCAGAGCGTCTCCAGCAGTTCATGATCCCGCTTGGTATCTATACACTGCCAGAAGCCATCATGCCGATAGGCCCTGAACTGCCCCATCGATGCAGCCCGCTCCAGCGGTTCTCTCTCCAGCATCGTGGTATCGCCCTCAATCAGGTCAAAAAACGCTGGTTCAATCACGAAGTAGCCGCCGTTAATCCAGCCCTGCCCCAACTGTGGCTTTTCCTGAAAAGCAGTGACCGTATCGCCATCCATCCGCAGTTCGCCGAAACGTGCGCCTGGATGCACTGCGGTCACGGTTACCATTTTCCCGTGGCTTTTGTGGAAGGATAGCAGGGATTCGATGTTGATATCGGCCACACCGTCGCCGTAGGTAAGCATGCAGGTCTCGTTGCCGATAAAGGGCTTCATGCGCTTCACCCGACCGCCGGTCATGGTGTCGGCTCCGGTATCCACCAGCGTCACGCGCCAGTCCACCGGGTCCAACTGATGCAGGGTCACCCCCCCGGAACCCAGATCCACCGTGAAATCGGCATTGATGGTGCGGTAGTGGAGAAAATATTCTTTCACCACCTCGGCCTTGTACCCCAGCGCCACGAAAAAGTCCCTGTGACCGAAGTGTGCGTAGGTCCGCATGATGTGCCAGAGGATCGGCTTGCCGCCGATCGTGACCATCGGCTTGGGGATGGATGCGGTGTATTCGGAGAGCCGGGTGCCGAAGCCGCCGGCAAGTATAATGCTTTTCATGATAAATAACCTCCATGGGCTATCATTTGAAACCGCGTATTGACAGCAAAACTCATTTATCGATGCTTAATCGCCCAGTCATAGGGGATTCTTGGGTCAAAAGGATCTCGTCGTTCGATCTCTGTTGGGTCATGGGGGAAGGTGGCACAATTGGCCACAATAGATCTTTTAATACCAATCCCCTTAAACCCATTCCAAATGAGAGGTGGAACGGTTACCAAGCAATAATTCTCGGATGACAAGAAGAACTCTTCAATACAGCCGCGAGTTTTGCTACCAGGACGATCATCAAAAAGCACAAACTTAATCTCACCATCCAGTACCGCGTAGTTAAGCGTCATTTTCTTGTGCATATGCCAAGCTTTTATTGCCCCGGGGTTAGTACAGGAAAAATATATCTCGCCAAATCTTGTAAAAGTCGGCGAGTCTTCACGCAGCATGTGCATGACCTTTCCGCGCTCATCGATGATCTGACGCAACGGGGTGACTATAACTCCCTCAATCATAACAACTCCGGAAAATAATCTTTAAGTTGAGCACGCGTAATCGTTTCTGCATCGCCACCATCCAAGATCGTCTTGTACCATTGAGCGGTAGCCGCCAAAGCTTTATCCACATTCCACCGCGGGAACCACCCCAGAAGCTGGTGCGCCTTGTCGCAATTGAGCTGAAGCAATCGGGCTTCATGATGGTGCTGTTGCGATGCTTCGATCTCGATACGACCACGGCCAAGTTGGTGAATAATTGAGCTGGCCACTTCCAGGACGGTGCGCACTTCAAAGGTCGAAGGGCCAAAGTTCCATGATCCTTGGTATTTTTCTGGTTGTTTGCGGAGTTGAGCAGCCAGAAGCAAATATCCGGAAAGAGGCTCTAGGACATGTTGCCAGGGCCTTGTGGCCTGTGGGTTGCGCAATTTGATGGGATTATTCATTTCAATTGCGCGTATGCAATCCGGCACAATCCGGTCTGCAGACCAATCGCCACCGCCAATCACATTCCCAGCTCTGGTTGTGGCAGCTCCCAAATCTGGTCGCGAAGCAAAATAAGAGCCCGCGTAAGCAGAAAATACAATTTCAGCGGCTGCTTTGGAGGCACTGTAAGGATCATGACCTCCAAGTCGGTCATTTTCACGGTAACCCCACACCCATTCTACATTTTCGTAGCACTTGTCGGACGTGATATAAACTAACGAGCGCACTGAACCACATTGCCTGACAGCATCCAACAGGTGTACCGCGCCCATGACATTGGAACCAAATGTGCCAACGGGATCATCGTAGGATTTTTTCACCAGCGCTTGCGCGGCTAAGTGAAACACATACTCAGGCTGGAATTCTTGCATTGCGCCATTTAGCGCAGAAGCATTCCGAATGTCACCAACCACGTGGTTGATTCTGGCTTGCAGATTAAGCAATTCAAAATGGCTTGGGCCCGGATCAGCCGGCAAAGCAAAGCCCATGACATCAGCGTCCAATTCTTTGAGCAGAAAAGTCAGCCACGTGCCCTTGAAGCCGGTATGACCCGTAACAAAGACCCGTTTCCCTAAGAAAGATTTTAACACACTACGCATGTTCATCGTATCCATGACGTATTTCCCTTTTCATAAAGCGAATTAAGTAACTGATCATCTCGGTTCATATCCATATAGTTGCCCATAACAAGCATCGCATTATGGTGTCACATGGCAATTGATCTGAGGATCATTGTGGGTTCCTGAGCCGCAGCCAACACTCTTAACCAATTTGTAGCATCTGTTCCGGAAAATTGCTGTCGCACTCGTTTAATCTTCTGTTCAATCGCGATCTCCGGCAAAGAACCTTCGGACTGAAGTATCTCGCCAAGTGCGTAGCGAAGATCTTCGTCAACCTGCTTTTGGGAAGCAAGCTTAGCAATCAGCCAAGGTATCAGGGACGAACGGTACATACATAATGCTTGGTCTATGACTTGGTTGGCCCGTAACCCAATCTCAATATCGAGCCGGCTATCAAACTTCCCTCCCGCAGCCCACTTAAGAAATGAAGTCAGCATTCGCGCAACCGGACGTTTTTTGCCCTCCCAATCCGGATCCCCATCTATTACGGTGGAACCGGAAATGATGGTTCCAGGTTCTTTGGAGAAGTCTATCTGAAACATTTTTTGTTCGGTAGAGACTTCTATGATCCGTTGGCGTCGATTGCCATTTCGTACCAGTTGGACACTGCATGGGATATCGCCCAACATGAGTTCAAGTACTAAATGTGCGCCACCCCTTAGAAACTCCAACTTCTCACACCTTTGGGGCAGATTGGGCACCAAAGTGCCGACGATCGACAAGACATGAGGCAACCAATCCGCAAAAACCGGCAGGCCTGGGTCATATTGTTTTTGCTCACCATATCGACTTTCAAATTGCGGGTCCATCCAGTGCACACGTATAAACCGAATACTTCCTGCTTCAGTAACAAGTTTCGAGAAATTTTCGAGATATCTCGCGAAGAGAAAAATATGGGCTGCAGCAAGGCGTTTGTTCTGGCTTTGTGCCATATATGCCAAGCGTTGCGACGCGGCAGCAGTGAGTGTGATTGGTTTTTCAACCAACACTGGCGCGTCAGCAGAAAGCGCCCACTCGATGGCACTTTCGTGGTCTCGCGCAGCATTAGCCACAATCACGGCCCCTGGCTTTACGGAAAGAAATTGCGGCCAGTCGGATGACACATGGATCCGCTGCCCAAATCCCCGTTCCGAAACCCAAGCCGACATCGAGTCGGCATTGTGAAGCGAGTAAACGGATATTCCGACAGATGGGGAAACAAGACCGCAAAGAACCTCGGTAAGCACACGAGCCCACCGTCCGCTTCCGATTACTGCAATGGTATCCGGGCACGGAGCGAATCCTTTTTTGCTATCGAGCATTACCACTTAAAGCCCCGACTACAGAATTAAACATACTACCGCTCCGGCAAAAAGTCATTGGCACTCAAAATATCAATAATCGGCCCTGTATAGCCATGTTCAGTCAAATAACAGTTGATCTCGTGCGGAATATGCCAAGCCAGATTCAACAAGGGCCGAGTCTTTTCAGGCAGGGCAAACAGATCGTCGTCTGAACAGATTGGTATGCGCGTGCCAGGTAAATAGTGCCCTATTTTTAGCGAGCCAGGTTTCTCATAAACTGCAGAAATCAATTCTTCATTCAATCCAAGCAGTTTTACCAAGATAGCGGCGCGCCCAGGAAACGCTTTGGCTCGCAGTTTGCCGTATTGCAGAAATTGCGCTTCCAGGAAACGCTTCTTCTTTCCGCGCCAGTTCTCTACATTCTTCCGTAACGAAGCAAATTTTTCAAGAAAACGACTTTCCCGAACACTTAATTCTTCTCTATCGACAGTTCCGCCGCTTCCGCCATTAGCAGCATTCCCCAAAAACACCCGAATGTTACCGCCGTAGCGAGATGGAAATTCCACATCGAGCAGTCGAGATGCTAAAGAGCGCGCTATATGGATAAACGAGGTGTAGCTATATGTTCGAGGG
>Ga0315284_10015992_pt1 | contig 10648 bp, 4 predicted proteins | sample YL17G09_16_MG_FD_203696 | JGI IMG/M metagenome (GOLD analysis project Ga0315284, IMG submission 203696) | Sediment microbial communities from Yellowstone Lake, YNP, Wyoming, USA - YL17G09_16 | ecosystem: Environmental > Aquatic > Freshwater > Lake > Sediment | place: USA: Wyoming | collected...
ACGGTGATGTTGATTTCGGCCTCGGTGTTGCCCGATACCATGACCTTGTTGATGTTTGTGAGGAGGCCGTCCCTTGGGGTCTCGACCTCGAGGGGCGGTGGTATCGAATCGAGGATAACATGGATGAACGATGTGTTGCAGTTCTTCGCGGCGTCGCAGCTCGTTATCTTGATGGTGTTCGGCCCCTCGTTGAGCCTGATGGTCATCGTGAACGACGGGCCAATGAGCGGCACCGCGGCGCCGTTGATGGCCACGTTCGCCTTCTCCTCGGTCGTGCCCGAAACCCTGACATTTGGCTGGTTGGTCTTGAGGCCCTTGGCTGGCTCGACGACATTGAGCGGGGGTATTTTGGTGTCTAACCGGACCTTCAATATCTTGATGGCCTTGTTGTGGGCCTTGTCTTCGGCCTTGACCGTTATCGTGTTATCTCCCTCGTTGAGCTTGTATTGATAGTCGAACACCACTCCTGCGCCGAGGGTCACGGTCACGTTGTTGATGGTAAGGTTGACCCCGAGCTCGGTCCAACCGGAGACCGAGATCATGAACTGGTTGGTCAGGGTCCCATCCAAGGGCGAAGTGACGTTCAATATGGGGACGATTGTGTCCCTAGTGACATTGACATGGGCGGTCCTGAGATTGGACATCTCGTCGATGGCCATGATCCCTATCAGGTGCTTCCCCTCGTCAGGGAGCAGGACGTCCTGGGTGAAGCTCCCGTCCGCACCGACCGGGGGTCTGTATATGGTCGTTCCGAGCTGGACCTCGACCCTCAGAGGCCACTCCTTCGATATGTTTGCCTCGGTCATTCCCTTGAGCGTCACGGATGTCTTGTTCGTGAAGAGGCCCTCGACGGGTTCGACGACCTTGAGCGGGGGAGGCACATCGTCGAGCCAAAGGGTGAGCTCGTTGGTGCCGTTCGTGATATTGGCGTAGGTGTGGTTGATGAAGGTCCGTTGGACCGGGGTGTAGAGGACGGCGCTCGCGTTGAACCTGTACGGCGAGGCGACCTTCTTGCCGGCGGGGTCATTCTTGTACTCAAGAAGATAGATATCCCGCACCTGTCCGTTGTCGTCCGTCGTGAGGTCCCGCGGGTCCATAGACCCGGTGACGTTGGTGATGTTGACCTTGGCGCCCTTCTCCGCGGAGCCGTCGCTGAGCCACCTGACGGTGACATTGGCCCTCCAGTAGACCTCCACGCCCGTACTGACCGCGAAGGTCGTGGTGTCGAAGTACGTGTCGTAGGCCATCAGCTTGGCGGCGGACCCGAGCTGGACATCGACACCAGGGTTGTGTCTGAACTCGCAGAAGTAGGCGTTCAGGGTTATCCCCGAAACGTACAGCCTTGCGTTGGCCGCGATACCCCTCGCCTTGTTACCCGAGAACGATTTCGGGACCTCGTTGATGACGCGGATGGTGTTCGTGTTGCCACCCGTGATGGTGTTGTTGTCGAACCTTCCCAGGTACGATGTGAGGTAGGCCGCGTAGGTCCCACCGGTCTGGGTCACCGTGTTGTTGTTTACATCGAGGTTGGCCGAGCCGGAAAGATACATTCCATATGTGGACGAGTTCTTCACCGTGTTCTTGGCGATGTAGCCCCCGGTCAGGGCCGTCATGTAGATGCCATAGTTGCCGGTCGGGCCCGCGTCGAACGACGAGTTGCCGATCTCGACGCGATTGCCTGTGTTCGCCCTCGCACCCTGGGCCGTCCAGCCTTTGACGGAACTGTTCTCGATCTTCAAGAGCTTGGCCGACGCCTGGCTGTAGATGCCGTGCCAGCTCGTCCCTCCAATGATGGTCGAGTTGAGGATCCTCACGGTCCCGTAGTTGTAGATGTCGAAGGCACCGGTGTGCGTGAGCGTGACGGTCTCGAACGTCGCGTCCGCACCAGCCACGACCGTGATATCGCCGCCGGAGATGCTGCAGGTCCCCATGTAGTGGTGCGTCCCGGAGATCGACAGTCCCGTCGTGCTGTCCGGGCAGGCCTCGCGGGACGAGGCCCTCGATGGACCGGCACCCTGTGCGGTCACCTCGACAAAGGGCAGCACGCCGGCCAGGGCCATCAGGAGCACGACCGAAAGCAACACGAGTCTCGGACCGGATCGGTTTGATTTCATGGGGGGAACCTCCCGTCTCAGGATGCAGGTATCACGGGACCATTGATGCCGCTGCTCTGATTGGGAAAGATATGTGTCATATTGAAACTCGACATTCTTAATTGTTATGGTTGGCGAAGTCCCGGTCGGAAAGGTCTTTAATCCCGCGGTTTAATGCCCTATCGCGCAGGTGATGACATGGAGACCTACGACCGCAAGAACGCGCGGAAGATCAAGGCCCCCACAGGGACGAAGCTCGTCTGCAAGGGATGGCGCCAGGAGGCCATCCTGAGGATGCTGTTCAACAACATCGAGAACGCCGAGGTGCCCGAGGAACTCATCGTCTACGGCGGCCGTGGCAAAGCCGCAAGGAACTGGGACTGTTTTAACGCCATCGTGAAGACTCTCGTGGAGCTCGGGGACGACGAGACCATGCTCGTCCAGTCGGGTAAGCCCGTCGGCGTCTTCAGGACACATCCGAGGGCCCCGCGCGTCCTCATATGCAATTCCAATCTAGTTCCCCACTGGTCCACATTCGAGCATTTCACGGAGCTCGAGAAGAAGGGCCTCATGATGTACGGCCAGATGACCGCCGGGTCCTGGTGCTACATCGGGACCCAGGGCATCATCCAGGGGACCTACGAGACCTTCGCGGCCGTGGGCCGTGCCCACTTCAAGGGTGACCTCAAGGGGAAATTCTGCCTCACCGGCGGTTGCGGAGGCATGGGCGGTGCCCAGCCCCTGGCCATTAAAATGGCCGGCGGGAGCGGCATTATCGTCGAGGTAGACGGGGCCAGGATAAAGAAGAGGCTCGATACGGGCTACTGCGACGAGATGGTCCACGACCTTGATGAGGCCCTGGCCATCATGGAGAAATATAGGAAGGCCAAGCAGGGCCACTGCGTCGGGCTGGTCGGGAACGCGGCCGACATTTTCCCGAAGCTCGTCAAGATGGGCAAGATACCCGATGTCGTCACCGACCAGACCTCGGCCCACGACCCGCTCTACGGCTACGTCCCGAACAAGATGTCGCTCGACGAGGCCGTGGCATTGAGGAAGAAGAACCCCGAGAAGTACAAGCGCGAGGCTTTCAGGGCCATGAAGGAGCACTGCAAGGCAATGGTCCAGATGAAGAGAAAGGGTGCCGTCGTCTTCGACTACGGGAACAACCTGCGGGGCCAGGCACAGACGGCTGGCCTCAAGGAGGCGTTCGAGTACCCGGGCTTCGTCGTCGCCTACATCCGGCCCATGTTCTGTGAGGGCCGCGGGCCGTTCCGCTGGCTGGCCCTGAGCGGGGATCCCGAGGATATACGGAAGACAGACGAGGTCGTCATGAAGGAGTTCAAGGACAACGCCCAGCTCGTCAACTGGATCAAGCTGGCCCAAAAGCACATCAAGTTCCAGGGCCTGCCCGCGCGCGTTTGCTGGCTCGGCTTCGGCGAGAGAGCCCGGTTCGCGAGGATCATCAACAGGATGGTCCGCGACGGGGAGCTCAAGGCTCCCATCGCAATAACGAGGGACCACCTGGACTGCGGGTCCGTGGCATCGCCCTACCGCGAGACCGAGGGCATGAAGGACGGCACCGATGCGGTGGCGGATTGGCCCCTGCTGAACGCCCTCCTGAACTGTGCAGCCGGTGCGGATAGCGTGCACATTCATAACGGGGGTGGCGTCGGCATAGGCCTGTCGACCCACGCGGGCATGGTCGTCGTGGCCGACGGGACCGAGGAGGCCGACGAGAGGATCGAGCGAGTATTCACGACGGACCCGGGCATGGGGATCATACGGCATGCCGACGCTGGCTACGACGAGGCCATCAAGGTCGCGAAGAAGAAGGGAGTGAAAATCCCAATGAGGCGGTAGTCCTCCATTTTCTTCCGTATCTTTTATATGTGGATACGTATTTCGATTCCCTTACTTCTATTTCCCGAACCACATTCAATGAGTAGAGGCGGACCCCTTGAACTCTCATGCTAAAAAGATGCTCCCAAGGAAAATGGCCATCATGGCCCTCATCGTCCTGGGAAGCCTAAGCCTGGCCGCGATCCAGTTGCAGGTCAATGCGAAAACGTCCGGCTACACAGGTGGGGCCACCTTGGGATGCGGATGCCACGGCAGCAGTCCCTCGTCGGGGGTCAATGTGTCTATCACCGGTCTGCCCACGGAATACACGCCCGCCACGATTTATCCGCTAACGGTCAAGGTCACCGGCGGGCCTTCGCCCGGCGGTGTCAGTCAGGGGGGCTTCGACCTTGATGCGACCGCTGGCGTGCTGGCCGTTCCTCAAGGGTCAAGCTCGGTCCAGATAATCAGCGGCGAAGCGACACACACGACCGCAGGGGACAAACAGCGGCAATGGAACGTGGACTGGACAGCCCCGGCCCAAGGTTCAGGGACCGTCCAGTTCAACGTCGCAGGGCTCTCTGCGAACGGGGATGGCGCAGAGTCAGGGGACCAGTGGAATACCGCCAAGTACTCGGTCCCCGAGAAGAACTTGGCCGACACGGTCAAACCCGCCATCGCGATATCGGCCCCCACCGAGGGCCAGCAGTTCCCCCAGGGAACGGTCCAGGTCCAGGCTTCTGGGACCGCGTCTGACAATGTCGGTGTCACATCGGTCGAGGTGAGCACCGACGGGGCCAACTGGCAACCAGCTACAGGAACGACCAGTTGGACCACGACCGTGACCGTGGCTACAGGAAGCAACACCATCCAGGCCAGGGCCAAAGACGCGGCCAACAATATCAGGACCGCCAAGGTCAATATCACAGTCAAGGCGCCCCCCGCCGACACGCAGCGGCCCAATATCACAATAACAGCCCCGGCGGAGGGCAGGGCCTTCCCGGTCGGAACCGCCCAGATGAACATCTCGGGGACGGCCTCGGACAACGTCGGGGTAACGCTCGTGGAGGTATCCATAGACGGCATTGTATGGGCCTCAGCCTCTGGCACCGGAGCATGGTCCGCGAAACTGGCCGTCCAGTCGGGGAAGAACACATTGCACGCCCGGGCCAGGGACGCGGCGGCCAACATCAGGGAGTCCCAGGTCAACATCACCGTCAATGTCTCGGCCGGCGACAGCGTGCCACCCGTGGTACATATAACTGCACCAACTGTCGGGCAGGTCCTTCCGGCGAACACGACAGCGTTCGACGTTCAGGGGTCGGCCTCGGACAATGTGGCCGTCCAGAACGTAGAGGTCTCCACCGACGGAACGACCTGGGCCCCGGCGGCGGGGACCACGGCCTGGAGCGCCCAGGTCCATGTAAAAACGGGTTCGAACACGGTCCACGCGAGGGCCACGGACACCTCTGGTAACACCTACATGGAGATGGTTACATTCTCGGTGGCCGTCCCGCCGGACACGACAAGGCCGGCACTGACGATCGATTTCCCGGCCGAAGGGGCCTCATTCCCATTCGCCACAAAGTCCATCGAGGTGCAGGGAAAGGCCCACGACGACAAGGGCGTTAAAGAGGTCAGGTTCTCGGTCAACGGGACCGCCTTCCAGAAGGCCAGCGGCAACACCAGCTGGTCCTTCATGTTATCGGTAACGCCCGGGAGTTACCATATCTCGGTCGAGGCCGAGGACCTCTCGAAGAACGTCAACAGCCGCAAGGTCAACTTCACTGTCCAGCAGGACACCACCACGCCGGTGCTACTGATCTCGAGCCACTCCAACGGCGCCACGCTCCCGGCAGGGACGAAGACCATCACGCTCGCTGGCATGGCCTCGGACAACGGGACGGTCCAGAATGTCGAGGTGTCGAGCGACAACAGCACATGGGTCCCGGCGACGGGGACGACCGCCTGGAGCGCCGCGATGAAGGTCTCGCCAGGAAAGAACACCATGTATGTCCGGGCCACTGATGCAAGCGGGAATGTGGCCTATGCCAAGGTAGATATCAATGTGCTGGTGGCCAAGGAGAACTTCTGGCTTTTCCACGTGATCCTGCTTGTCCTTGCCCTCATTGTCGCCCTGACCCTATGGGCCATGGGCTGGAGGATAAGGAGGGACAAGACCAAGCGGCCGCCCCAACAGAAGGCCCGGCGGCGTAAGCTCCACATCCTGATCGGTCCCGTGTTCAGTACGATCCTGATATTCGGGTTCCTTGGAGGCCTCATCAATAGGTTACTGATCCGAGGCGTCGTCCTCACAAGCCTCCATGGCTATCTCTCCTTGGTGTGTGTGGTGTTCTACCTGCTCGGAAGCATCACGGGCACATACATGGCGTTGAAGAGGCCCACCGACGTCCTTAGGCGGGCCCATCTCATCTTCGAGACCGGGGGGACCGTGTTCATCATATTGACTGTAATCATCGGGATCCAGATGACTCTCCAACTGAAATTGCTCTGATATCGCGAGAGGGTCGATAACCTGCGCCGGGACCATTTCCACCGTCGATAACGACAATCCATAGGATTATATACAAGTTCCTCATTAGGAATTAACCAGAGGGCCCCCGCAACGGGGCCTTCAATAGTAATATAGGAAGAATATAGTATGGAAAGAGACAGAGATTCAGGCGGCAGAGGGGGCGGTTTTGATAGGGCTCCCCGTGAGATGCACAAGGTCACATGCGCCGAGTGCGGTAAGGAAACAGAGGTCCCGTTCAAACCGGACGGAACCAGGCCAGTGTATTGCCGAGATTGCTACCAGAAGCACCGACCACCCCGAAGGTTCTAGATAACGTAGGGACGTGTTAAGGGGCGCCCGTCGAGGGCGTCAAACATTTTCGGTATCTTTTATTTTCCTTTTATTTTTAATTTATCTCTTTAATCATTCATTTATTCACTACGGACCCACAGCCCGGGCCAGGCCTAAGCATGCTCGCGCGTCTTGACGGCGACGCCCACCTTGAACGAGAGCATCTCCTCGCGGTTCATGAGGAGCCTCCCGACGGCCAATAGCTTGTCGTCCTTGCCAACGACGATACCCTCATCGCCGGGCCTCAGGTCCGGGTCGCAGTCGGCGACGAACTTCGAGAAAAGGTTCTTGCCCTGGGCCACGAAGGGGGCCGCGTCATCATCGGCCACCACGCGCAGCTGTGGGGGCTTGACGGCCGCAATGATCCTCCGGGCCCCAGCGGGCTTGAGCGTGAACATCCCGTCGTGGGCCCTCATGCTCAAGATGTGCTCGCCGTCGACGTGGACGTTCCTTATGCGCCCCTCGCGGGACTTGACGTAGGACGCCTTCCCCTTGACAAGGGCCTTGGCGGCCCTGGGGCCGAACTGCATGCTCGCCACGGCGGTCACGCGCAGCAGGTCGATGTCGAGGCCTTTACCCTTGGCGGCCTGCCTGGCCGCCTTGTCGTTCCACTGCTCGAAGGTTATGCCGTTGGCCTCCTCGAGCCTGGCCCAGACCTCGAGCTGCTCCTTGCATTCCTCCTCGGAGACGTGGCCCGTCATGGACTGCGCGATAGGATACATCATGTCCAGCTCGATGGGGGCAGGCCCGAAGTAGGATTCGACAACGAAGTGGAGGCCGTGCGAGGCCAAAAGCTCGAGATGCTTGATGTAATGGTCCCCGTAGGGTTTGTTCGTCTCCGGCAGCACATATTGGGCCGAGGCCTTGGGCAGGCTGTATCTCTTCAACAGCCTGTCCCTGTATCGGCGGACGGCCGGCCTGAACCTGGACTCCGAGCCCGTGTGCATGAAGGCCGCGGCCCTGGAGGTCTGATCGAACCTCTCGAGATATTCCCCCTCGGCGCCCAGGACCCTCATGACGTTCAGTAGGGCCGGGTGGCCCCGCGCGTCCCTTTCTGCCATCTCCCACAATCTCTCCTCGTGGATGGCCTGGCGTATGGCCCTGATCTTCCCGAACAGCACGTGCAGGTTGTGCCTGGCCAACAGCACGATCCTCTCGGGCCTTGGCACGGTCCTGAGGTCCTTGATGCTGTGAGAGCTGCACACCGGGCAGTGGCACGGGAGGTGGTCCAGGTCCTCGAAGTGCCGCGTCCCGTCGTTGAACATGAGCCTGTCGTCCATGGCGTACTTAATGTAGCTCGACGAATCGAACAGGTCGCAGCCGAGCAGGACGGCGATGCTCAGGAAATGCGGGTGGCCAGCGCCGAACAGGTGGACCGGCCTCGATGGCGGGAGGCCCTTCTTCGCCGCTATGATTGCCCTCGCTATGTCCGCATAGCGGTAGCCCTCCATGAAGGGGACGACGCCGCCGATGGGATGGACGTCGATGTCCAGCTCCCCCAGGGCCCTGGCGCATCTTTCCCTCAGGTCGGGATAGACCGAGCCTTGGACCGTCCCGTTCAGGGCCATCTTGCCCTTGAGCCCGACGGCCTCCCTGGCCCTGACGATGGTCTCCTCGACGTCTTGCTCGGCCTCGCTGTGCGTCGCATCCCGCTGGGTTATTATGTCGAGTATGGTCCCGACGTCGACCCCTATGTCGCGCTGGAACTCCACGATATCCTTCGGGGAGATCTCGACCGCTTTCTCCCCGCCCTCCTTCTCCGTCGACCCGTAGACGTAGGCCTGGAACGCCCCGGAATCCGTCATGATGGGCCCGTCGAACCCTATGAGCGCGTGGACACCGTCCTTCAGGGCCCGTTCGCGCAGGTCCGGGCTCCGGCGGATGATGTAGGCGTTGGTTATGAGCATCTCGGCACCGAATTCGGTCCTCATCTGCTGGGGCGTGATGGACATGCGGTGCGGATTGATGACCGGCAAAAGGGCCGGGGTCGTGACAGCCCCGTGGGCGGTCCCTAGGACGCACAGCCTGCCGAGGCCGTCCCTTTCCTTGAGCTCGAAGCTGAGTGGCATGTAAATCCCCGGACGTTCCTAGAAAAGGGCCTAGGCCTCCTCCTCATCCAGGGCCGGCGGCCCCTCCGGCATGTCGAGTGGGTCGCGGTCCTCTTTCACCGCCGCCGCAGCGGACTTGACCGTCCTGACGAAGGTGCTGGGCAACTCGACGTTTGTGATCACGGACTCGATGTTGTGGTGCGACGCCACGGTCATGCGATCCTTGAGGACGATCTCCACCATATCCTTCCTGTCCGAGAGCGCGAAGAGCCTCCGGTCCTTGTCGACCCGGATGCCCGTCGTCCCGGCCTTCTCATCGTAGACCCTGACGGTCCTTATGTCCCTGAGCGGTATCCTGGCCTCGAAATAGACCCCGTGTTTCAGGACCACCGATGTCCTCGTGACCATGTGCGATGTGTAGAACGGCGACACGCCATAGACGAGGAACCCGAAGAGTACGACTATGAAGAGCAGCACGAGGACCACGAGCGATATAACGCTGAGCGCCCCCGCGAGCAGAATGATGATTGCGAAGAAGACCGGCAAGAGGAAGAACAGTATGTACCGCCTGAATTGGGAATGGATGGCCTTCTTCGGATAGTCGAACTCGGCTGGCAGGACCGGCGCCGAGAGCTTCCTGATGGCCTCGGCATCGAGCTCGACGTCCACACCAAGGCCCGGGGTCCTCCGGACGCGCCCTTTGGGGGGCGGCATCTCGACGCGCTCCTCGCTCAGGTCCCTCACGCCGCCCTTGGACGGGCGTGCCGGCATCTCCTCGGCCCCCTCCTCCGTCGGTGGCGGTAGCTTCTGGGGCTTGACGGTCAGGACCTTGATCTTCCGGCCGTCGCTGCCGATGGAGACCTCTTTGATTTCCACCTCCTGCTCCTTGCCCGAGAGATCATCCTCGAGCAGGTCGCTCGGGGGTTTGACCTCCTTGGCCCCGTCGGGGATCGGCGGCGGCGGCAGCTTGGCGTCGGGTCCCTTCTCGGCCGGGCCTTCCTGTATGGCCTCCTCGATGATGGGCTCGGGCCCTTCGGGCGCCTCCTCGGGGACCTCGGGGATTTCCTTCTTGGGCTCAACGAAGGCCGCACCCTTTGGTAGGATGCCGATCTTCCCCATGCCTATGACCTCGGCTGGGTCCGCGTCCTCTCCCAGGGGGCTGCCGTCGGTTGGCTTTGCGATCCGCGTCTCGGCCAGGACGACCTCGTCGTACTTGCGCGAGGGGGTCTTCCTTTCCTCGGGCGGGGCGGCCCGCAAGGGCCTCGGGCCCTTGGGCCGCTCGGGGACCTCCCCGTTCCCCTCCTCTGGCTCCTCCTCGGGCCTAGGCTCGGGTCGCTTGACCTTCCTCATGGTGGGGTCCTTCTCAGAAGGCATTGTTCATTGTATAGGAATGTAATATAATAAGGTTGTAGCATAATTCAGAATTGACGAAAGGTTTCGTCCTCCACCCATCTCGGTGGATCCCGTTTCATGCCACTCATCCCGTTCGCCTCCGGCCGTGCGCCCATCTCTGGGTCGTAGAGGGCCATCATCAGGTCATGCCGGGATGCATCGGGCCTACCCTATATTGCCCTAGCCATCTTCTCGTGTGAGACGATGGCTTTTGAATATATGCTCAGGCTAGCAAAGGAGCATGGATCATATTCCCGCCCCGATTGCACCCGAACACCTGTCCATTCGGGTATTGGCATCAAGCCACCCACATCTCGGACAGTTTACACCGTCATTCCTTGTATCCTCGAGCACAAGGGTCTTATCGTCGGAAGGTCCTTCTTTCTCCAGGACCGGGTATTGCGCCT
>Ga0315284_10015993_pt1 | contig 10648 bp, 12 predicted proteins | sample YL17G09_16_MG_FD_203696 | JGI IMG/M metagenome (GOLD analysis project Ga0315284, IMG submission 203696) | Sediment microbial communities from Yellowstone Lake, YNP, Wyoming, USA - YL17G09_16 | ecosystem: Environmental > Aquatic > Freshwater > Lake > Sediment | place: USA: Wyoming | collected...
TGACGGAAGATGCCCGGATCAGTTGCAACGGAAGCGAGAAACCGGCAACCGCCGTAGCAAAAGCAATCGAATCGGATCGGCGGGTTGTGGACTCGACCGCACGACGCATTCTCGAGCGACCGTTCCTCCGCGAAATTTTTCTTAACATGCGGGCAACTCCTGACCTGAGCAAGGTTGCAGAATCATTAGGGTTTTACGTCATCACCGTGCTGCCGAAAAATGCCAGCGAGAGGGGAATAATCGGTTCTGTAGTCCAGGTCCTTGCCCGGTATGATGTTTCCATCCGCCAGATCTTTGTTACCGACCCGGAATTTTCTGAAGAGCCCCGTCTTGTCATCATTATTGAAGAAACCATGCCTGAAGGTGTTGTTGAACAGATCCGTGCATTGCCGCAGGTAAAAAATGTCATTATCTAGATAGCATCGACAGGAAAAAAATTTAATCAAGGTAATATCAACGGAATATCAACCGCAGAGCAGCTCAACTTCCTGAGCAAGATGATACATCCGCTGCCTCACCCTTCTTTTCAGGTGAATCGCAGATGCAAGGCTTTCTTCGATATTCACCCGTCGTTTACCCTCAACCAGGTTGTCTGCATGGCACACGATCTTCTCTTCGGTAGTTTGCGGTATACAGTCACGGGGATATAATCCAAGAACCGTACATTCATCAGCCGTTAGTCCTGCACCGGTATGGCACTCAACGATACGGGCAACTTCCTCGCTGATCCCGATCTGGCGCAGATGATCTGCTCCCTGCTGTGCATGGAGAATTGTATGGCTCCTGCCCCTGCCAATATCATGGAGCATCGCCCCTTCGTTGATCAGACGGACAGAAACAAAGGTATTACGCCCAGCATATTCGAGTGCAATATCACGCACTGCCCTGCAATGGAGGATAATTTTTTCACTGCACCCTGCCTCACGCAGCAGATCTTCAGGATTTCTATCCGATCGATGAGGCATGACCCAGTGACTTTTTGATCGAGTCAATCCGCTCTTTGAGGGACTTTAAGAGCACATCATTATCAAAATGTGTTACGGCCTTTCCACATCCCGGACAATTGAAATCGCAATTCATCGCTTGTGGGAAGGTAAAAAGCACCTGGCAGTCCTTGCAGATGAAGAAATCATTCTCTTCTTCATACTTACCACGGCGTTCGAGTTTTTCCAGCACGAGCTCCATATCCTCCCGGATCGCTTCAAAGATGTTATCGGTCCGCAGCTGCCAGAGATAGGTCAGCCAGCCTGTCTCGTTGTTTTTGATACGGTGATATTCGGCTAGCCGTTTTTCATAGAGAGTATAGAGGGTATGCCTCACCGAATTTAAGTTTATACCGGTCTTTGCGGCAAGGTCTTCATCGCTGTGCTCTCCCGAGCGCGGGAACCGTTCGATAAGGTTGAGCCCTTCATCTTTTACCAGGCGGTGAAGATATGCACGTATTGCCGGATCTTTTAACAGGTCGTCCACGGGATCCATCACCGTATGTATTGTCGGACGGTGCTAATATGCTTATCCAGCATTAAAAAGGCAGCTTCGCGAGTCGGACCCTGCCCGTACACACTGACAACGGCCTGACCTTCTTCAAAAAATGTATCCGGCCACGGAATATCGGCAACATGTGGCATCAGGTGTTTGAGATCTGCAGTAAGGGTAAAATCCCGTTCAGCAAAGAGGATACTCCTGGCTGCAACCTGGAGAGGGGAGACAGACTTTGGAGGAAGTTTACCTGAACATGCATCGAGGTGACACTGGAACATGTTGCATCCGTATGCCATTTCAACAGTATCGATTGTTCCCTGGAACCTGGGATTTACCTCAATAGCATAGGCCGTTTTGTCGCCAAGTACAAAATCAATACCAATAGTTCCGATACATCCGCTTGCAGCAGCGATCTGCTCTGCCCGGGTAACCATCTGATCGCAGAGCGGGTGATCAAAAGGGGTCACTGAACCGGAAAATCCATACATGGATTCCCCGTTGCCACGTAAGATCTGCTCGTTTGCAGCAATCGCCCGTGCCCGTAAACCATCTGTCACACAACAGACACTTGCCGGAACACCTGGCACGGGTTCCTGACGGATAAAGGGGATCCCGGGATACAGGTTTTCCCATGCGGAGAGATCGTCTGCATCCCGTACGATCGTGTTCCGCCATCCCCCGGCACCTTTACGCGGTTTGACCATCGCGGGATATTCTCCCGTAACTAAAAGGCGGGGAACGGGTACGTTATGGTCTTCAAAAAAATACTGGTTATCCAGTTTATCCATAAACCGGGCAATTTTATCTTTTGGAGTCCCACAGAGGGGAAGGAACGTTGGCAGTTCTTCTGCCCCTGATGTGACAACAAAATGGTCAAATCTATGACGCTTGCTGATTGTGTGGATTGCATCAGGAAGATCAGCAAGATCACAAAATTTTTCCCGGTCGATAGTATTCCAACAGAGGTCCTGGTCACAGAAATGATCAACAGCACATACTTCGTAACCTGCGCTTGCTGCTGACTGCACGACGTGCCGGGTGGCAAACCCGGCCACCAGCACCTTCCCCTTCACCGTTCCTCCGTCTGTTTTCCTGCTCTGGAAGGGATTATCCGTATCTTCGAGCCCGGAAATTCCTTCATTAATTCCTGGCCTGAATAAAAGTGATCGAGAAACAGGGCAAGACTCGATATCTCGGAATGGGGTTGACTTGTGACGGCAACATTATAATCCGCAAGCCCGTAGATGTCCCCGGGGACTTTCTCTGCTCCAACAATGACTAGAACTTTTTTACCCGTCTTTATCTCGCCGATTATGTCAGGAAGATTGAGACCGTACATGGTGAGGTGAACCACTGTTCCGCCCTGTTCCTTCCAGTCACGGATACAGGAACGCCACTTCACGTTATCCTTGCAGAAGAAGTCGCCTCCCCAGCGGCTGACCACGTCTTCAATACTCTGGACAACTCCTTTATCAGCCGCCGCAAGATACATCCCCTGCGCCCCAAGCGCCCGCGCCGTAAGTCCGACATGTGTTGTGACTCTCTGGTCGCGTTCGAGACGGTGCCCAATCCGGAGAATGATAACTTCAGTTCCACTCATAAACGGGTTTCCTTTACTTTTTCCGTTCCCTGATTACCCCATTTTCTATCGTGTACGGGAGATCGTCTGAATATTTTACCTGGCACCGTATAAGCGACTCCCCAAAATTGAGTGCACGTAGTTTATCCCCGTCCCGTTCAATAAGGAGATATCGTTCGAGACGTTCGAGCGATGTATTCATCGTGCCGCGATCAAGTCCACTCAAAACGACCAGTCTTTCCACCGTTATTACGGGGTCATTTACGATGAGATGATAGATCAACCAGTCTGCATCCTCGTCTTTCACTGTTATTCATTCCTCATGGGGGCGAATAAGGGTTTTTATCCAGCCATAAAAAAATATTGATCTTCCCATTTTTTTATGTCTCCATAGACCAATTACTGGTAATGGATCCTGACGATACTCCTGTTCCCTACAAAACGCTGGTTTCTCTTGCGGATAATCTTTTTGAACAATGCGAAGATGATGAGTCATGTCTTTCACGGATGCTCGATGCCCTTGACTCCGGTATGCGAAATGAATTGCTGGCAAGTGACCTGCTTAATGCTTTCCAGGTTTTTCATTATTTTTTCCGTATCAATCCCGATGAACTGGTGAAGGAACGACTGGAACTGGAACCAGCCTCATCCCTCATAACCGGAGTGAAGATTGATGAGATCGATTTATTAGATCTGATCTTTTCGGTAACAAACCATGAACCGGTAATACTCGTTTCTGATGGTGAAAGTGTGCTCCAGACCTTTAGTGGAAAAACAGCCTATGCAGAAGGACTGAAATATATTGAAAACCCCCCGTATTAAAAAGCAATATCAATAATTTTGACCGTTTATCATCATTTTAGCGTTAGTTCAAAACATTGATAAAAAAAATTGGCATGATACAAGTAAGATGCCTGGGTTTACATCGAGTCTAGTTACGATCCCCGGCGCTTATCAGCTGCTCATCGACTACTGCAGAAACCAGCGGGGGAAGATGCCCCCATTTCACCATTAAATCTCCCATAATAGCATAAACCCCTTTGACTTCATCAGGATTCAGCTCATCGAGAACAGTCCAATCATCAGGCCGGATCTGGTTACATACTGAAGTTGCCCAAGCATCTGCAAGAGCGACATTATGGGAAAATATAGTGACTGCATCGGCAATACCAAATGATATGGAAGGTCCGACTGTGGCTGAAGATGTACAGATACCCAGTATTTTTTCCTGCGGTGGGACAACAAACGCGATCCGGTTGGATAGTACAGCTTCACCTGCGTGCACTCCTACACGGATTGTACGGTCACTGACGAGGGCAATATCACCACCGTTATCTATCACACCAAATACGGCACCGGCATCCACCATGGCCTCAACCCCCGCCCATGAAATTGCACCTGCCACTGCTGCCATAGGGCCGACACCGGCTGTCCGCGTTGCGCAGGCCATCCGGACAATAATTTCCTCATCGGAATCCGGTGTGTAGGGATTAAAGGTTGAGAGAAAAAAAGGGTCGCGGGCGATATACGCCTCAAGCACCTGCCGGGCATCGAGCATCCCCTGCTTTGCTGCTGCAGCATGCTCCGGTTCATCGGCAAGGATTGTTGCAATCGTCTCCCGGAACCTGAAGGGCTCACGAATCATAACGGAAGCGTAAGCGCCTGCTGCGGACATGCTTCGATACATTTGCCGCAGATCACACATTTTTCTTCTGCAAGATGCAGTTTCCAGTTACTGTCCAGCGAGAAGACTTCACGGGGACAGATACTGATGCATGCACCGCAATCAATGCATTCACTCTCATTCACACTGATGCCATGTTCCAGGGTGTGAACAGTTGCGCCGAGCTTGATCATCGTATTCCTGACGAGCTGGCACTGGTCGTCCGGCACATCGATAAGCGCCTCGCCTTCCGATGAATCGATGATCGCCCGTTCAACATTGATCAGGACACCCGTGTCGCGTACAACCTGAGCGATAATCGGTTTACTCCCTTTTTTCCGGGAAAATGTCACCAGGAGTTTCATTTCAGCCACCTTCCCCCGAACAGTTTTCCAAGGTCCATTGCCGTGAGCAGTGCAATGACATGGTTCCCGCCATCAACTACCGGTAGTGCGCTGATATTATTTTTCTCAAGTTTCTGCACAGCAATATCCACGGCTTCATCCGGGGTAGTCGTAATGACTTTTTTTCTCATGATATCTTTGACAAGGTGGGCTTTACCGGGGTTTGCAACCGCTTTTGATATGTCAAAGGTTGTGACGATTCCTACAAGCACGTTTTCGCCGTTGATTACCGGCAAATGATTGGTTTCACCTTTTAAGAGTTTCTTTGCTGCCGTCCTGATCTCTTCATCTTCGCCTATACTGACAACCTGCCGGTTCATGATATCGAGCACCCTCGGTCCTTTTGCGCTCTCATGCATGGATTTCACGGGTTTTTTGGAATCGATAGGGCGAGTGGGAAGCGAGAGTTGCATAGCCCCGCTCTCAACCCACCGTTTCAACTCGCCGGCAACTTCACGTGCCTTCTTGAAGCTGGAGAGCGATGACGTGCGGACCTCTTCACCGTTTATTTCGATCGTCCCGCTCCGTAAATCAGCATACGATACTTTCTTTATCGCAGGACGGCTACGGCTCGGTACGCCATAATCGAGGAGATCGACAAAAATATCCTGATCGCGAACCGCCGTAGCACGCACTACCTCAATATCAAGCACGGGCAATGGTATGCCTAACCCTACGTACATCGTGACCCCGTATCCGGTCATGGTTGCTGCCCGGAGATAGTCCTGTGACATCTTTTTTAGATCACCAGTGACCATCAGTGTGCCAAATCCTCCAGCGGGTGAGTGCTGGGTTCCTTCACCGATAACCATACCCTGGGCCCCGCACAAAAAGATCGGAACGCCGCTGCCGATAAGGCGGAGTTTTGGATCATTTGAGAGCGGATTTAAAACTCCCGCTCCGGAATAAGAGACATTGCCGCAATTCGGCAGCAATACTCCCATGTAGGTATGCAAAATGTGCTCCGTGGAATTCGTGGCAGCATTATATCGCTGGTATGCATTGCGGGGATTGCACATGATAGCCTGGTTGAGATTTTCGAGCAGAAGGTCGGTGGTAATTGTGCGGCGCGGATAGCAGTCAGTCCCCCGTGAACTTGCACGGAGTTCAACGGATTTTCCGGCAACTAAGTCCTCGATCACATGCGCGCCACCATACTGCTCTTCCCGGGTATCGGACTGCTGGGTAGCGCCGATGTAGGTATCTACTGCTGCAAGTCCCCCGTATGCCTCAACATTGTTTAACCAGATCCGTTCCATACGAATGGGAGGTTCGGCGTGCCCGAAATTGAGAAATGCTCCAGAAGAGCACATGGCCCCGAAGGTACCGGTAGTAACTACATCAACTTCTTTGAGCGCTCCCTCCTCACCCAGTTCGGCAACGATTGCGGGCATCTCCTCAGCAGTGACAACACGTGCAGTGCCATCACGGATCCGCTCGTTGATCTGATCAATGGACTTGTGCATGCCCAGAAATACGCTTTTATGCATATTAAAATTAATTGTTATTACCTTTGGTAATATATGCTATTTAAACCCGTGGCGATGATACTTTTCCATGCATGTGGGTGCCTTCATTGAAGAGATGGAGCAGCTTGCTCCCCCGGATCTTGCCGAGGATTTTGATGCAGGAAAGATCGGCCTCGTTGTTGAAGGAAGGGAAGAGATTTTACGGGTATGCTGCGCACTGGATGCTACACCCTTTGTAGTAACGCAGGCCGTAGATGCGTCAGCTGATATGCTGGTAGTCCACCATACACCATTGTGGACACCGGTCACTGCCATGAGAGGGGGAACCGCCACTCTGATGCGCGCCCTGCTCTCTGCAGAAATGAACCTCTATGTCATGCACACAAATTTCGATCATGCCAAAGAGGGGGTTAATGATGCCCTTGCAGAACTCCTTTCACTCACCGATATAATATCTATGTCGCATGGCTGTATCGGTACCTGCACGATTTCACCTGCTGAAATCTCAAAGCGGCTCGGTGGTAATATCCGTCTCTGGGGAAAAATCAAAAAAATCCGACGGCTAGCACTTGTGGCCGGGAGTGGCTTTGACCCTGCATTCATTGAAGAAGCCAGGTTCCTTGGGGCTGATGCCTTTCTCTCTGCGGAGATGAAGCATTCGGTTGCCCGTTCTTCCCCGCTTCCTTGTCTTGAAGCAATGCATTACGCACTCGAAGCTCCATCAATGCGACGCCTCGCAACCCGTATGGGCTGGCAGTATATCGAAGATCAACCGGTGCAGCAGATTGTCCCATGAGTGATCTCTGGCAACACCTTTCTGAAAAAAAACATCTTGACGAAGCGCTTCGTCTCGAAATCGAAGAGACCTTTGGTAACCGTGGGAAAAAAGCCCTGACCGCACTTGATGACGGAAGAATAAAAAAATACCTTGATTTTTTTGTTGTACAGGGGAGGACTGCTGACTATATTGTTGATGACGATTTCTGTACCTGCAGCGATTTCATGTTCCGGGGCCGGACCTGCTGGCACCTGCTGGCAGTCAGGATCGCCCGGGAGACAAACACGTTCCGCTCTATTGACACCTGGTACATGGACCAATGGAAAAATAATGTGTGAACAATACACTAATTAGCGTATATAATCAACTGTACAGACGACTACGTGATTTTTCATGCTAGAAGAAGAATACCAGCTGGAATATTTTAAGACGCAGGGGCTGACACGCAAGGTGTGTAAAAGTTGCGGTTCAGCATTCTGGACCCGTGACAACACCCGTGATATCTGCGGGGATGCTCCCTGCGAGCCCTATAATTTCATCGGTAACCCGGTCTTTAAAACCCATACCCTTGACAGTATGCGGGAAGCATATCTCTCATTTTTTGAAAAACAGGGTCATACACGGATCGAGAGGTACCCCGTTGTCGCACGCTGGCGGGACGATATATACCTCACAATAGCATCAATTGCCGATTTCCAGCCGTTTGTCACCGGGGGCATTGTACCTCCTCCGGCAAATCCGCTCACCATATCACAGCCGTGTATACGTCTTAATGATCTTGACTCGGTCGGCAGGTCAGGGCGGCACCTGACAACCTTTGAGATGATGGCACATCACGCCTTCAACACTCCCTCTGAAGAGATCTACTGGAAAGACCGGACGGTTGAGCTCTGCGACCAGTTCATTGCATCCATCGGAGGGGATATCAATAAAGTCACGTACAAGGAGCACCCGTGGATTGGCGGAGGTAATGCAGGACCGAGCGTTGAGGTGCTGATCGGCGGACTTGAGATTGCTACGCTCGTCTTTATGAGTCTCGGCAGAGAAAAAACGTCAGGGACGGGGTATGAACTGAATGGGGAAATGTACTACCCGATGAAGCTCCGGATCGTCGATACCGGTTACGGTCTTGAACGACTCGTCTGGGCATCCAAAGGTTCGCCCACGATTTACGATGCGGTCTTCCCCGAGATGGTCAGCAGGGTCATGAGTGCTGCCGGACTTTCGCATATGCTCGATAATAAGGATTACACCAAAATACTTTCCCTGAATGCAAAATTTGCCGGGCTCATGGACATCACGGGTTCAAACCTCTTCCAGCTACGAAAGAAGGTAGCTGCCGCAATTGATGTTTCCCCCGAAAAACTCGACAAGATGATAGCGCCGATCGAGAAGGTATACGCGATAGTTGATCACACCCGCTGCCTCGCGTATATGCTGGGTGACTGTATTGTGCCCTCGAATGTCCGTGAGGGATACCTTGCCCGCCTTGTCATAAGGAGAACGCTGCGGATGATGAACGAGCTGAAGATACCAGAGCCGCTTGCCGATCTGGTTGAACAGCAGATGCAGATCATCGGCATGAAGAAGTTTGAGCAGGATATCTCTGTTGTCCGCGAGATTGTAGACCGGGAAACCGAGAAGTACTCGTCCACGCTTGAACGAGGCACACGGATCGTACAAAAGCTTGCAAAATCCTACAAGGCAAAAAGCCAGCGTATCCCGCTATCGGAGATTATAACGCTCTATGATTCGCATGGTATCCAGCCTGAGATGGTCAGGGATATCTCTTCAAAAGAAGGGGCAGTTGTTGACCTTCCGGACAACTTCTATTCCATGGTTGCCGATATGCACTCCGAATCGAAAAAAGAAGTCGTCGAAGACAAAACTTCAAAATATGTCGGGCGGGTCAACGGCCTCCCCGCAACAAGGAAACTCTATTACGAGCAGCCATCTGACATCGAATTTGAAGCAGTAGTGCTGGACTTCTTTGATGGCTACGCGGTAACCGACCAGACGCTCTTTTACCCGGAAGGAGGAGGACAACCTGCAGATACCGGCACGCTCGTCAGTTCCGACAGTATGGTCCGGGTGGATGGTGTAATAAAGATCGGGGAAGTGATACTTCACCACATTTCCGGAGGGGTTGTCCGCAGGGGCGAACGGGTGAAAGGGATGGTTGATGAGGAGCGAAGGTTATCACTGATGCGCCATCACACCGCGACGCATATTCTTCTCCATGCCGCAAAAGATATCCTTGGTGCACATATTCACCAGGCGGGGGCACAGAAAGGAAGTGAAAGCTCCCGCATCGATCTTCGGCACTTCAAGCACATCACCCCCGATGAACTTCACAAAATCGAAATAGCAGCAAACCGTCTGGTCATGGCAAGCCAGCCCCTCGAGATTTCTATCGAAGACAGGACCAAAGCCGAACAAAAATATGGGTTTTGCCTGTACCAGGGGGGAGTTCCTCCAGGGAGGGATATCCGTGTCGTAAAAGTCGCGGGGGATGTCCAGGCCTGTGCGGGAACCCACTGCCGGAATACCGGTGAAGTCGGGGTCATCAAAATAATCAGGGTTGAACATATCCAGGACGGGATTGAGCGTATTGAATTTGCCGCAGGCATATCTGCAATTTTTTATATGCAGCACCTGGAATGTCTCGTTTCATCCTCATCAGACACCCTTTCAGTGCAGCCGGATAACCTCCCTCCTGCAGTGAGCCGCTTCTTCAATGAATGGAAGGAGCAGAAGAAAGATATCGACCGGATGAGCGGCAGGTTAGTGGAGCTCGAGCTTCAGACTCTTGTTCCTGAATCTGTCAATGGAGTTGCAGTCGTCATCAAGCGCATTGATCTCCCTGCAAAAGAATTGTCCGCTCTTGGTGCATCTGTTGCAGAAAACGGTGGTGTAGCTCTTATCGCAGGAGTCGGAGATACCGTTCGGGTTGTGCTCACTTCCGGAGAACCGCGGGTGAATGCTGGTGAGATTATCAGCCAGGTCTGCTCCCTCCTTGGAGGAAAAGGCGGGGGAAAACCAACACTGGCCCAGGGTGGCGGCCCGAATGCAGACCAGCTGGACCTTGCCTTAAAAGTAGGACGCGAAAGGATAATCGCTGCACTGTATGGCAGATAATGTTGTCCTGCTGGAACCTGGCGATGAGCGGGCGCAAAAGATCGCAAAAGCAATGTCGAGCCAGACGGCAAGCGATATTCTCCAGCTCCTTGCAGAGTCCCCCCAGAGTTTAACAGGGATCACCGAACGGCTTGC
>Ga0315284_10015994_pt1 | contig 10648 bp, 18 predicted proteins | sample YL17G09_16_MG_FD_203696 | JGI IMG/M metagenome (GOLD analysis project Ga0315284, IMG submission 203696) | Sediment microbial communities from Yellowstone Lake, YNP, Wyoming, USA - YL17G09_16 | ecosystem: Environmental > Aquatic > Freshwater > Lake > Sediment | place: USA: Wyoming | collected...
TGCAGATGTAGGAGACCTAGTATTTGATTTACTCAGTCATAATAAAGAAAAAGAAGATGAACTGAATCTTCGTAAGTTTATTGATAGCATTAAAAATAATCAATTTCAGAGTCAGGATATTGAAAGCTTAGTAGTAGAGACTGGAAAAGAATCAAAAGTAGCTCAAAATATTATTAATGAGGCTTTAGAAAGAATTAAAAATGCTAAGGCCAATAACTAGGAGAAGAAATGATTAGCTTGGAAAGAGCGAGATTACGTATTAAAGTTCTAAGGACTTTATCATTGGATGTCCCTTTAAAGTTTAGTCAACTTCACAGGAAGTTACGACTAAAAGTGCAGAACGATAAGCTATTAGATAATGCTCTTCAAGATTTAAGATGTTCCGGTCAAATCAAATACTCCGGAAAAGGTTGGTTAATTAATAATTCGTTTTCCACAGAGTGATTGGGATGAAATTAACTATTGAATCAGATACTAAAAGTCCTTTAGGAACAACCGTTAAAATAGATGGAAAGAAGGTAGGCTTCTTAACAGCTATCTCTTTCTTCGCGAATATGGATACAGATCAGTATAGCATCCTTTTAAAAGGATTTAAAAGAAATGTTGATTCAGCACCTTTAAGAGGAGACTCATTTACTTTTGAAATTAAAGGCAGTATGCAATCGACCAGTACCCTAACAAAACAAAGTGAATTTGTTGTAAAAGAGTTAAAGAACAACTTAAGTAAGGAGAGAAAATGAGCGAGAGGTTTATGGTTTCTAAGGAATTAAAGTTCGAGGCGGCGCATAGACTTATTAATGGTTATCCGGGCAATTGTAAGAATATTCATGGACATAGTTATATTGCTATCGTAGAGATGGGTCTCAGTTCTAAGGCAACTCTTAACAAATATGGATTTGTTAAAGACTTCGGAGATTTTAAGGACCTACGAAAGTGGGTAGATGATAATTGGGATCATGCTTTCTTAGTCAATATAGCGGATGATTCTATGATTAGATTTCTTAGAGAGGAAGAACAACGGCATTATATTTTTAAGGATAATCCCACAGCAGAACATATGTGTATTATTCTTTTCGATATAGCTTCACAGATCCTTAACGATGTTTGCTCCACGGTAACCTCCGTCAAGATATATGAGACAACTACAAGCGAGGCAGTGTATAGACCTTCTCTAGTATCTCAATATGCCCATCGCGAATGAATTTACCAGAACTTAAAAATCAATTAAACGATCTCCGGAAAAAAGAAACCATTGCTCAGACTAGGGAGCAGCTCCTCAACGAGGAGAAAGACAAACTTTTATCTGAGATCTCTTCTCTACTTATTGATATAAATAAGCTCGAGATATTTTCTTCTGAAGAACTCACTACCTCTAATTTAAAAAATATAATAGAGAAGTTAGGCAAGCATATAGAAGAAGAGATCTCCAAGAGTAATTTACCTCCGGAGTTATCATGAAACAATTCTCCCAGGATCTAGAAAAAATAATTGCATATATTCAAGATGGATACCGCGCAGAAATACACTGTGACTTCTCTATGAAAATATATGTATTAGATCTTTGGACTAACGAGTATCATAAGAGATTTCTCGTACCAGAAACATACTCACTGGATGACCTGAAAGAAACTATACATCAAGCAATGAAGAGAAGATACTCTTTGAACATGTCGAGCTAAATGGAACCAATTGATTCAGTAAGATCCTTTGAAAATAGAATTATAGCCGCTGACCGAAAACTTCAGTATATGGAGGGTCAGTACTTTTCTATTAAAACTCAGCTGGAAACAAACACTAAGACTGTGGAAGATTCTGAAGAAAAGAATAATATATTTCTTAAGGCTGCGACATTACTCCAGAAGGTATCAGAAAAGACTAGAGAACACAGTATCGTAAAAATTGAGAATATAGTAACGCAAGCCATACAAGAAGTATACGGTAATATATCTTTACAGTTTAAAATTGTTTTTGAAAATAAAAGAAACGGGGTATCTGTAGAATTTAAGTTATGGGATTGCGACTTAAATAATTATTTAAATCTCGTAAGATCGGAAGCAGGTGGTATTAAGAATATTATAGCGACCATATTAAGGCTGGTTGTTATCGACCTCTGTCATCCTAGAATAGAAGGACCCGTTGTATTAGACGAGATAGGTGTACATATCAGTGAAGAGTATCAAGAAAGATTTGGGAAGTTTTTAAAACAATACTCCGAAATGACCGGACGACAGATTATATTAGTTTCTCATCTAGACAAAGTAAAAGAGCATGCTAATCAAAAAATCAGAGTAACAAGATCTGGTTTAACATCTAGCATAAGGTACTGTTAATGGCTAAGCGCAGAAAGAAACCCCTTCTTAAGAGATTAGAAAACCAAGCTGACCGTTTTCTCTCTCTATACGTCAGAGCTATGGCTAAGAAAGAATTTGGTAATTGCCCCTTATGTGGGGTTAATCCCATACAATGCTGTTTTCATTTTATATCAAGAAGAAGAAAAATATTGCGATGGGATTTACGCAACGTCGTAGGGGCCTGTCATACTTGTAATTGGGTTGAGAGAAGATGGCCAGATCTTTCCAGAGCATGGTTCCTTAGATGTTATGGATTAAATCTATACCTAGAGATAGTTGAAGAGAGTAAGAAATCGTTCGTTCCTACAAAAGAATATTTAGAAAATATAATTAATACTTATAAAGATAAGAAGGTAGATTAAAATGGAAGAGAATACCCCAGCAGAGAAGCTTATACCAAAAAATATAAATTTAGAATTTCTTCAGAAGGTTCAACGTGCTACGGATTTAGAACCTAAGATGACTCCCGCAGAGACAGCTGCAGAATATGTAATGCGCACGAATAAAGAAAAAGTTGATGCGTTAACAAAGAGGCAAGTACAAGGTCCCGCTTCACAGACTCCCCCACCTCAAGCCCCCACCGCCCCTCGTGAAGTAGTTTTTTATAAAGGATATAAACTATCTCGCGACTTATTTACTCTCCTTACTTTGTGTATAATTACAATGAAGGATAAAAAAATTAAAGAGTTGATAGAAACCTTCGGTTTTGAACTTAAGGACTTAGATGGTAAAGTAATAAATTTACAGGCGAAGAAAAAGAATAAGAAGATAAAAAAACGTAAGTAAATTAAATTAAGCAAAGGCGAGGAACCAGTGTTAGACAATTTCGGTTGTACTAAATGTGGTCTATGCAAAAATAGAAAAAATCTTGTAAATGGCTTTGGACCAAAAGACGCAAAGATAGTTGTTGTAGGAGAAGGTCCAGGTTTACAAGAAGATGCAAGAGGTCTTCCATTCGTTGGTCCTTCCGGACTCTTACTTAGAAGGATGATGCAACAAGCAGGTATAGACTACAGAGAAATATATTTTACTAATATAGTAAGATGTCTTCCTAAGAGTGAAGATCCAAAGAAACAAGTAAGAGCTCCTACGTACGAGGAAATGGATATATGTACCCCTTTCTTAGAACAAGAGCTTAATACAATTAAACCCACCATCATCGTTCCCGCAGGGAATGTTGCCCTTAGATATTTCTTAGAACAAAAGAATAAGAATATTACAAGTCATAGAGGACTTGAGATTTGGTCAGAGAAGTACAAGTGCAAAATTATGCCCATCTATCACCCGGCAGCTGTTATTAGAAATCCCAAGTTCGAGAGTGTTACGATTCAGGATTTGATCAGAATCAATAATTCTCAGACTAGTAAGAATCCTACTCCTCTCGGTCTTGGAGATTATGTCGTAGTAGATACTAAAGAAAAATTAGTCGAATTATTTCAGCATTTATCTACACAGCCTGAAATTGCATTCGACTTAGAGACTACAGATTTGGATTGGCTGACTAGCGACATTATTAGTATTGGTTTTAGCTGGAAAGAGAGAACAGCTTGGTGCCTCCCTTTATTAAAGTCAAAAATTGATCCAGCAGAACCTACTACTAGATTTTGGGATGATGCAACCCATCTTAAGGTAATGTCAGAGTTAAAAAGGGTATTCGCTCTCCCTTCAAAAAAGATCGCCCACAATTCTAAATTCGACCAGAAGTTCCTTATTACTAACGGTATTGAAGTTAATAATTTGTATTTCGACACAATGCTCATTCATCATTTGTTAGATGAGAACGCAGAAGGACTTCACGGATTAAAAGATTTAGCTTGGGTTTATACAGATATGGGTGGCTACGCAAAAGAAGTTGATGATTTTTTCGCAGCAAACAAGAAACTCTCGAGACAGTTTATAATGCTACCCTTTAGTATACTGACCAAGTACAATGCGGCCGATGCCGACTGTACCTTTCGTATCTTCAAAAAATTTGAACCCTTAGTCCACCAGCAGGGATTAAATCGCTTATACAGACAGGTAGTAAGTCCAGCAAGAGAAGTACTACTGCATGCAGAATTGGACGGCGTTCAAGTAGATCAGATCTACGTAGATAAGCTACGCGAAGAATATACCTATCGAAAAGGGCTTCTTGAAAAAGACATTTTCAAGCTTACCGGTCCTTTCAATATTAACTCTCCCCTCGAGCTCCGCAGCGTTCTGTACGATAAATTAAAATTTAAGTCTTCAAAGCAAACTAAAAAGGGTGCTTTATCCACCGATCGAGAAGCATTAGCCAATATAGCTAAAGCCTATCCAAAGCACCTTGTCCCTAAGTTTTTGTTAGAATATAGAGAATGTACGAAGATGTTGAGTACATTCATTAATGGCTTATCAAGACATATCGACAAGAATGGCAGAGTACATTCAACTTACAAACAACATGGTACCGTTACGGGAAGATTGTCATCTAGTGAACCCAACCTACAAAACATCCCCCGCGAGTCCACAATCAGAGGAATCTTCGTCGCTAATCCTGGCTACACTCTTGTCGAAGCTGACTACGGTCAAGCTGAGTTCAGATTCTGGGCATTCTATTCCCAGGACCCTCAAATGATATACGACCTCAAGAGTGGACAAGATATTCATAAGATGACCGCCGCTAGTGCATGGGGCGTTCCTTTAGATAAAGTGACAAAAACCCAAAGACAGAATGCTAAAGCTATTGTGTTCGGATTGATGTATGGAAGAGGTACTTGGTCTGTCGCACAGCAATTAGGTATTCCTGAAGAAGAAGCTGAGAAGATTGTAGAGATTTTCTTCGGTAGATATCCTATAGCTAAAAGGTGGTTAAAGAATCAGGTTCAACTTGCTAAGCGCCAAGGTTATGTTACTAATTATTTTGGAAGAATTAGACGGCTTCCTGGAATTAATAGTAATGATAATATGGTTCAATCTGAAGCAGAGAGGCAAGCAAAGAATAGTCCTATACAATCTGGTGCGTCTGATATGACTTGTGTAGCAAGTATTAGAATAAAAAAGCGTTTAGCCGCAGAAGGATTAAAAGCAAAATTAGTTTTAACCGTGCATGACTCTCTAGTATATGAATGTCTTGACGCAGAAGTAGATAAAACTATTAATATTATTAAAGAAGAAACAGAGAGACCTATTGGAGAAATCAACGTACCCATGATTTGTGAACTTAAAAAGGGTCAAAGATGGGGATTTCTTGAAGTTCTTGAAGTTTTAGTGTAATATAGATTGAGGAGAAAATGGTTAATATAGGTGTTAAGAAGTTAGATCCAGAAGCGCAACTTCCTAAGATGCAGAGAGAAGATGATGCTGCTTTTGATGTTTACGCTGTAGAAAATACTATTCTTTTACCAAGACTTCCAAAGATTGTAAATTGCGGAATTGCTCTTGAAATACCCAGTGGATTTAAGGTATTGATTTATGGGAGAAGCGGATTAGCTACAAAAGGGATATTTGCTCATATAGGCACCGTTGATCCTAATTATAAAGGAATGGTAGGACCCATTCTTATAAATTTAACAGATCTTCCTTATGAAATCAAGAAGGGAGATAGAGTAGGCCAAATTGTTTCTGTTCCAATCATGCCTACAGAGTTTACAGAAGTAGTTGAACTATCAGAGAGCGTGCGAGGCTCTCAAGGCTTCGGCAGTTCCGGAAGGTAAATTAAATGGAGAGCAAAATGGGCGAAACTGTTCAGGTTGGTCAAAACGGGAAAAAGCATATTTGTGTTGAAGGATTAGATCACGTACACGTAAGTGGTAATGGAAATGGTAATGGAAAAGGAAATGGAAGGTTAGATATGTTTGATAAAGCGAAGCTCCCAGATGTTCACGCAATTGAGGATACAAGAGGAATTGTAATTCAGAGAGTAGGAATTGATGGATTACATTTTCCTTTAACAGTCAATAGGAAGGATGGTGGTACGATTCAGACTTTAGGTAATTTTGCGATGTATGGTTCCTTAGATAAAACTTTAAAGGGAACTAATATGTCTCGATTTACTGAACATCTTTTAGAAGAGATGAATGGATCTATTTCCGGACGTGACTTCCCAAAGCTTTTAACTTCTCTAGCAGGAAGACTTGAAACTCAAGACGTATATGTTAAGGCTGTATTTGACTTCTGGATGAATAAGACAACTCCCGTTTCAAAGAAAGTTAGCCCTATGAATTATGAATGTGCCTTCATAGGACAACTCTATAATGGAAGTCTTAAGTTTGTAGTAGAAGCAAATGTTCCTGTTTCCACATATTGTCCCTGCAGCAAGGCAATGTGTATGGTCGATGATGAACATGGTAAGGGTGCTCATGCACAGAGAGGCATTGTAACTATTCAGGTTATTACAGATCCCAGTAGTCCTGGCATGTGGTTAGAAGATGTTATTACTATTGCAGAAAAGTCTGGATCTGCAGAAGTGTACACCCTCCTTAAGAGGCCTGATGAGAAGTATGTGACTATTCAAGGATATGATAATCCTAAGTTCGTTGAAGATGTTGCTCGAGATGCTGTAGCAGGAATTCAGACGGTCTCTAACGCTGTTTGGACAAAGGTGCGTGTAAGAAACTACGAGAGCATCCATAATCATAATGCTACCGCTTATGTTTGTAGCGTAAAGAGAGATGGAGTATGGGTTCCTGATAGCAAGGCTTTCTTTTAATGAATATTGAGGAAGCTTTAAAAATTGGACGAGCAGTTCCTAGACAATACTGGTTAGATATGTCTCCCATAGATCAGTATGAAGAAGCTGCAAAAGTTCTAGCGGAGTATATAGATGAGCTTAAAAGAGATAAAGAGAAAAGTAGAGATTGAAGTTACTGAGAAGTGTCTTTTCTGCGATGCTTGTGGAGAAAGAATTTCAAGTGGGAAGAGTATAATTAATCTGGCAGTTAAGAAGAACTATGATGAAGACGTAATGAAATATGGGATGAAGCCCGTTTGGATCCCCAAGTTAGATATTTGTTCTGTTGAATGTTTAACAAAGAATATAGGGGCAATTGGTTTGCAGTTTAATGTAAAATTTTTACATGAAGATGATGTTGATGTTGATTATAAAAAAGAGGATAAAGAATATTGTCCTCAGCAGATACCTTTTTCTAATCAATTTCAGGAAGTACCAGGAGGAAAAGGTTCCTGTGATAAATTGGAAACAAGATGAATCCTTATTTAGTTTTTAGTGGAACCGCTTCCGTAGGTAAGACAACTATAGTTAAAGAGTTGCTTCCTTGGCTAGAAAGTAAATATGGTGAGGTTAAATATATTTCTGAGGTAGCTAGATCTATACAAGCAAAAGGTTATAAGATTAATAAAGAGGCTACTTGTGAGACGCAAAGATTGATAGAAGATGAATATTGTCGTCTAGAAGAACTTTATAAAGATAATATAAGAGTAGCAGATAGATCAATTATAGATAGATTCTCTTACGCTATGCTTAACGACGGAGAACATATATCTCCCGAGAAGGGTGAACTTCTTAGATGGTATGGATCTAATATAAGAGCTACATGTCGTAAGTATAGTCATATCTTTTTTATACCTCTAAGTGAAAGTCTAAAATTAGACTTAGATGGAATTCGCAGTTCGGATGAACAATATAGACAGGATATAGATAGGATACAAAGACGTATAATCGAATCTTTCGAAATACCTTTTCATATATTAGAAGGTTCTACAGAAGAGAGACTAGAGAAGATAAAGAATATAATGATAAAAGAGGAGCAAGGATGCAGCTTTCATATGAAATCCCCACAAAGTATTTAAGTCAGTTAGGTCAACATCTAGACTTTAATTTTTGTCTAGCCCATCTAGCTTTAAAGGACTCTGCCTACATATCTTACTATAAGAATTCCCCGAAGTTTAAGATATGTGATAATTCTGCTTTTGAATTAGGAAAACCAATGCCTGCCGCTGAAGTTGTTAAGGCAGCCAAGTTTTTAAATGCAAATGAGGTAATTTGCCCTGACTCTTTAAGAAATGGTAGAGAAACCATTGAAACAACTACTGAATTTATTAATTACTTAAAGATGAATGGAGAGATGGGTAAATTTCAATTAATGGGTGTTGTACAAGGATGTAACGCTTTAGATTGGTATGAATGCTTCGACTTCATGGTTAAGAGTCCTGATATTAATACCGTAGGAATAAATTATTTGAGCTGTGGTATTTTTGGTAGTGATCCCATGGCCTCTCGAATTAGTGCAGTTCAAAGCGCTCTCATTATTCACAGAGTAACTAAACCTATTCATTTATTAGGAATGGGTGGAAATCCTTTAGAACTCAAGTTCTACAAGCCTGGAACAATTAGATCATGTGATACCTCTATGCCCGTAGTTCAGGGATTAAATAGGAATCGCTTTGATGAAGTTTCCGGGTTAGTAGGACCTAAACTGCCTAGACCCGATAACTTTTTTGAATTAGCTTTAGACAAACAGCAGATAGAAGATATTATTTATAATGTTGGTTTACTACGTAAGTGGGCTACAGAAGGATTAGTTAATGTCTAATAAGTACCTTGAATATTTTTATTCAAGAGGCGTAGGCGACAAAACAATAAAAGATTTTGAGCTTGGTTTCTGCACTGAAAATGGTAGTTGTTCCCACCCCGAATATCCTCCGTTCATAGATTACCGCTTCAAAGACAGCGTCCTTTTCCCCATCAAAGATTTGTATAATAATTTGATAGCAGTAGGATCTCGATCAATTGTCGAAAAAAATTACATTCATTCAAGCTTTACAAAGAAAAAACACCTGTACGGACTCAATGTGACATACAAAGAAATCCTTAAGAATAAGAGAGTATGGGTTGTAGAGGGAAACTTTGATATGTTATCTTTGTATGAGAATGGAATTAAGAATGTAGTAGCAATGATGGGATCTAATCTTTCTTTAGAGCAAATAGGTTTATTATCACGCTTCGCAGAAGAAATCATAATCGCAGCTGATTCCGATAAGGCTGGAAGAGAATGTGCGGAAGCATCAATAGAAGTTTTAATGGAGAATGGAATTGATTGTAAAAGAGTGAATCTCCCAGAAGGAATTGATCCAGATAAATTTGTTCGTGATTATGGTAAAGAAGCGTTTCTTAAATTACTACCAGTAAGTTTAATAGAAAGAGTGGAACGCTTATGATTGATACAACACAAAAGCAATGGTATATTTTAAAGACAAACGGCGTCAATAATATTAGATCTATTAACGCGTCGTTAGGCGCTGCACCAGAGATTCCTATATTTTGGTTAGCAGGTTTTATGACACCGAAGAAAATCAGAAATACTCCCGTTTTAAGAAAACAGTTTTTATTTTATGATTATGCCTTTGTACAGTTAAATGATCCTCGGGGATTTGAAGCTTTTCTTTCTGAAAGAAAGATTCCAGCATACTTCCTATATAGAACAGGTACAAAAATACCTGCAGCTCTTTCAGATGCAGACGTTGCCTATATTAAATCGTTGGAAACGTTAAAGCAGATAGAAGCAGATAAGTATAAGCCTCCCCATATAGGTGTTGGGGCCTGTGTTGAAATATGTAATGGACCTTTTATTGGATGTAAGGGAGTTGTTCTAGAGTTTAGAAGAAGCTTTGCAATTATTGAAATGAATGTTTTCAAGAGACCAACACGCGTTCCAGTTAGTGTAGATTTTCTAAATAGTTCTTTACAGAATTACGAAAAAGAAGAAGAAGAAGTTGCTATAACTGAAGATGTTCAATAATAATCTCAGAGCTCAGTCGGACGTCAACCTGGATAGATTCGTTTGGAAGACAAGTCGGGAGATACCCGTTGATATCAAAGACTTAGAGACTCTTCTAAACAAGAGAGCACAAGAAGCATTAAGTTTAGAAGAGCGACAGGATTATTTAAAGAAGCGACAAGAATTAGTTCATAATCTCTTCGAAGCCGCGACAAAAGTTCTTACAGATGTACAATTTCAATTCTTTACAGCTTACAATGTTGTCGGCATGAGTGAGATACAGATCGCTGACGCTTTTGACGTAACCCAACCTTACGTGTCCATCGTTTTGTCGGCGTCAAATAAAAAGATTAGAAAGCATTTAAAGCTAGACTAACCCCCTCCGACAGTCGTAATTCTATTATCCCTTCTTATATAATATATAATATAAAGGAAAATCCCCTGGTCCTATATTATACCAGATTTTTCCTTACCGTTTCCGGAGACATGAATGTCAGCTACAATCTATCTAAAAAGCAGCGGAGATGATCCCCTCTCTTCAGAGCAAGCAGAACTATACTTTAAATATCATGATCAGGCGCTAGTTTGGTCTCGAACAAT
>Ga0315284_10015995_pt1 | contig 10648 bp, 6 predicted proteins | sample YL17G09_16_MG_FD_203696 | JGI IMG/M metagenome (GOLD analysis project Ga0315284, IMG submission 203696) | Sediment microbial communities from Yellowstone Lake, YNP, Wyoming, USA - YL17G09_16 | ecosystem: Environmental > Aquatic > Freshwater > Lake > Sediment | place: USA: Wyoming | collected...
ACGATATGATCCGGGGAGCGCGGCGGCGTGTTGGAGCCCCAGGTATAGTTGGCGTTGAGCCATGCGTGCACCTGCAGGCCGGCCCGGTGAGCCTCGGCGACGATCACGCCCAGCGGGTCGAAGTCGGCGGGCTGGTCGGCAAGGTCCTGGGCGCGAGGCTCGTAGTGGGAATTGTAGAACGCATCGCCTCTGCCCCGAACCTGAACGACCAGGCAGTTGAAGTTGAACTGCTTCGCGGCCTTGACTATGGTCCGGCACGCCTCAGGCGATGTGATATCCCATCGCTCTACCCACAGCACCCGCATCTCCGGCGCGCAATAGCAGGCCGAACAAAGCAGGATGGCAAGCAGCAGAAAAGCGGTGTATCTGAGCATCCAAGTCCTCCCTTGGTGAGACGAGTTCGGTCTACTACAGGTTACCAGACCGCGCGGCAAAAGACCAGCGCGAGGAGAGAGAGTTCAGTTTTCTGGGAGTTTCCGACCCCGCCAGCCGTGAGTAGCGAGGGACGAGCGTATCGAACGGCGGTCTACATGCCACCGCCCTTCGATACGGCCCACAAACCGGGCCTACTCAGGGCTTACGGAGGACCACGTTCCCGGAGAACTGAACGGTCTCTGCGAGGAGTCTTGCGCCGCCGCGTGGAAGTCAGAACGTGATGCACATTGCGAGAAGGAGGCTGGGTTGGCGGAGCTGATTGGGATAGCTACATGGAACTACGGCGAAGGTAGCCTGGCGGAGCGGATAGATCGGTTCGCCGGGATGGGCTTTGGCGCGGTCAGTCTGAGCGGGCGCGATGCTCGCGCTCTCTGCCGCAGGCAGACTCCCGATGTGGAACACGCGATCCGCCGGCACTCGCTCGCCGTGACTTTCCACACCGGCTTCGCGCCGCGCGGGGAACCCGTGCAGGCTGATCCCGCGCTCGCCGACTTCCGGTCATTCGCCGCATGGCACGCGGGGACCGGCGCGCTGCGCAGCGTCAACTACGACGCGGCCAAGGTGAAGACGCAAGATGGGGCCTGGGAGCGGCAATCCGGGGCCATGCGCCGGGTTCTAGGAGAGATGCTCGCGATCTCCGAAGGCGCCGGGTTCAGCGTTGGGGTCGAGGACTGGCCCCTCGACGCCGAGCAGTTGGTCGCGGTGGATGATCTCCGGGCCTATCCGCACTTCGGCATGCTGCTCGATCTCGGCCATCTCAACATCAGGGTCCGCAAACTCGGCGAACCGGACGCCCCGTTTCCCATTGAGATCGTGCAGAGCCATCTCGAGTGCCTCCCGCTGCCCATCAACGAACTGCACGTGCACAATAACGACGGCAGGGGCGACCTTCACGCGCCGCCAACCACAGGCACGGCGGACCTGGTCGCGGTCGCGCGCCTGCTGGCCGAAAAGGGCGTCAAATGCATTTCCACCATCGAAATCGTGCCCGCATGGTGCGGCCTGACCGAGGAGCAGGGATTGCAGGCCGCCCGCGAGGCGCTCGTGTTCTGGCAGGACAGGAAACTCGCATGAAGCTGGTTTGCACCATATCCGCAGTTCGCGAAGCAGTCGCCGCCGCGCGCGGCGACGGCAGCGCCATCGGCCTCGTGCCTACCATGGGCGCGCTGCACGAGGGGCATCTGGCGCTCGTGCGGCGTGCGCGCGAGCAGTGCGGGTTCGTCGGTGTGAGCATATTCGTCAACCCGACGCAGTTCGGGCCCGCGGAGGACCTGACCCGCTATCCACGCGCGCTCGACGCCGACTCGGAGATGTGCCGCGAGGCCGGCGTCGATCTGATCTTCGCTCCCGATGCCCAGGAGATGTATCCCGACGCCTTCGATAGCTGGGTCGAGGTCGGCGGCGTGACCGAGATGCTCGAGGGCGAGTTCAGGCCCGGCCACTTTCGAGGCGTCGCGACCGTCTGCCTCAAGCTCTTCAACATATTCCAGCCCGACCGCGCCTACTTCGGCCTCAAGGACTACCAGCAGCTTGCGGTGATCCGCAAGATGGCGCGCGACCTCGATCTGCCAAGCGAGATCGTGCCCATCGAGACCGTGCGCGAGCCCGACGGCCTCGCGATCTCTTCTCGCAATCGGTATCTCTCGCCCGATCAGCGCCGGGCCGCGCTGGTCCTGAGCAAGTCGCTTGCCGAAGCGAAAGCCGCCTTCGACTCAGGCGAGCGAGACGCTTCCGCGATCCAGTCGCTCGTGCAAGCTTGCCTCAACTCGGAACCGCTCGCCGCAATCGACTACGCCGTCGTGGTCGATGCCGAAACGCTCCTGCCCATCGAGAGGATCGGCAGGCCGGCTGTCATTCTTCTCGCCGTCCGCATCGGCGCAACTCGCCTCATCGACAACTTACTGCTCCCTTCGCTCAACCCTCAACCCTAAACCCTCAACCAGCAAAGGTGTCTCTCCCCTTTTTCTGCTAGAATAATAGCGTGGAAGATGGCAGCAGGGCGAGTCGGATACTCGGCATACTCGGCGCGGTGGTCGGAGCCGCGCTCGTGGTCGCGCTGGGCATCTATCTGATCACCACGGCGCACCCGGTTGTCAAGGGCAAGACCGTTATCCGCTGGTGCGTCGATCCCAACCCCATCCGCAAGGAGCAGATCAAGCTCTTCGAGCGCGAGCATCCCCGAATCGGCGTTATCAACGATACCGGCGCGGACGCGCAGCGGCTGCTTACCCAGCTTGCCGGCGACGTGCCCCCGGACGTGATGGCGCTCTACGACCCGCAGAGCATCCGTCTATTCGCCAAGAACGGCGTGCTGCTGGACCTGACGCCGTATGTGGGACAGTGGCATATTCCGGTCAGTAAGATCTACCCCGGCCTGGACCCGTATATTCGATTCGAGGGCAGGATCGTCGGCATACCCGAAAACTGCGGGCCTTATGTCCTGTTCTACAACAAGAAGCTCTTCCGCAAGGCGGGTCTGCCTTATCCCAAGCCCGGCTGGACTTGGGATCAGTGCCTCGCCGCCGCCCGGAAGCTGACGAGATACAGGATCGAGAACGGGCGCTCGATCCCCGACTGCAAGGGCCTTTTTGTTAACAACGGCGACTGGTGGTTCTTCATCTGGATGTATGGCGGACATCTGTTCAGCCCGGACGGCAAGCAGTGCCTGATGAACTCGCCCGAAGTCAAGAAGGGCGTCCGCTACTGGGCCGGCCTGCGGCTGAAGTATCACGTAATGCCGACCACCGGCGAGGCGCAGAGCATGGCGCCGACCGGCGCGTGGGGCAGCGACGCGCTGCTGTTCCGGGCGTCCAGGGTCGCGATGACGGTTTCGGGGCGCTGGCTTGCGATCCAGTATCGCGAGCAAAAGGACCTGGAATGGGACGTCGTAAGCGTTCCGCACGGCCCGAATCGAGTGACGCTGCTTGCCAGCAAATGCTACTCGATCCCAAAGACCAGCCCTAACCGCGCCGCCGCGCTCACCTTCATCGCGCACCTTCTCGGCAAGGACAACCAGCTTCTGGTCGCCAACTACGGCGACGGCATGCCCGTGCTCGACGATCCCGCCATCACGAAGGCGTTTTCATATAACCCTGAGTATCCCAACGAGCGCAGTAACCAACTGCACGTGGATGAGATGGAATATGCTCGCGTGCAGGAGTTCTCGCCGTATATCAACAACCTGGACGTGGGTGCGATAATGAGCGTGGAGTTGGACAGGATGTGGCTGGAGCAGCAGTCGGCGGATCGGGCGTGCGACGCCATCGCCGACCGCATCAACGCCATGATCCGCCGCAACCTCGCCAACCCAAACTTCCTGGATTAGGGAAGGGATCTTCATCGCCAAAGCGCGAAAGGGGCGAAAGCACGAAAGGGAGAAAACGGGAAAGCGATCTGGGATCGGGCGGGATTTAGAATCCCGGCGTTCCCAATGCCTCCAGGTAGGGATACCTGGAGGGATAAAAACCCAATCGCGAAATGGAGAAAACCAGAAAAGTAGAAAGAAAGCCATTTCTTCCTTTCTGTCTTTCTACCTTTCGCGATTGAGTTCCCTTCCATGCTTGGTGACGAATGAACGCCGTGAAGAAGCGCACTAGAAAGGGAATATCGGGCAGAAGACGCGAGGCGCTGGCCGCGTATGGCTTTCTCGCGCCAAACTTCCTCGGCTTTCTGGCGTTCACGTCGATTCCGGTGATCATATCTCTGGTCATGTCCTTCACGCACTGGAACATCTTCAAGTCCCCAACGTTCCTGGGCATCGACAACTTCCGCAGCCTGCTGTGGTTCCACCACGAGCACGGCCGACTCGTGCCCAACGATCCCTTCTTCTGGCAGTATGTCTACAACACGGTCTTCCTGATGATCGGAATCCCCATCGGAATGGCGGGCAGCCTGATCGTAGCGCTCGCCATGAACCGGAAGTTCAGAGATATCCGCCCGTTGGCGGGAGTCTTGCTGGTGATTGGAGCTTTGGCAGGCCTTGCGGTTATGTGGCGCTGCGGCTTCGTCATCTGCTTCCTGTATTACCTCGCGCTGTTTGCAGCTCATGCGCTGGTGGTCCGAGCTGGTTGGACGAGAAAGTGGACGGGAATCGTCGCGCTTCGGACCGTCTATTTCCTGCCGTCGGTGTGCTCCGGCGTCGCGCTGCTGATTCTCTGGAAGTATCTCTACAACTCCGACATCGGCTTTGTTAACACGTTCCTCCGAGGCATCGGGATCGCAAACCCGCCCGACTGGCTCGGAACCACATTCTGGGCCAAGCCGGCGTTGATGTTGATGGGCCTATGGGGCGGGCTGGGCGGCTATAACATGATCCTCTATCTTGCCGCGCTGCAGGGCGTGCCGAGTTCGTACTACGAAGCCGCCGAGATCGACGGCGCGGGGCCGTGGGCGAAGTTCTGGTCGATCACCTGGCCGATGATCAGCCCGACCACATTCTTCATACTCATAATGAGCATCATCGGCGGGTTCCAGAGCGGGTTCATGACCGCGAACGTGATGACCGGCGGCGGTCCGGCCGGCAGCACCACCACCATCGAGTACTACCTCTACCAAACCGCCTTCGAGAAGTTCAACATGGGCTACGCGTCCGCAGTGGCGTGGTTCCTGTTTGCCGTCATACTCGTGCTCACTCTGGCCGCCTGGAAGCTGGGCGGAAGGGTGGTGACCTATGAGTAGGAAGCGGCTGATCGCAGACATCGCCGTCTACGCCGTGCTCACGCTGGGCGCGGTCACGATGCTGGTGCCGTTTGTGTGGATGGCGGTCACCTCGATTAAGCAGCCGAGCGAAGTCTTCGCGGCGGGCGGCGGGATCAAATGGCTGCCGGAGCATTTCTTCTGGCGGGATACGATGGTAAACGGCGAGAAGATACGCGCGTGGTGGGGCAACTACCCCGACGCCTGGAACGAGATCAACATTCTGCGGCTCTATCTATCCAGCATATTCGTCGCGGCGGTCGGCACGTTCGGCCAGGTGCTGACAAGCGCCATGGCGGCGTATGCATTCGCGAGGCTGCGATTCCCCGGCAGAGACAAGCTCTTCTTTGCATATCTGGCGACGATGATGATCCCCGGCTCGGTGACGATGATCCCGGTGTTCGTCATCATGAAGCGCCTGCACTGGATCGACACCTATCAGGCATTGATCATCCCCGGCCTGTTTAGCGCGTATGGGACCTTCATGCTGCGGCAATTCTTCATGGGCCTGCCGACGGAGCTTGAGGATGCCGCCAAGATCGACGGATCGGGACATATCGGCATCTGGATGCGGGTGATACTGCCGCTGTCCAAGCCCGCATTGGCGACTCTGACGACGTTCACGTTCATGGGCTTCTGGGGCAGTTACATGTGGCCGCTGGTCGTCACCATCACCGAGCCGCTGCGCACGCTGCCCATCGGCCTGCGCTACTTCGTCGGCCAGCACGCGACCAACTACACGCAGCTTATGGCCGGCTCGATGATGGCCGTGATCCCCGTGCTGCTGCTCTTCATCTTCAACCAGCGCTACTTTGTAGAAGGGATCAAGCTGTCGGGGATGGGTGGAAAATAGCAGCGCGGGGGTGTGCCGGGTACGGTTCATACGGTAGCCGCCCCAAAGGATTGCTGAAATGGAAGTTAGAGAAATATCGAGCATGTTCGCGGTCGTTGCCATGGCGCTGCTGATCACCATCGTCACTGCAGGTGATGCATCGTCGGACGTTGAGAAGTCGGACAGACTTGTGGGACAGCCTGTGGACATTGCGCCGAGCGCGTATCAATACCGTGCGGACCGGAAGCCGGAGGACAATCCACCGGAGAGCTGGCTTGCTCTCATGCGTTACGCCAACCTGCCGCTGAACAAGCCCGTGGACGTCAACGCCGGGGCGATCAAGCAGGCTCTGTGTGGATTGCTCTGGGAGGAGATTCGCCCGGTGCGGCAGTTGGAGTTGACCTGGTCGGCCGGTGCCAAGCGCCGGCCCGCGCCCGAGGAACTCATCGTCGCGACGCTGATCAACCAGGGCTCCGCCGGCTCGTGGTGGAATAACCTGAGCTCTGTAGTACAGGTCGTCAAGCCAACGGTGTCCGGTGATGGAATGACTTACGTCTATGCTCTGCAGCAGGACACCTGCGGCATCGTTGTCAGCGTGGTTGGCGCGAAGAACGCTTCGGAACATGACGTGCCCGCGGTGCGGGTGCTGGTGGCCGAGACCTGGAACGAGATGGACATCGAGATCGAGTGGGGGTTCGACCCAGCTACTGCTAAGAAGGACTACAGCGGGCGGGTCGAAAGCTATGACGGTATCGTGGCTGGACTGCGCCCCTTGGACGGCGACTCACATACCTCAAGTGCGGACTTGAGTTCGTGGCAATCCGTCGAAGGCTCCGCCCGCCGGGGAATAAAGGTCTCCCTGCTTTACATGGGCACGTCGAAGTGGCGGCAGGAACAGCCGTTTGTCAGCCAACCGGACGACGTGGCGCGCACCATCGTCACTCTGTGGACAAAGGCCGGCAGCTTCTCGTTCCTGGCGGCAGACCTGGAGAACGGCCCGATCCTTGCGCCCGAGTACGGATTCTTTATCCGTCGGACTTCGAAACCGGCGGCCCTCCCCCAAAAGCCCTCGCAACCTCCCATCGTGCTGGCCTCGCAAGCCACAAGCGCGAAGGCGTTTATCAAGGAACTCAAGGCCAGAAAACTGACCACCATCCGCCGGCAGACCCGCGACCGCGCGGAACAGACCTGGGAAGGCGCGGTCACGGCGATGTGTGGTGGCAACCTGCCGCCGCATCCCACGCCCCCGGCGGGATTCGAACCGACGATGCAGGTGGAGGTTCCTTCGGAGCGATTGACGGCCCAATGGAAACTGGGAGCCTGGCATCTCGTCCGGCACGCGCAGAAGAACCCGAAGAATGGGCGGCTGTGGTTCGACGACTATCCCTATGGTATCCTCGGAGCGGAGACCTACATGATCCTCATGGCGCTGGACCTGATGGGCTCGCACCAGGCTGCCGAGGATGGATTCGACCAATGGGTTTCCTTGCCGATGGATCCCAACTCCGCCGGTCATCACCCTTGGGCGCTTCCTGACCGTCCCAATGGACTCTTTTCGGAAGGCCACGGATGCCTGACGCACGCCGTAGGTCCCGGAGGCGCGGGTGGGCAAATGGATGGAGTCCATGCATTCGGCCCGGGATCCATCGGTTTGGCCCTGACCCAGCACTACTGGCTGACCGGCGATACCGAGTGGCTGAGAGCCTCCGCGCCCCGCATCAAAGCCAACGCCGAATGGATGCTGCGTCAACGGCGGGTGGTCTCGGACATGGTTCCAGGGGGCGAGCATCTCTGGTGCAAGGGGTTGCAGCCGGCGCTCCAGGTGACTCCGGACAGCGGTGGATTGTGGATGCAGTTCTACGAGTGCGAAGCCTACTACTGGGCCTCCGTCTCGCGCCTGGCGGCTACGCTGAGCGTGGTTGATCCCGATGGCGGCGCCAAACTCATGGCCGAGGCCCAAGCGTATCGCAAAGACCTGCGCGCGGCGGTGGAGCGGTCCATTGCGCTCTCGCCGGTGGTTCCAGTGCGCGACGGTACCTTCCATTCGGTCGTTCCATTCGCATGTTACGTGCGCGGGTTGGGCACTGGGGCTTGGGGATGGCAGCGCGATGGTTCCGGCGAGCACGTCGGCCCCCTGTATTGGGAGACGGTCCAATCGGCGGCGGCGCTGATAAGCCCGGCGGGCCTCTTATCTGCCGACGACGTGCGGGTGCAGGGCTACCTCGATGTATTGGAGGACAGGCTGCTCCTGGAGAACGCGAATGCCGTTCGACGAGGCAAGGGAGACTGGTTCGTGGCCGGCTGGCAGTACCAAGGCGGGCTGGAACGCACCGCGAACATGCACCTGGCCGGCGATGACGTCCCGGTTTTCCTGCGCTCTTTCTTCAACTGCTATGCCGTGGACATCCTTCCAAACGACGGTTACATCTTCAACGAGCACGCAGTCCATGGCCCGCCGGACAAGATCTTCGAGGAAGCCGCCTTTCTCGAACGATTCCGCAACATGTTGGTGATGGAGGATGGGCAAGACCTCTGGTTGGCGCGCGCCACGCCCCGGGTCTGGCTGGAGCAGGGCAAGCGAATCAGCGTCAAGAACGCGCCCACTCATTTCGGTGCGACCTCTTACGAGATCATCTCCGACGTCGAGCACGGCACGATCAAGACCCGAGTGCACCTCCCCGACCGCGGCCGGCCGGACACCGTGCTCCTGAGACTCCGCCATCCCCGTGCCAAGCCGATTCGAGCCGTCACCGTGAACGGTTCGAACTGGACTGCGTTTGACAAGGACAAGGAGACCATCCGACTGCAAGGCCAGACAGGCACAGTGACGATCGAGGCTATATACTGAAGCCTCTCATAGTGAAGAGAAATGGCGGCAGATTCTTCGCTTCGCTCAGAATGACATGAAAGCGGTGGGGTCGAAACATGTGGTAATGTCGGTTACAATGGCGTGGGCGTTTCGCCAAGACGGATTGAGGGGTGTCCTATGTCCAAGTGGTTAGCGTGGTGCTTCGTGCTCACATTGGCGCTGGCTGCGGTAGTGCCGGCGGCGGTGCAATTGCAGGGCCAAAGCGCAGGGCTTGACTGGAGCTTCATCAGCCATACGGACGAGCAGAGCAAGTGGCCGGAGCCGCGTGTCTGTACCCTCGGTGCTCGGTTGAGCACGCCGCGCTGCATCGAAGTGGACGAGTACGGCCGCATCTATCTGCTTGACCACGCGCGCCAGGCCCTTATGCGCTTCAGCTCGACCGGTCAACTGGAGCAGTCCTGGCCGGACGGCATCGACTACGGATTCCAACCGGAAGGGCGGCGTGACATCAGCCTCGCACCGGGCAAGGGCGTTTTCATGCCTCCGATCTCCGATCTGATCCTCGGTGTTCGTCGGATCGATCCCGATACCGGAACGTGGGTTACCTTCCCCGTCTCCGGGCTCTACAGAACGTACAGCATAGCGGCAGCGCCGTCGGGAGGGTTCTACCTCTACGACGACAAGCCGCCAGGCGCAGGCGAAATACACGCATTCGGCGCTGACGGCAGACAACTAACCAGTTGGACAACGCAGCGCGTCAGCTCGCTGGCCATGGGGCCGGACGGACTGATCTACTGCGGCCTTTGGGAGAAACATGGCATCGACGTCTATTCGCCGAAAGGCAAGCTCAAGCGCGAGATCGACCTGTCCGGCCTGCTGACTGACAGATTCATGCCGGTCGAGAGCCTCCGCGTCGATCTCAACGGCGATATGTACTTCATCTATCGCTATAGCTGGATCGTCCGCCTTGACAGGGCTGGGCGCTTCCTTGCACGATGGCACGCCTGTCCGTCCCCGGGCAGTACGGCGATCAATAGGATGTTCCAGGATCTGGCCGTTCGCAACGGGCTGATCTATGCGCTCTGCGATGGGCAAGTCCAGGTGTTCACGCCGCGGGGACAGTGCGTTGTGAGATACGAGGCGCCGAAGCTTCCCCTCGATATGCCAGGCGCGCTGGCCGTGCATCCGGACGGCAGCTACGCCGTCGAGCAGCACGGTGGACCGGGCAACGCGTTGGTTTTCGACAGCAACGATAAGCTTGTCGGTAAGATTGTCGTGGGTGCAAGGCTCACTTCGATCATACCGGACGCGAACGGCGGCTACTACACGGCGCGGGGCTATAGCCTGGACAGATTCGGCGCAAATGGAGAGAAGATCGCAACTGTGGCCGGCCGCGTGCCGGGAGGGACAATCGATGACTACGTGGACGCCAGCCAGATAGCCCGCGATCCGGTGACGGGCGACGTCTGGTCGATTGGAATGGCACGGATGGCTGTCTACGGGCCAGACGACAAGCTGATCAAACGCCTGCCGGCCAGGAAGGAGCTTGTGGGCGGCGACTTCGTTGGCGGAATGGCCGTGGACCCGCGCGGCTTCCTGTATGTCTCGGATGGCGGCCACAATCGCATCCTGGTCTACGATCTCGATGGCAGTCTGGTTGCAGCCTACGGCAAGCAGGGGAGTGGTCTGGGCGAATTGGAGCACCCGATGGGGCTTGCGCTCGATGATAAGGGGCGGCTTTTCGTCTCTGACACGGGCAATTCCCGCATCCAGGTGTTCTCTGCGGACGGGGGATCGCTCGGATTCTGGGGGCATCGGGGGACCGGCGATGGGGAGCTGGACAGACCGCTGGCCGTCGCGCTCGGGCCGAACAGCAT
>Ga0315284_10015997_pt1 | contig 10647 bp, 20 predicted proteins | sample YL17G09_16_MG_FD_203696 | JGI IMG/M metagenome (GOLD analysis project Ga0315284, IMG submission 203696) | Sediment microbial communities from Yellowstone Lake, YNP, Wyoming, USA - YL17G09_16 | ecosystem: Environmental > Aquatic > Freshwater > Lake > Sediment | place: USA: Wyoming | collected...
TTGGATCTTCTGGTTTCTTTTTGAAGATAAAATAAGCTGCTACTGCTGCTGCTCCAGCTAATAACATTAAATTGTTTTTTTTCTTTGCCATAATATTTTTAATTTTCTTTTCCGTTTGTTATGATCCACTTTTTCCAATCGTTATAAGTCCAATATAAAGTAGATACAGGAGGTATTGGAAATTCCCAAAATTTAAAATCTTCGTTTATTTGTTTTGCAATTTCAATCTGTTTTAAATTTTGCTTGTGGTGTTGTTTTTGCAATTTTTCTAAAGTTTTTGCTGTATATCCTTTATATCCATTAATTGAATTAATGATCTTTTCTTTTCTTCCTATTACTCTTATTGGTGCTGTTTGGTTTTCTGTATATTCTTTTTTTGTATCTTTTAATAGTTGACTATTATAAGGTGTTAAAGTATAATTACTTTTAGATTCTATAAAATATACATCGTTCCATTTCCCGTAATAAAGCTGCTGAATTACTAAATAATATTTATATTTATTAATACCAGATACATTAAATTCATCATCTTTATGATACCATTTTTTCCACATAAAGTAACCAGCTATAGCTGCTCCTATTAATAAAAGTGTTTTGTTATCTTCTTTTTTCTTTGCCATTACATTATTTTTAACATTGGTATAAAACTAAAATATTTATCTGGATTTTTTTCAGCAAAAGTAGCTAGTGCTTCTAAATTTTCTGCTAAATTTTTATCTATCTTACTTAATCTGTTAATTGCTCCTACTAACTTTGTTTTATTGTCTGTAGGTGCTTCTTCTGTTCCAGCTATACCTGTAACTGCTGCTGCTGCTTCTGGGGCTATATCTGTAGCTCCATTAAACATTTTACCTAAAGCCATTTGTATTAATGGTGCGTATTTTTCTAAAGGATCATTATTTTTTAATCCCTCTATTTTTTCTTCTAATTTTCTGTGCTGCTCGTCTGTTTTTCTCTGGTGTTCCAGCAACATTAATTTATTTTGTAGTTCAAAATTTTGTTTTAATAGGTCTTTATAATCTTCTGTAATTCCAGAAATATTATTAGGTGTTTTTAATACATTTGATCCTACTCTAACTTTAAATAAATAATTGCCTGTTTTTAAATCACCTCCAGCATTTTTTTGCTTAAAGCTTTTTTCGCTTAATTGAATAGTAACAATACCAGCTTCGAGGCTATTAATATAGCTGTGTAATTCTTCTAAAGCTTCTGCTGGTGCTATATCTTCATCATCTTGAATATAAGATACATTTTTTCCTAAAGCATCGCTAACTTTAAAAAAACTAATTTGCTTTTGCTCCATTAGTTTTAATACTTGGTCTATATTTGTTGCTGCCATTTTATTTGTATTTAATGTCTGGTATTTTTACTATAAAATTAAATATTATAGCTCTTTTTGTTGCTGGAAATATAATATAGGGTGTTTGGTTAAATTGAATATAACTTCTGCCTAAATCAATATTGTTATAAAATTTCTTAAAAATTTTTCCTTTATTTCTACTTGTTATAAAAGTATGCGGTATTAAATTTTTATGTAATTCTTCACCTTTATAATTGCATAAGGTAATAAAAAAAGGACTAGATTTAGCACCTCCAGCTGTTGGAAAGCTTAATAATTGGTTATAATACTTAAAGTTATTGCTGGTATCTGTTATACGATCAACAATTTGTAAACCAATTAAAATTGCACCAGATATACTAGGATCTTGATCAAAAAATAATTTTTGATTTGGCTCACCTGTAGTAGGTATTTGAATTACACTAGAAATAGTCCTTTCCATTTTTAAACTTCTTTATCTGTATAATAAAATGTAAATAATACACTACGACCTACAGGTACATTAGTGTTATCTCCTATATAAATACCAGATTTATTAATATTTATTTTTAGGTTTTTATATTCTCTAATTAAACCAGCATTATTTGCTGCAATTAAAGTATAATAAGGTATATTTTCTAAAATAGTATCACTATTAACTACTATATTAACTAAAATACCATTAGCACCTGTTGCTGCAATTACGTCTGTTTGTGTAAAAGTTTTTGCTACTTGATCTTCTGTAAAAGCTTCGATCCCTTGTACAAATTTATTTCGTAATTGTGGTACGTCTAAAAAAAGCTGTGAGCTTCCATTAGTGTTGTTTTGAATTTTTAGCTCTACGCTAATAGATTTAATAAATCTCATTTTATTTTTTTTTGTAAACAGCAAGGGAGCTAAAATAGCTGGTTTCAATAGCTATTTTTTTTGCTCCCTTTCCTGTTTAGGTAAGTAAAATTATTTTTGTGCTATTGTACTTCCGTTTTGAATTAATAGTCCTCTAAATTCTAGAACTAAATAATTACTTTCACCAACTGCACCAGCTAAACTTACTGAATCTGGTAAATTGATACGAAATTTATTTTTAGCGTTTCCTCTTAATTCGATTTGTGGTGTTACAGGGAAATAACCATAAGAAGCCGAATCATAATTATCTGCTTGGTAAGCTCCTGCTGCTAAAGCTGTAGAATCTAATACTACTGCTTGTTGAGCTGTTCCTACTCTGTAATGTCTTAAAAGATCCCAGCTATCTAAAATAGTTTCTCCATTAATAATACAGCTTAAAAAACCATTGTAAACTTCCATTAAATTCTGCGCTTCATTTACACCAGCAAAAATTAAAGGGTTTGGAAATTGTTTTAATGTGCTTTGTCCTACGTTTGTTTGTCCTACAGCTTTTTTAGCTAAACTTAATCTTAATTCAGTAATTAAAAAATTATCTACTAAATTTAATCGTTTTTCGCTTGGATCTACACTAGTAGCACCTTGTGCTGTTTCATTTACTAGTACACCGAATTCTACCGAAGATCCTGTACTTAGTGGTGCTGACTGTAAACGTAAATAACTTTGTGTAATAACAATACCTGTGTTACGACCATACTTTCCTAAATATTTATCTTTTACACTAGTATAAATATCTCTACCTCTGTTTCCTGTTGTTGCCATTTTTCTTTTTTTTTTATATATTAAACATTAATTAATTACTTATTAAGGTAGATCATTTTCTTCAAAATCATCTGTCCCCTCTACAGGACTTTCCATACCCTCTACTAGATCACTTACTTCTAAAGTATCTACTTCGTCTAGATCCATTACAGGATATTCAGTAGCACCGATACCAAAAGTTTTTGCTAAATTAATAGCACCTCCAGCCACCATACCAGCTCCTAAATCTCCTAAAATACCTTTACGACCTATTAACAGGAATCCTAAAGCTAAAGGAATAGCCGATTTAATTTTATCATTTTGAATTGGTACAAATTTAGTTACAAAACCAGATCCAATTGCACCAGCTGCAATACCTACTACAGGCATTATTTTACCTGTTAATTTCATTTTCTTTGCCATTTTTCTTTTTTTTTATCGTGTTGATTTTAATTTCTTTTTTGCTGCTGTTAAAGCTTTTTTATATGCTTTTTTAGCTCTAGCTTCTACTTTTCTTAATGCTACTTTTGCTGCTTTGTAAGTTTTATTACTTGCTGCTATAGAAAAAATATTTTTTCTCTTTGTTGTTCTTTTTTTTGCTGCTCTTTTTTTCGCTGGGCGTTTTTTAGCTGCTTTTCTTTTTACTGCCATTTTATTTGTTTTAGATTATTTTTTTTTCTTCATCATTAGAAATAAAGCTACAGCTGCTACTCCACCGATCATTAACATAGTTTTCTTACTCATTCCACTAGATCCAGAATCTCCTGTATCTGTTGTATCTGCTGCTTGTCTTATTTCGTCTGGTGTAACTCCCTCTGCACTTAAATTATTAGCTGTATCTAAACTTAATGAATCTAAAGTAGATCCTTCTTTCATTTCTGGATCTTGTTTTAATTTTTTTAATAGATCTAAAAAAAACATAATAACAGGTGCTGCTGTTACTACAGCTGTTGCTGCTGCTGCTCCTACTGCTCCTACTTCTTCTTCTATATCTCCTATTGCTTTTCTAGATTTACCATTAGCAATTGATTTTTTTAATTGATTTGGATCACCTCCTAATTTAGTCCATATATTATTAATACCTGTAGGATCTTGTTTTAAACCAGAATTTAATTTAGAAGCTAAACCTTTTGCATTAATTTCTACTAAACCTAAAAAACTAGCTCTAGCTGGAGCAAAACCGATTTTTTTACCTCCTTGAATAGTTTTTTTTACTACAGCTTTAATTTTATCTTTTAATCTTTTTGGTGCTGTTTGGTTTGCTTGTTGTTGTGGTGTTACTGCTGCTTTAACTGCTCCTGTAGCTTTTTTAATAGCTGCTTTAATACGACCTCTGCCAGAAATAACTTCTGTATCTGTAATTCCGCTTAATGTGTAAATTTTCATTTTATAATCTCTTTTATATTTATATTCTTTCTCTTTATTGAATTTATTGTAAACAGCATCTATTATTATTTTTTTATCTCCTACTTTTAAAATTGTATAAACGTGAGTAGGTATATTAATACTAGAGTAACCAGCGTATCTTAAAAAAACTTCTGCTTCTGGATATATGTTTTTTAAAACTGCTGCTGTAAATAAACTAAAGCTTTTACAATCTGATCCTAAATATCTATCTGCTAAAAATCGTCTAGGTAATTTAATTAGCTGGTAACCTGTAGGATCTTTTTTATAAGTAATATTTTTCTTTAAAAAATCCCAAATATTTTTACAGGTTTCTAAATAATTAGATCCTTTAAAATCTAAAGCTATATTTTTTACCTCTTTAACAGCTTTATTAAAGTTACCATTAATCGTGTTTATAATATCTTCATTAATACCAATTGCTGTATTAAGACTATTATTATAATCTGGTTTCCCTATTGTGTTATAAATTTTCAAAGTACGTTTAAACTTAAAATTTCATCAATATTCATAGCTCCAGATTTAAAAAATACTTTACCTGTAATTTTTATTTTTGGATTTACTTTATTTAAAATAAGATCTGTAAGTGAATAACCTAAACTAGCTAAAAAAGTACCTGTAGGAATATTAACAGGAATTCCAATTTTAGTAAGTGCTAAAGGTTTAATATTAATAGGTGCTGTTGTATCTGTTCTTCCTAATAACTTACCTTTAGTATCGTAATATTGTAAATATAAACGTGTTATTTCTGTAGCTGTTTGTGAATCATTTTGAATTCCTAAATCTATTTTAACAGCTACATTACTAAAGCTGGTGTTTTTCTTATCTATAGAAGCACCTAAAATAGTATAAGAAATTCCTGTAATAAAATTTTTTGCTGTTTTAAAAATTAAATATCCTAAACCAGCTAATATAACTATAGGTAATAAGTTTTTCATTATTACAAATATAAGCTGGTAAAATTAAAATATTAATAAATAGTACTTTATTGTGTGTTATTGTGGTTTACCATAAAAATTGTAAATTATTTCTAGCTGTTTAATACTTAAGATCCTGTTTTTTTCGTAATTCTTTAGATCTGGTATTTTTTTTAGCCAATTTCTTAAAGTATTGCTGTGAATATTGTAACTCTGGCTTAATTGTTTTTTTGTTTTTGTCGTTAAATTTTCGCTTTTCATTCGGTTAATTTTACGTTAAAATATCCTACAGGTATAAATATACAAAAAGTATTAAAATAATACAGCTGGAGCTGTTTTTTTTAACTAGATAGATTTATTTTATCTAGTTAATTAACTAGTTAAATAGTTTTATCTAGTTAAATTTTCAATAAAATTGCTTCTGGATCTGTATTTTTTAACTACTTAACTACTTATTAACTAGATAAAAATTTTCTAACTAGTTAATTTTTTTTCAGTATTAATAAGGCTTCTATTTTAAATTAACTACTTAACTACTTATTTTATAAACAAAAATAGAATTATAATTACAGGCAAAATAGCTATGGGTGTTTTTGTTTCCTTTTTAACTAGTTAAGTAGTTAAGTTATGGCTGGAGCAAAAAAAAACCAGCTGGAGCTGGTTTAAATTTTTCTGGTAATTTTTGTAAAGTTAAAATATATTTGTTTGTGCTTGTGCTTCTGTTTGTTCTTCTTCTATAGTATCTGCTGTTTTTTCAACTATTTTATATACCCACCTTACAGCATTATCTATAGTTTTTTGTTTTTTCTCAAATCTTAGCTTATTTAAAGCTTCGCCTAACTTCTTTTTATTTAGTTTCTGCCTTGTTTTATACTCCAGATCTATTAATATCATACTAGATGTTAAATACTTTGTTATTTCGCCTCTAAATGGATTTTGAGTATCTGTACTATTTTTATAAAAATTAGCTATTAATTCTTCTTCTACAGAAATTATACTAAAATTATCATTTCTTTTATTTAGCTTGTTTATCTCATCTTCATTAAACCAATACTCAAAATTATTTTTATAAAGATCTAAAGCTTGTGAATAAACTAAAGATAGATCTAATTTTTGTGCTTTTTTTATTTCTATATCCAATACCTCAAAAGGCAAAAATCGTCTAGATCCTGTAGGATCATTTAAAAAATCATTTCCATTTACAGAAGCACAAAAACTAGCTAGGTGAGGATATTCAGTTATTAAATGATCATAAGGTTTACGATATTTAACTGAATTAATAGTAATAAGGTTTTTAAGCTCGTTTTCATCTCTTTTATGTAACTGCTTTAATTGATCATCTATATTAATTATAAAATATTCGGCTAAATAAGTTAGTGTATCTTTGCTCTCCAGATTTAATTTGCCTGTATAATTATAGCTGCTTAATTCTTTAGGTATTAAATTTTCTAACCAGCTTGTTTTATATTTACCCTGTTCTCCTGTAAGTACTAAACAGGTATGATTAGCACAATAAGCATCTATATAAACATTAGCTACTACTGCTGTTATCCATTTTTTAAAATAAATATAAAATTCATCATTATTAGTAGTTTTAATAGTGCTGCAAAGTTCTTTAATATAATCTTTTTTAGAATCATATTTAGGCAATAGATCAAAGTAATTTTTTACAGGGTTTACTGCTGGGCTAAAATCGCTACTTAATATATCTAATAAATTTTCTTTGCTTATAATTAAATTAAAAGAATCTAGCTCTCTTTTTATACTTAATAGTTTGTATTTGTCCAAAGGTTTCCATATCTTATTTTCTAAATATTCTGGTTTTTGCTTTATAGTATTATATCTAAATTCATAGCTCAAATTTAAATAATCTTCTACCTCCTGTAATTTCGTTTTTTTAGTCTGTTTAGTTTCCATTTGGCTAATTTAGTTTTTTAGTTTTTCCCTCTTTATATTGTTGAAAAATTTGATCTGCTAACTTTTTACTAGTTAATTTTAAAGCATTTCTATTTCTTATATCTATAGGGGTTAAGCACTTTCTTCTAAACATATTAAGTTTATAAAGCTTATGCTTTAAATCTTCATAAGTATTTAAAATTAACCAGTAATTAATATCCGATATACCAAAAATATAACATATCAACTCTAATTTATCATTTTCAAGTAATAGCTTCTGTATCTCGTTTTTATATCTAGTTTCCTTTATTTCGTTTTCTTCTTTCATTTCCTCTATTTTTAAATTAGCTGTAGTTAAATTTTTAATAATTAATTCAGCCTTATGTATAAAATATTCATTTTGTATTAATTCTTTATCTCTCGTGAAAATATCTATTATAATATTAATTTCTCTCATAAGTTAGGAAAGTTTGTATCTAAATTATATTCTATAAATTGTATCTGCTCATAGTATGTTGAATCAATAGCTATTAAATGTTGTTCCAGCTTTTCTAGCTCATATCTTAATACTTCTAAATTTTTATAAGCTCTGGTATTTAAATAACCTGTAAATATTAATATTAATTTAAATTTAACAATATCTTTTTTTACTTCTTTTTTTCTTGCTACAGCTACAGATCTAGCTGCAAATAGTTCTTTATATGTTATAAGTGGTCTAATATTTTTCATTTTCTATACGTTTTATTGCTGTTATACATAAATTAACTTTGTTAAATTCTGTTTCTGTTTTTGAATAATCTAAACTGCTTTTATCAACTTCGTCTAATCTTAATATATATTGCAGCTGCAACATACCTAAAGCTTTAGTAATTATTCTTAATTCATCTTTATTTAAATTTAAAAAATAGTTTTGTAACTTTTCTTCTTGGTTATAATTTTTAATACCTTTCATTTCTTACCTCCTTTCTACAAATAGGACAATTATAAATATCAACTATTTTACCTTTATAGTTTTTAAAAGTAGCTGTATAATATTTTTTAGGGTGTAAACCTATATAGCATAAAAATTCATAAAATAAAAATTTTAATTTTAATTTTATGCTAAACATTAAAAAAGATAGTTTTTTCATTTTATTATTTCGTTTTTAAATTTATTAATAATTGTTTCTCTGGTAAAATATTTTGTGGCAAAAAAGAATTTATTTTTTTGATCATAACAAAAATAAGGTTTAACATTAGGATCTATTTTAGCTTCTTTTAAATAATCTTTGTATATTCTAAATTGCCTTAAAAAATTATTTTCTTTCATAGTTTTCATTTAATAAATTATTAAGGTGGTTTGTACTAAAAGCTATAGATTGTTTTAATTCTTCTGCTATTATTTTTTTAATAGCTTCTGTTTCTATCTGGTTTAGTCCAGATTCATCTGCAAATTTATTATAAATACTTGCTGTACTACAGCCTAAAGCATTTTGTACTTTGTTCCTTACTATTTCTTTAGAAACAGAATTTAAAGCTGTATAAGCTTCTAAAATAGGTGTTTTTTTCATTTTTTATAAGTTTAATTGGTTTATATATTGCAATAATAGATATTATTTAGATTAAATTCTAATATTTAGATTAAATTATTATTAACAGGATATTGTTAAAAACAAAAAAGCCTATCTAAATATAGATAGGCTTTTTAAGGTGGGCTGTTAAACTAAACTATTTACTAAAAAAACGTGCTGTAAAGATACAAATTTATTTTAAATCAAAAAGGATCTGCTGTATCTTCTGCTGGATTTAACGTAATTATATCAGATCCTTTTAAATATTCGTCTAGAATTGGTTTATTGGTTAATTCTGCTTCGTATTGGAATTGGTTATAAATTGGCTTTAACTTTTGAATAAAGTATTTTTCTAGTCTGGCTGCCTGTGCTGGTGTTGTAAACATTATTCTTACTTTATAACCAGATTTACTAAATACTTTTCTTTGCTGGTTTCTATCATTCCATTTATAAAAATGCCTGTATAATGTTCTATGTAAGTTCGTACCACTATATCCTACATAAACTATCTCCTTTGTTTTTTCGCTTCTTACAAAATAAATACCAGAAGCACCAGCTTTACTTAAGATCCTTAAATTAGGTTTTAGTTTATTGTTTTTAACTACAAAAGGGTAAAAATATTTTGTTTTGTATATCTTCATTTAATTATAACTTTTAAGATTAAAAAAATTAAAGTTAAAATAAAGCATATTAGTATATATATGTAAATTACTTTATTTTCGTCTGGAACATTAATTACTTTAGCTGGTATTGTTATTGTTTTAATTATTGTATCTGGAGCTAAATAATTATTTAAATAAAGTGAATCTGTTTTATAATTATAAAAAAATTTAGAAGTAATATGATTTTTTGTTATTACTATAGTATCTTTAAAATAATTAGCTTTTAATGTTGTATCGAAATTAAAGCTTCTAGTTATTATAGTATCAATAATAGTAGTATCTAATTTATGAATTAAATTAGGATTGTGTTTTAATAATCTTTTTAGCCTTTTTTCTGGGCTGCAATTATATAAACTTAATAGTACTAATATGTATAATAATTTTTTAATCTTTTTTAGTTTTTCTGTTAGTTTCTATAAATTGTTTTAATTTATCTATTAGATCTATACCTGTAGCACTACTTATATTTTCTAAATTGCTTTTAAATTCGATTACGGCAAATATAGAAGCTGTGGCTTTACTTAATTGCTCACCTCCAATAAAAAAATTGTTTTCCATTATATGTGCTAAAATAATAGCTATAAAGTATAATAGTGTTTTTGTTACACTAGCACCCATTTTTTTACTATTAATAGCTTCACCTCTTTTTTTTGCTGCTATTATTCCTGTAATAATATCTGCTGTTACTAAAATACCTGTAGCTAATAAAAGTTTCTGGATCGGTAAAAAAAAAGATAATAAACCAGCTATTATAAAAGGAATATATTTAACTAAAAAAATTGTTTTCATTAATCTGTATATATTACTATTATTTCTGTTTTGCTTACAATATTAATATCATTTATTTGATAGCTAGGATTGTCGGCTATAAATTTATATAAACTATTAAAACTATTTAAATTTATTGTTATCATTTATAAAGAGTGTATTAAAATTCCGTTAAAAGCTGCTCCTAATTGTGTTGTACTAATTGTTTTAAATCGTCTATTTGGATTTGCATTTATAAATGTTTGTATACCTGTATTTAATAATACAAGTGTTCCAGCTGTAAAACTAGTACTTGTTAATCCATTATTAAATCTAAATGTATTTTCTAAGAGAATATTATTTAAACTAGTGTTAATTATTATTTGATTTGCAGCTGTAGCTTGTGCTAATAACTTATTATTAATGGCTGTTAATTCTGCTATCTCTATTGTTTGATTTGCAGCTGTAGCTTGTGCTAATAACTTATTATTAATGGCTGTTAATTCTGC
>Ga0315284_10015998_pt1 | contig 10647 bp, 8 predicted proteins | sample YL17G09_16_MG_FD_203696 | JGI IMG/M metagenome (GOLD analysis project Ga0315284, IMG submission 203696) | Sediment microbial communities from Yellowstone Lake, YNP, Wyoming, USA - YL17G09_16 | ecosystem: Environmental > Aquatic > Freshwater > Lake > Sediment | place: USA: Wyoming | collected...
CGCCTCGCTCCTGAAGGAGCCCCTCACCTGCCTCTCCTGCCACGCCGACAAGCCCCCCCTCCTCGACTATGAATCGCTCGGCTACTCCCCCACCCGCGCCAGGCTGCTCGAAAACCTGCAGCTCGCTCGACTCATGCAGCGGATCCGCCAAGGCCAGCAATTCTTCATCCCCACCCTTATGGGAACGGACGATGCGAAGTAGCATGTTGCCCGCCTCCATCTTCCTGCTCTGCTGTTCGCTGCTGCGAGCCGCCCAGCCGATCCCGCCCGACAAACGCATCCCCGCCACGATCCCCGCCACCATCTCCGCGCCCGCCGATCAGCCCATGCACATGCCCACCGACGTCGCCGTCGACAGCAAGGGCCGCATCTTCGTCGCCGACGGCGCCAATGACCGCGTCCTCCAATTCGCCCCGGACGGCAAGCTCGAGCAAATTATCACCGACCCCGGCAACCAGAAACTCAACCGGCCCGTCGGCATCACCATCGACTCCGCCGACCAACTCTGGATCGCCGATACCGGCAATCACCGACTGATCGTCCTCGCCCCCGACGGCCTTCAAGCCACCCCCATCACCCCTCTTCAGATCGACAACGCCTACCCCCCCAACCCCACCGACCTCGCCGTCACACCCGACCGCAAACGCACCTACGTCGTCGACAACACCCATCACCGCATCCTCGTCCGCGACAACCACACCCGCCAATGGTCCTCCCTTGGCGCCCCCGGCCAAGCCGCCGGCCAGTTCCAGTACCCTTTCATGATCTCCATCGGCCTCGACAACGACGTGTACGTCAGCGAAACGATCGGCACGCGCGTGCAGCGAATCAGTGCCTCCGACCGCTGGGCCGGCCAGATCGGCCAGTTCGGCGTCGAGCTCGGCCGCTTCTACCGCCCCAAAGGCCTCGCCACCGACTCCGCCGGCCGTCTCTTCGTCGCTGATTCCACCATCGGCGCCATTCAGGTCTTCACCCCACGCGGCGCCCTCCAAGGCGTCCTGACCGACCCCGTCGGCCAACCCCTCCGCTTCCAACACCCCATGGGCATCTGTTTCGACAAGCAAGGCAAGCTCTACGTCGTCGAGCTCAAGGCCAACCGCGTCGCCATCGTATCCCTCCAGCCCGAAAAGAAATGAGCCGCGCAGCCGACCAAACGATGACCCCAGAAGGCCGGACGGCAAATCGCCCCCGCCGATTCATCGTTCATCGTTCATCGTTCATCGTTTGTCTCCTCTGCGGGCTCTGCGCCTCCGCCTCCGCCCAACTCTCCCCACCCGACTCCGGCAAGGACTGCGCCGTCTGCCACCTCGAATGGACCGAGGGATTCAACCGAATCACCGGCATCCTCCTCCTGGACGCCCCCCCCAAGCCAGCCGCCGCAGAGTCGGATACCTGCCTCGGCTGCCACGACGGCTCCGTCGCCGACTCCCGACGCCTCGTCTGGCTCGACCACGGCCACAAGACCGGCGTCACCCCCTCGGCCGGCATGAAAGTCCCCGATCAGCTTCCCCTCGAAGATGGCAAGCTCGCCTGCCGCACCTGCCACACCGCACACGCCGCCGACTCACGCGCTACTCTCAAAGACGCCGTCTTCCTCCGCATCAAGAACGACACCGGCCAGCTCTGCAATTCCTGTCACGCCGACAAAACCGAAGGCCCCGAACGCGGCACCCATCCCCTCGGCCCCCTCGCCTTCAGCCTCCCCAGGCCCCTCGCCAACGCTGGCTCCCACGCCGGCCCCGACGGCAAACAGGTCGTCTGCCTCACCTGCCACACCTCCCACGGCTCCCGACAGGACCATCTGCTCGTCATGCCCGCCGACACCAGCACCCTCTGCCTCACGTGTCACGAGAAAACCCGCCCGGCCATGTTCCGGGTTGATGCTGCCCACGAACACCCCCAGAACCCCCCGCTCCGCACCGCCGCCCACCGCCAGGCCATCAAAGACATGGGCACCCGCGCCGGCCCCGATGACACCATGGTCTGCCTCTCCTGCCATAAGCTGCACCATGGCCAGTCGGGCAAGGCCATGCTCGCCGACACCCTCCAGGAAAGCCACCTCTGCACCCGCTGCCACCCCGACCGCCAACCCCTTGCCGGCTCATCTCACGACTTGCGCCAGTCTGCACCGCAGGAACTGAATTCACGCGGCCAGACGCCCCAGCAGTCCGGCCCCTGCGGCGCCTGCCATACCTTCCACTCCTACGCCCGCAAACCCACTCCCCAGAATGGCGACCCCCAAGGCCTCTGCACCACCTGCCACTCCGACAACCAGGTCGCCGCTAAACACACCGGCCTGCCCTTCTCACACCCCCCCGACCTCAACCCCGCCCGCCTCCCCAAAGACCTCAAACTCGCCCTCTTCCCCTCCCCCACCGATCCGCAGAAGAAGGCCATCGCCTGCCTCACCTGCCATGACCCCCACCGGACCACCCACCCCAGCTTCCTCCGCACCACCGGCGACGACCTCTGCGCCAACTGCCACGCAGCCAAGGTCCTCGCCATGGCCGGCCCCCATGACTTCTCCAGAAAAGGCCGCCAACGCAATGCCCAGAACCACACCGGCGCCGAAACCGGCAAGTGCGGCTTCTGCCACGCCGTCCACAACGCCAATGGCCCATCGATGTGGGTCGCCACCAAAACCACGCCATCGAATCCGGATGCCCTCTGCACCGAATGCCACCGCTCCGGAGGCATGGCCGGCGACAAACGCGCCTCCCGGTTCAAACACCCCACGGGCCCCGACGCCAAACTCAAGGACCAGACCCTCAAAGTCGCGTTCCCGCTGTACGATCCCCAGTCCCACATGACCTCCGACGGCTTCGTCGCCTGCGGCTCCTGCCACGACATCCATCAGGACAGGAAACAATCCCGCGCCTTCCTCCGCACCTCCGCCACCAGTGACCTCTGCGTCACCTGCCACCCCGCGCAAGCACAGATGGCCAACTCCTCCCACGACTCCCGCAACTCCACCAAGCCCTGGCCCGGCAACCAGCGGACCAAGGACCTCTGCACCTCCTGCCACAAACCCCACAGCAACGATCCCGCCCGCAAGACATGGGCCGTCGCACCCGCCCCTGGCCTTGCCGCTGCCGACGCCAACTGCGTCTCCTGCCACCCCGACCAAACCTGGTCCGCCGCTGACCGCCCCGCCAAACCCGGCCTCATGATGCACCCCCAGACCATCGCCGCCGATAGCCCCATCCGCCAGCTCCCCATCTCATTCCCCCTCCAACCCCCCAAGAACCCCAACACACTTTCCTGCCAAACCTGCCACAACCCCCACTCCGCCCCCAACAGCCAATTCCTCTTGCGCACCCAGCTCAACGCGCCCGCCGCCGCCGTCTGTCTCTCCTGCCATCCCGAACCGAAGTTCATCGAGAAGAGCATGCACAGCCGCGAGTTCCTCGATCCCGATGGCAAGAACAGCCGGGCCTGCAGCCCCTGCCACGCCACTCATGCCCTCCAGGGCAGCGCCAAAACCCTCCTCTGGGCCGCGCCCCTTGAACCCCAAGGCGCCACGCCCTCCGAGCGGCTTTGCCTCGGCTGCCATAGCGCACAAGGCGGCGCAAAAAGCCCCACCGTCATCCAGCACCCCGCCACCGCCATGCAGAAGCTCGCCGCCGCTACAACTCAGCCCACCGAATTGCAGAAAAAAATGGCCTTGATCCGCGAAATCACCTGCTCCACCTGCCACCTGCCCCACGGCCGCGAAATGGATCTCCCCGAGACCCTCCCCGCCACACGCCCCATCGCTCGCACCATGCTCAGCGCCATCAAGCCCATGCTCCGCCCCGACGTCGACCGCAACCTCTGCGCCACCTGCCACGGCATCGACGCCACTCGCGTCTACCTCTACTTCCACAACCCCAAAAAACGCGAGCAGGTCCAGAAGTACATCGAGCAGTAACCCTCGCCTCCCCTACGTGGCCCCCCCACCCCCGCCTATCTTCTGACGAACCCGCTCGTAGTACCCCGTGAACGAAACTATCCAATACACCGCCGGAAACGTCACCAACCCCAACAGGATCAGCCCGATGAACAGCCGCCGAAGCCAGTTCCCCGTTGCCGGCTCCGATGGCTTCGATGCCTCCCCACCCACCACAGGCTGCGCCGGACGCCCGCTACCGATCGGCCGCTGCTGCAACCCCATCGCTGGCGGTCCGCCATACAAACCGCCGTCATCCTTCGACGAGCGATCGTCGCCAAAACCGCCCAGCCCGAGATCCTCCATCGAAAACGGCGTCAGATCCTCCCAGAAACTGCCGCTCCCGGTCGAGTTCGTCGAGCTCGTGACCGCCAGCGCGCCAAGCACCGAACAACCGTGCACCGTCAGGATAAACGTCCCGAAAATCGCCGTGACCGCCGTGTGCACGATCAGCGACCTCGGCTGGTTCACCACGCACGCCCCCAGCCGCCTCAAAGCGCCCACGATGTGGCTGCCGTCCACCGCCATCCCGCACGGCACCAGCACCCCCACCATGATCGCCAGAACCAGCAAAAAGTTGATCACGAACTGCGGCAGGTAGATCAGCGCCGCGATCACAGGCCCGAATGGAATCTGCATCACCAGGTACACCAGGCCGTTGATCGCCGCCGCCACCACCAGCACCGCCAGAATGAGCGTCCACGTGCCGCCGAACAAACCCAGAAATCGCTTCGTGCAGAAGCCCACCGCCTCGCCGAAGCTCACCGCCTGATGCCGTGTCTCGGCGTGCGTCAGAAACGCCACCCCCCCAGCCAACACGCCCGCTAGGCCCACCGCGATCACGATGCTGATCAATGCCATGCTCGCCGCGACTTCCCCGTTTTTCGACAACACGCCAATGAAAACGAGAATGACGCACACCACCGCTATGATGATCACCCCCACCAGGAACAGAGCCAGTGTCTTCAGGTTCAGAGCCTTCACCAGCGCCGCCCCGGCCGCCGACAGCACCGCCTCCCCGCCCACCAGCTCGTCATCCTTCTTCTCCGGCTTCGGTATGTCGATCGGCTTGTTGCACCCCGGGCACTGGCCCGTCGTGCCGGCCAAACGGTCCTCTACCTTCAGCTTCCTGTGGCAATGCGGGCAGTCGATGATCATCATGCGAGTGTCTCCCGAGCCTAAAAAACCGGGGGCGCAGAAGCGCCCCGCCAGACTTCGGCGATATGGGTCACGAATTCGAGCGTAAAAGCCCCGCCCCCAATTGTCAATCGTCCGCCTGCAACGTAATCACACCACCGCATCTCCGTCGCCGACAACTCTACCTACGGATCTCCACCACCGCACCCTCCGCCACATTCCTGAATCGTATCCGCAGCAACCCCCCTTCAATCTCGTAAGCATCCCGCCCCAGCGCCACATCTCCCACTGTCACAGACTTCGGCATCGTATCCACCGCCACGCGCACCACCGCCTGGCTTTGTTCGATGCCATCCGCCCGGAAACGGATCGACTCAGGCGCCACACTCTGATCGCTCACCCGGCACGCAGCCGCAACCACCCCCTGCGCCGTCTTCGGCAGCGCATCCACGTCCAGCAGCAGAAACCGGCTGCCAGGACCCACCACAACCTCCCTCATCACCGCCAGATCGGCGCCGAACAGGTTGACCAACCGCCCGCGAAGCTTCGGAACCGCCGCGCCCCCGATCGACTCGTCCAACCCCGCCGCCACAATATATGGCCCACGCCGCAGAATCAGCGTATTGCTCCCGCGCCACGCCAGCCCCACCTCGCTCGCAGCACGCTTCGCCAACCCGCGAACACGCTCCCCGCCGTCCCGCTGGTACGTCAACGCCGCCGGCGAAAGCGCCTCATACAACACCGCCCCCTTCCCCACCCGCGACACGCCTACCTTGTTCTCATCCAACCCAAGCACCTTGAACAGATGTCGCCGCGGCGTCTTGTACGACATCGCCCCCGTGTTCCACCACTCCCGCACCCTGTGGTACGGGTCCTTGTCATCATCCACCACAACCAGCGCCCCCCCATCTTTCACCCACGCTGCCAGCACCTCATGACACTGCGCCGACGGCGGCTTCTGCCCCTCGTAGGTCAGAAACAACACCTTGTGCCGCCTCAGAAAACCAGCCTTGCCCGCTGTTTCCATCTGCACCGGCTCCACCGGCAAACCGTGCTTCAGCAGCGGCATCGCCAGCCCGTAAAACGAACCCAGGTGCGGATCGGACCCGTTCGGCTGCCCCCGCTGAAACATCATCGTGTCCGACACCAGCACCCCCACCCCTTCCGTCCCGCAGGCCTCCCATCGCACCGCGTCGGCCGGCTGCTTCATCTCCCCCAACGCCGTGATCACCGCCTGCAGCTCCGTCTCGTACTCCCCCGGAATCGGCACGCGCCGCACGGGCTGCGTCGCCGACCCATCCCCCGCAGGATACTTCCCGCCGAACACCCGCTCCGGCCATGGCATGATCTCATAATGACATACCTCCCCCTGCAACAGCGACGCCGTCAGCGTGCTCTCCCAGTTGAACCGGTAGTCGCTCCACGAGTGGTTCGGATCGTCCTCGATCGGGTCATTCAGATACCACACCCGCCGCCCCGATGCCCTGACAAGATTCTGCATCGCACCGTATTCCAGATACGCCGTCTCGAACGTCCGCTCCCTCTGCAGACCCTCGTATACGTTCGGCGTCCGCGCCGTCCCGGTCCACACCTGTGCAATGTACCCGTCGCAACCAACCTCCAGCAGCGACGACTCCGGGCTCACGATCCGCCAGTGCGCATAGTTCAACAGCGAATGCGTCGGCACGTAACACGGTATCCTCCGCCCTGCCACCTTCTCATACTCCCCCACAAATGAGAACACCTGCGACAGCGCCCTCCGGTACAGGTGATACTTCAGCTTCGACGCCCGATACTGCGCGTCCGGCGAACTGTGCGGCGCCTGCCACTCGTCGCCGTAGTACGCCTTCCATTCCTTCTTGAAATTCGGCTCATACCCCCCGCGAACCCAGAACTCCGGCTCCTCCAGATGAATCGCCTCCGCCCCAGCGTCCAACGCTCGCTTCACACCCACTGTCAGAAACCGCCCGTACGATTCCCCGGGCGACATGTAATACACGTCCCCCCCGTGGCTGATCTTCTTCCCGTCCTTGTCCGTCTGCGCCTCGTCCTCGTGGTTCTTGCCGTCGAATCGCCCATAGAGGTAGTCCTGATACTCCCCCCACGAAACCCCCGTCATCACCTGCACTCGATACCCACGCTTCCGCCACGATTCGATCCGCTCCGCCAGCGACTTGTTGACCCCATACACCATCGCCACGTCCGCGTTCACGTTGATCCGCCCCGACCACGCCGCACCCGTCTGAAACGAAAGCCGCTCCTCCGCCCTTCGATCCTCAGCCGCCCCCACGCACATCACGCACACCATCACCAAACTCACACAAAAACCGGGCTGGGGACGTCTTGCTCTCCCTCCACTCCGACACCCCGACACTCCGACACTCCGACACTCTGATCCCTTCATGGCCCGCTCCTTGCCTGTCTCACCACCGACACAACCCTTATAGTAGAATCCGCCACGCCATCGGCAATATGCGAACGACCGCGATTCCCATTCTCTTGGCCATCAGCCTCATAGCGGCCAGCACCCTCTCCCTCGCCTGCAAACCCCGACGCGCACCTGACGCGGCCCGCCCAGACTACCGCACTATCCTCCGCGTCTCCAACTGGGGCGGCCCCTCGGTCGACCCCGCCTTCATGGCCGTCGAACGCGATATCCTCCGCAAGTTCGAAGACCAGCACCCCAACCTCACCGTCCAGATCGAAAACATCCCCGGCCCCACCAACCAGTGCTACGTCCCAAAGCTCCTCATGACCTTCGTCGCCGGCAATCCCCCCGACGTCATCACCCTCGACGCCTCCTCCGCCGCCGTCTTCATCAACCATAACCTCCTGACCGACCTCACACCCTTCGTCGACGCCGACAAGCCGTACCGCCTCGATGACTACTTCCCCACCGCTCTGAGCATCGCCCGCCGAGGCCCCCAACTCTTCGCCATCCCCCTCGATTTCACCCCCATGGTTATCCTCTACAACCGCAAGCTCTTCCGCGACGCCGGCCTCCCTGACCCCAAACCCGCCTGGACCCGCGACGAATTCCTCGCCGCCGCCAGAAAACTCTCCTTACCCCCCACCTCCACCGCCCCCGCACGTTACGGCTTCTTCTTCCAGAAAGAAATGTCCCTCTGGTTCCCATGGATCATCGCCGCCGGCGCCGACGTCCTCAGCCCCGACGCCAAACACGCCGTCGGCTACCTCGACTCCCCTCAAACTATCGAAATCATCCAGTTCCTCGTCGATCTCATCAAGAAGCACAAAGCCGCCAATGAACTCTCCCAATCCGCCACCGCCGGCCTCGACCTCTTCCGCGCTGGCCGCGCTGCCATGACCATGACCGGCCATTGGATGCTCATCGAATACCGCGCCGACAAACTCGACATCGGCGTCGCCTCTATCCCCAGCTCCCCCGGCCAGCGCGCCACCGTCATGTACGAAGCCGGCCTGGCCATCTCCAACACCAGCCCCCGCAAACAGCTCGCCTGGGATTACATCAAGTACATGACCAGCCCCGAGGTCCAGAGAAGACGCGTCGCCACCGGCATCGCCATCTCCGGCAATACTCTCGCCGCCCGATCCTTCGCCGGCAACCCCGTCGAAGACGCCTTCCTTGAGGAAGTGAAATTCGCCCGCCCTCCCTGGGGCGCCCGTTGTGAACGCTACGAACTCGTCGAAGACCTCGGCCGCGAAATGATCGAAGACGTCCTCAACGGCAATGTCCCCGTCCAAGACGCCGTTGCCCGCACCGCCCGCCTGGTCGAGCGGCAATTGACCCGGGAAAAGTGACGCTTCCGTGTCCGATTGACCAAGCACCAATGACGAGTCACTGACGAGTAGCTCCCGGCGACATCGCGAATCAGACGCTATGCGACGGCGAAAGACCACCGCCGCTGGGCCGCCGTCTGAGCTTGGGACATGCCGCCACCACCAGCACCGCCAGAATGAGCGTCCACGTGCCGCCAAACAAACCCAGAAATCGCTTCATGCAGAAGCCCACCGCCTCGCCGAAGCTCACCGCCTGATGCCGTGTCTCGGCGTGCGTCAGAAACGCCACCCCCCCGGCCAACACGCCCGCCAGGCCCACCGCGATCACGATGCTGATCAATGCCATGCTCGCCGCGACTTCCCCGTTTTTCGACAACACGCCAATGAAAACGAGAATGACGCACACCACCGCTATGATGATCACCCCCACCAGGAACAGACCCAGTGTCTTCAGGTTCAGAGCCTTCACCAGCGCCGCCCCGGCCGCCGACAGCACCGTCTCCCCGCCCGCCTTCACCGTCGCCTTTGCCCCACGGCCAACAACGCCGCCATCGCTCCGGCCACGCCCACCGCCGACGATGGCTCCGGTACGTTGGGGCCGGCCGCGGATGCAACGGGAGGCGATGCAACCGGAGACGGGCAAGGTGAATTGAGGGGGAAAACCATGGATGTCACCTTTTCCCACCCGCGTTGATCCATCGAATGCAGCGGAGGCGCAATCGCCAGGTGATCATCAGCACACACAGCGCTGACCTGCTCTCGGACAAAGGGATCGGACCTGAGGAGACGCTCCTGCTGACACCCACCGCGGAAGGAACACGGGTTGAAGGTGCGGCGAATAACATGGAGATTCGTCGTCTTCTCGAGGGAGGCCTGAGCATTGCGGACGCCGCGCTGCCGCGCACGAACCCCAAAGTCGCCGGTCAACTGGATCTCTTCGACCGATGAGGGAGCGCATTCCGATCAATCTGGCGGTCGAGGACACACTCAGCGGGGCCATCCTGCGGAGGATCCTCATCGCCACGGGGCGGCCGTTTGAGGTCGGGACGTGTTACCAGCGGCACGGATTCGGCTATCTGAAAAGGACGATCATTTGGCTCAACAGCGCCGCCAGGGGCACGCCGTTCGTGGTTCTGACCGATCTGGACACAGGAACGTGTGCGCCCGATCTGATCACGGACTGGCTTCGGATACCGAGGCACCCGAATCTCATCTTCCGAGTCGCGGTGCGCGAGGTGGAGGCATGGGTGTTGGCTGACCGGCGCGGGTTTGCGGAGTTTGCGGGCGTGCGCGAGAAGGTGGTACCACGCGATCCCGAGGCCGTTGCCAATCCCAAGCAGCGACTGATCGCGATCGTGGCTCGATCGCGATACCGGAGTCTCAGACAGGACATTGTCCCTCGTCAGGGCAATACAGCACAGCAAGGGCCCAATTACAATGCGCCGTTGATTGGGTTTGTGCAGGATCGATGGGACCCACTCGCAGCCCAACTGCATTGCGACAGCCTGCGACGCGCCATCAACAGGCTGCGCACGTTCAGGCCAACTCGGGCGAAGTAGAGGCGCAGGAGGCCCGGATTCGGAACGGATCAGGCCACCGGATCGTGACGGTCACTTCACCTCAACCGGCGCGCCGTTCTTGCGCGCGGATTCATACATGGCCAGCACGATGGCGACGCCCTTGCGCGCTTCCGGGCCGCAGGTATCGGCATCCCTGTTCTCGCCCCAGGCTGTGAGAATGTGGTGGATGTTGAGCCAATGGAGGTCCTGTGCGACATCTTGGGGGCTGGAGCCGCCGGCCGGCGTCTTGGCGCTCTTTTT
>Ga0315284_10015999_pt1 | contig 10647 bp, 6 predicted proteins | sample YL17G09_16_MG_FD_203696 | JGI IMG/M metagenome (GOLD analysis project Ga0315284, IMG submission 203696) | Sediment microbial communities from Yellowstone Lake, YNP, Wyoming, USA - YL17G09_16 | ecosystem: Environmental > Aquatic > Freshwater > Lake > Sediment | place: USA: Wyoming | collected...
GCTGCTGCTGCCGGAGAGAAGGGAGGCGGCAAAGGAGCGGAGGAGGAGGAGAGGGCCGCGGCCGCTCCCGAGTCTGGCGGCAGCGACGGCGGCGGCGGCGGCGGCCCCGGCGGCGGCCAAAAGGAGATCGGCCCGCAGCTCCCGCCCGAGGTGGCAGCCGCAAGCGAAGAGCAGCCCGCTGCGGCAGCAGAGGAGGCGCCTGCTCCTGCTCTTGCTTCTCCTGCTCCTGCTGCTGCTCCCGCTGGCAACGGCGAAGCCGCTCCTCCTCCCCCTCCGCTCCCTCCTCCCCCTCCTCCCTCCGCGGCAGACGCCGCCGCCGCGGCGGGAGGGCTCCAGGAGGCCGCGGTCGAGCTCCTTCGCGCCCTCTTGGACCCCGACACGATGTCTGTCCCGGCCGAGCAGTCCCCGTTCCTGGAGGCGTTCTACGAAAAGCACGTCGGGAGGCTGGTGGAGGCGCTGGCTGTCGCTGGCGGTGGCGGAGGAAAGGGAAAAGGGACGGCGGCGGAGGCCCTTGGCGGCGCCGCCGCCAGCGGCAAGGGCACCAGCAACAGCGACGACAAGAAGCAGCGAGACCTCGCTGCTCCTTCGACCCCTCCCCCCCCTTCCTCGGCACCTCCGCCTCCGCCAGCGGCCCTCGCCGCCGCCGCCGAGCTCCTCTGCTTCTGCGCCGCGGCGCACTCGTACCGCATGAAGTACTACGTCCTCCGCCACAACGTTGTCTCGCGCGTGCACGCTTTGTTAAGTTCGAGGCGCGGGTCGTGGCTGCGACTCGCTCCCCTGAGGTTCGTGCGCGCCTGTGTGGGCCTTCGCGACGAGTTCTACGACCGGTACCTGGCTCGCAACGGGCTGCTGTCTCCCTTGCTGGAGGCGCACGCAGCTGCGACGGGAGGCGGCGGCCCCGGCGGGAGGCGCAACCTCTATGACGCGGCGCTGCTGGAGCTGCTCGAGTTCGTGCGACGCGAGAACGTCGAGGCGCTCGTGGAACACCTGGTCACCGATCCCAAGTGCGTCGCCGCGTCGAGGAGGCTGGGCGCGCCCGGGATCGTCGCAGGGCTCGAGCTGCGGCACGCGCAGAACAAGCAGAGGAAGGAGAAAGAAGAGAAGGAAAAGAGGAGCAGGACCAAGGCCGGGAAGAGGTCGAGCGCTCTCCTTCCTCTGTCTGCTTCCGCCTCGCCTTCTTCGCCGCTCGGTGCTACCGGAAAGAGCAGCTCGAACCCGGGGAGAGGGGGCATCGGAGGCTACCTGCATGCGCGGTTCAGGCGAGGGGGGGCCTCTTCGGGCGACGACGACGCCAACGACGACGACGGCGACGACGACGCCGCGAACAACTCCGCCTCAAACGGCGGCGGCAACGACGCGGCGAGCAGGCTCTTCCGCGTCTTCGCCGGGAACGGCAGCGGCCAGCAGCCCCGCTCGCGCCGCCGCGACGAGAGAGACATGGACGCGGACGAGGAGGCTTACTTCGAGCACGACGACGGCGGTGGCGATGACGGCGACGACGGCGACGAGAGCGGAGGAGCCGGAGCTGCTACCGTTGCTCGCACCCGCGACGACGGCGGCGCCGACCGGCAACAGCCCAGCGCCGACGACAACGGCGCCAACTCCACGTCGCCCCTGTCCGGCCTGGGAGGGAGCGCCTCGAGACTGCTCGCGAGCCTGGGGCGGGCAGCGGGCAGCGCCCTGGGCCTGGGGCTCGGGCTCGGCGGAAGCGGAAGCGGGAGTGGACCCTCTTCCTCTCCTCCTCGACCGCCGCCGCGGGGCGGAGACGGGGACGACGACTGGGAAGGGGGCACGCTCGTCAAGCCCGTCGTCGCCCCTCCGAGGCTCAGGCTCGGGACCCTCCGCGGGCCGTCCTCGGGTTCTACTGCTGCTGCTGCCGCTGCCTCGTCGCCGCCCGGGGCCGTGGCGGCGACCGTCGCTGCCATGGCGGCGGCGACGACCCCTCCCGTCGCGGGCAAGCGCGCCGCCGCCGGAGACGACGACGACGGCGACGGCGAAGACGACGAGGAGGGTGGAGAGCTCTCGAGGCTCAAGAGGCGGCGCACCCCGGACGGAGGAGGAGGCGGGCACCCTTGTGCTGCTGCTGCTGCTGCTTCTCTTTCTCCCCAGAGAGCCCAGCTTCTGCAGCAGCAGCAGCCCGCTGCTCCTCCCGTGGTCGCTTCCGTCGGGGTGCTGCTCGGGGACAGCCCTCCATCGAGGCTCGTGCCTTACGACGACGACGACGACGACGACGAGTAGAAAGAGAAAGAGAACGCTCTCTCCCCCTTTTTTCCGCTCCACTTTGACTTTTTCCTCTCCACCCCCTGATGCGATCCTCTTTTTCATCGAGAGCGATCGAGCGCTTTCAATCGATCACTTCTGTTGTATTATATACTTTGCTCCCTTCTGGCTTTTGTTTTTGCCAAAAAAAAATGTTAAATATTTTTCCTGGGGCAGCGGGCATCGAAAAAACGAGCTTCTGTTTGAAAGGGGGGAATTAAAACGTTTTTCATTATTCATTTTTTTTTCCTTGCCCATTCTCTCCAAGTCCCCCCGCGCAGCAGCCAGCCAGAAAAAGAGGAATGTCAGCCGAGGACCCCTACGCCCTGCACGCCGACGGCACCGCCGTCGACCCTCGCCTCTTCCGCGAGGCCGCGCTCGCCGACGCGTCCCTGGCCGAGGACCTGCGAAAGGACGAGCGCGCCTCGGGGGTGCTGGCGTCGGGGGACGACGCCGCGCTGCAGGAGCTGCTTAAGGAGGTCCACCACGTGCGTTGTTTTGTTTTCGCTGATGAGAAGAAGAGGAGGGGGGACGGGAGAGGAGGAGGAGGACGAGGAGGAGGAGGAGGAGGAACGAGGAGGAGGCGGGTGGCCGTGGAGAGAGAGAGAGAGAGCAGGAGTAACTGCAGCTGCCTCTTTCTTCTCTTTTCGTTCGTCCGTTCGTTTTTTCGTCCTCTGCCCTCATCTCAGCCCCCCTCTCCCCTCTCCCTTGCTCGACGACGACGAACGAAACAAAACAAACAGGAGGAGTCTCGCCGCGCCGAGAGAGAGTCCAGGGCGATGTCCGAGCGCACGATCGACGCGCAGCGCGCGTCTGCGCCCGTGCCGAGGTAAGGTCTTTGGGCTGGGAGGGAGAAAAGCGGAAGAAGAGAGGACGGGGGGCGTTTTTTTTTCTCCTTCCGGATCGAAAACGAAAGGAAAAAACTGACGAATGAAAAAAAACGGGGAAAACTCTCGAAAAACAGGGACACCGCCCAGCTCTACGCGCAGCTCGCCGAGGCCGGCTTACAGTACGGCCCGGCGTTCCGCCTGCTGAGGAACGTGCACGTCCCCGAAGAGGCGATGAAGGCGTCGGAGTGAGGAGACAGGGAAGATTTTAAAAGAAAAAGAGATTTTTTTTGTAGCTTCTTTTTTCTTTTGTCAAAGTGCGTTTTTTTCTTTTCTCTGTTTTACAGTGTCGTCTCCTTCTTCTTTTTCTTCCTTTCCTTCTGCTGCAGCCCCGGCAGTGGGGGTCATCCAAGCCCTGGGGGAGGGGGCTGGTTGGGGTTGAAGGGCATCGGAGGAGGAGGAGGAGGAGGGGGCTGAAACTGCTGCTGCTGCTGCAGAGGCGGCAGAGGAAACTGCCCGCCGCCTCCTTGAGCGTTCCACGGCGGCCTCTGCTGCTGCTGCTGCTGGTAGCCGCCCTGTTGCTGCTGCTGCTGGTAGCCCCCCTGCTGCTGCTGCTGATTGTTGTACTCGCTGCTAAACCTGCCCCCGCCAAACCTGCCTCTGCCGCCCCCCCTGCCGCGACCGCGGAAACCGCCGCCGCCAAAGTCGCCGCCGTCGCCGCCGCCGTCGCCGTCGCCCCGGCCCCGACCTCCCCCCCAGCGACCCCTCCCGCGAACCCCCTCCCCGTCCCCTGCTCCCCCGCCTCCGCGAGGGACCCACGGCCGCTGCTGCTGGTAGGGGTTGGGCGGTGGGTTGTTGTAGCTCGGATGAGCAGATCCTCGCGGGTCGGACGACGCCGAGGCGACGCCGGCAGCCGGTAGGGGCATCCCCCCGATGCCTCCGCCGCCGAGGCCGCCGCCGAGCCCGCCGCCGCCGCCGCCGCCGAGGCCCGGCAGGCCCCCCCCCCCGCCCAGCGCCCCCGCCCCGAGCTCCTCCGTCGAGAGCGAGGCGGCGGAGGAGACGGCGGCCGCCCTCGACCCCCTCGCCACGGCGCCGCCCTCGGCCCTCGCCGCGACGCCCGACGCCAGCAGGTCGCGCTGCCCGCTGCCGCGCCAGGGGTCCCCGGGGCGCGGCCGCGCCCAGAACCGAGTGCAGTGGTCGTGGCCCGCCGTCGCGGCCAGGTGGCCCGCGGGGTGCCAGGCGATGGCCCACAGGCTCGCCTCGTGCGCCCCCGGGACCATGGCGATCGGCGGGGGGGACGAGCCGGCGGCCGCGGACCGGCCCTTGCCGGCGAACGCGCCCGACGAGGCGGCGGCGGCGCGGGCGGCGGCGGGCTGGCTCTCGGCCCCGCCGCCGCCGCCCTTCTCGACGTCCCCGGCGGTCACGTCCCAGAACGCCATCCCGCCGTCGTAGGCCCCCGTCGCCACCACGCCGGGGCTCCACGGGTGCCAGGCGCAGCAGGTGACGTCCCGGCCGTGGCCCGCCAGCGTCGCCAGCGTCCTCAGGGTGCGGATGTCGACGAGCCTGGCCGTGGAGTCCCGCGAGCAGGAGAGGAGCCAGTGCGGCGCGTGCGGGGCGAAGGCCACCGCGGTGATGGCCGCGGTGTGCCCCGAGAGGGAGGCCAAAGACCCCCCCGACGACGAGGAAGGGGCGGCGGCGGCAGCAGAGGCGGCGCTCGGCGCGGAGGAGACGACGCTCCCGCCGGAGCTCTTGGCCCTCGGGTCCCACAGCTTCACCAGCGAGTCCTTGGCCCCCGACGCCACCAGCCCCAGCGTCGCGTGCCAGTCGACGGCCTTGGCGTCCCCCCCGTGCCCGGCCAGGGTCACGTCCGAGGCGCACCGCGCGAAGTCCCAGATGCGCACGGTGGCGTCGTCGCTCGCCGTCGCGAACTTGAGGTCCGTCGGCGCGAAGGCCAGCGCGCGGACCGGCTCGCGGTGCGCCGGAATCGCCTTTACCAGCTCCAGGTTCGGCCTCCAGTACTTGACCGCCCCGGCGTCGTCGCAGCTGAGCATCCAGTTGTCGTTGTGCGAGAAGCGCGCCGCGCGGATGGGGGACTCGTGCGCCTGCAGGATCGTCGCGAACCCGAACGTCGCGCCGTTCCACAGCGTGAACTCGCCGCCGGCGGTGGCCGAGAGGCAGCGCCTCCCCTCGGGGGTCCAGACGACGGCGTTGACCGAGCAGCGGGCCTTGTTGACGGACATGTGGACGAACTTGGTTGCCGCGGCTGCGGCCGGGGTCGAGGCGTAGGACGCGGGGGGCAGCAGGCCGCTGGTGCCCGAGGCGCCCGAGGACGACGACGACGCGGCGCCTCCCGCGGCGGCGGCGGCCGTGGCGTCGAGGGCCGGAGCGTTGGGTCCCGAGCTGGCGTAGGAGCCGGACCAGGGGTCGTCCGGGGCGTCGCCTCGGGAGAGGTGCGCGGAAAGGTAGGTGGCGGTGTGGTCGACGGTGCGGCTGAGAGAGAGAGAGAGAGAGAGAGAGAGAGAGAGAGAGAGAGAGAGAGAGAGAGAGAGAGAGAGAGAGAGAGAGAGAGAGAGAGAGAGAGAGAGAGAGAGACAGAGAGAGAGAGAGAGAGAGAGAGAGAGAGAGGGAGAGAGACGGGGAGAGAGAGAAAGAGAGAAAGGTTGAGAGGTTTTCGTGATGATGAGCGGAACGGAACGAAATCAGCCGGCGATCTCCTCCTCGGCGTCATCGAATGGAAAAAAAGCAACCAAACTCACCGCATCACCGCCCTCTGCTCGGTCTTCTCTCCCTCGAGGTGTACGTCGTGGATGGGGCCCTCCGGCCGGAGGGCCAGCGTTTTAGAGACGTGCATAGAGGTGAACATCGCGGCGTGATATTTGATGAGAGGACGGAATCAAAATCAATGGGAGCAAGCGCAAGCCGTCTCAAAGGAGCTTCTTCTTAAAGCGCTTGGGGCACCGCAACAAAGCCGCCGCCCTGTTCCTCCTCGCTTGCGAGGAGCTAGAGAGGGTTATGGCACTTGCGCGTGCGTTGAGCGAAGACGCCGAAGAATAGTAGAGCCGAAACAACGCGGACGAGATCGATTCGATCTTCGTCCTTGTTTTCTTTCCGAGAGAAAAGAGTGGCGGCAGATGTTTTTTTTCTCCCTCAACCTCAACCTCTTCCTCTTGCTCCTCCGCGCCCGAGGCGCCTCCAGAGGAACAATGCCTTGTGTAAACTGTCTCTTCCTTTCTTTTCCGAAAAAAAATGATGACCCAATAGTTATCAGGAATTAAAAAGAGAAGGAATTGGAGAGAAAAGGCCTCTTCTATCTCTCTCTCTCTCTCGAGAACAAAGAAGGAAGAAGAAAAAACTTCGTCATCACCCTTCCTTCTTCTTCTCCTCCTCCGCAGACCCCACCGCCAGGCTCGCCCCGACCCCAACCGCCAGGCACGCCACCACCACGCCCAGAGACAGCGCCGTAGACACCTCGATCCCCGAAAAAAACTCAAAGATCATCTTCCCGCCGACCCACGCGAGCACCGCCGCGACGGCTTTGTCCAGATACTTCAGAGTCCCGAGCGCCGTCGCGACGAAGCCGTAGAGGGCCCGAAGAGAGGCGATCGCGGCCATCGACGCGGACCAGACCACCACGGGGTCGCGGGACACTCCGAAGACGGCCGGCACGGAGTCGACGGCGAAGACGACGTCGGAGAGCTCGATGACGGCCAAGACCAAGAGCAGAGGCGTCGCGACGCGCTTCGTCCTTTGCACTAGGGAAGAGGAAGGGTCGCCCCCGCTGCTCGTGCTGCTGCTGCTGCTGCTGCTGCTGCTGCTCGCGCTTCCCCCGATCTCGTCATCGCCAGCGACAGGGACCTCGGTAAAAAACTTGACGCCGTCGTACTCGTCGGAGACCGTCAGGACCCTTTTGCAGATCTTGACGATGGCGTTGTCCGAGAGGTCTTCTTTTTCTCCTTCGTCGTCGCCGTCGCCGGAATCGACAAACGCGAGCTTAATGGAACTGTACACGAGGATCCCGGCGAAGACCAGAAGCACGGGCTTGAAGTTTTCGATCAGCTCGGCACCGGCAGCGACCATCAGGAGGCGCAGCACGGCGGCGGAGGCGATGCCCCAGGCCAGGACCCTGTCCTGTCCGGGGCCCGAAACACCGAAATAACGGAAAACCAGAACAAAGACAAAGAGGTTGTCGACGGAGAGAGACTGCTCCAGGAGGTAGCCGGCAAAATACGCCTGCGCCGTTTCTGCTCCCTTCAGGGCGTACAGAGCGGCGCCGATGACGGCGGCGAGCCCCACGGTCGCAGCGACGGTCTCCCCTCGGGCCTCGGCCTCGTCGACCTCGACCTCGAGCAGCCTGGCCGCGGCGAGGGCCTCGTCTTGGTTGTTCTTGGAAGAGTTAAATTCTTCTGTTGTCGCAGGGGACTGGGAAGGTTCTGCTTCTGCCTCGGAGGACTCGACGGGCGTGGAGGCGGCGGAGACCTGGGGATAGAGAGAGGACGGCGGTAAAAGAGAACGAGAGAAAAAAAAGGTTGAAGGTTTGGAAGAGGGCGACGAGTTTGAGCGAGAGAGCAGGAGAGAGCGAGCGTTTTGGTTTTTTCGATCGCTGTTTTCTTTTTTTTCTTGGAAGCCGAACTTTTGCTTGAACGAATACGCGCTTTCTTACCTTTCGCTGTTGGACTTTCGCGACTGCTGCCTCACGACGTGCTTGAGCTCTCGGGCCTGGAACCGAGACGAGAGAACAAGCGACAACTCCGGCCGAAGCTGTGGGATTCAAAGGGGCGGCGGCAGCGGCGAAAGCGGCAACTCGATTCGTCGTCCGCATCGAGCTCCTGGCGTCGGCTGCTGCTCGCCGGCTGCTGCCGTGGCGATTCCGCAACAAGGGCTGCTGCATCAAGCTCGTCGAAGAGGAGGAGCTCGAAGCAGGACCGCCCCTGGCGACGAAGCCCGAGGTCGACATTTGGGGGAGCGAGAAGGGGAGAGAGAGAGACCTGATCTGAAGAGGGGAAAACAAGCACGGTCGCCGATAGTGAAACAAAGGCTCTCCTCAACAACCTTCCTCCTTTTCTTTTACCCATTTTCTTTCGGATGATGATTTTCTTTCGGATGATTTTCTTTCGGATCGAACCGACGCACGCTATTCTTTGGAATTTGTGGGAGGCGCGCGCGGAAGGAGACGGCGATGTCAGCAGGAGAGAGAAAAAGTTGACAAAACGGCTTCGTGGCTCGTATCTTCTTCTTTCTTTCATCATTTTTTTCGGGGTGAGGTGACAAACGCAGTCGCTTCTTTCAATACAATTACATTTTTTTCTTCTTTGATGCTGAAAAAAAAGACGGGGACGCGGCAGCTTTAAGGGGGGGAGACAAAAACGGGGGAAAGAGAGGGGCGACGTCGTGGATGTTGTTGTCTCGGTTTTTTTATCAAAACCAAGGAAATGTTCCCCCTCTTTTCCGGGTTTTTTCTCTCTCTCTTCTCTCTTTTTTCCTCTCTTTTCAATCTCGTCCTCTACCTCGGCGCGGGGGACGTGCAGTCAGAGTCGACGCTTCCCGTCCTCTCCAGGGTGCTGGCGCCGTCAAAGTCATCGGAGTCGCACCCGACGATGACGGAGTCTGTCGAGGGGCCCGCGTGCTGCGGCGGAGACGGGGCGGGAGGCGGCGGAGGAGGAGGAGCACGGGGAGGTGGGTGGTGAGGCGGCAGCGGCGGCAAGGCGGCGGCAGCGGCGGCGGGAGCGATCTCGTCGCTGCTGCCGCCGCCGCCGCTCGAGAGCCTCCTGCTGCTGCTGCTGCTGCTGCCTTCTCCGCCGATGCCTCCAAAGGCCGCGGCAGCCGCTGCAGCAGAGGCCGAAGCGGCCGTCGCGGACCCGGGGCGGGAGGTCCCGGCGCTGCCGTTCCGTCCTCCGTTGTTTCCTCCCCCGTTGCTGCCGCCGCCGCCGCTGCTGGTTCTCCGCGCCATGTCGGCCAAGGAGGGCGGCCTCGGCGGCCTCTTGAAGAGCGCCGCTGCTGCCGCCGCCGCCGGCGAGTCGGGGGCGATGCCACTGCTGCTGGCCGAACGGAGGCGCGTGGCGGGAGGGGACAGAGGCTGCTGTTGCTCGGCAGAGGCGGCGGCGGCGGCGGCGGCAGCGGAGGCAGCAGCGGCGGCAGGCAGCGCCGAGACGTCCACCTCGCTCAGCCGCGGCCTCCACCCCACGCAGCCCCCCCTGTGCTCCTCGCTCGCCCACCCGCTCTCCTCGGAGGCGCCCCAGGCCGCCAGCCTCGACAGGAAGACGAGCACCTCGCCCGGGTCCCGCAGCGAGAAGCGCGCCGCCGAGGGCTTGGCCTTCGAGGAGACGAGCACGCCGACGCCGCCCTTGCCGCCCCTGACGCGCTCAGCGAGCAGCTCGAAGGCGTCCTCGTCGGTGCGGTCGTCGCCAAGGTAGAGAGGGACGACGTCGTCGTCGTCGAGAGCCGAAGAAGGAGAGAGCGAGGGAGGAGCGGGCGCCGCTCCTTCTCCCGCTTCTCCTTCTCGTCCTCCTTCTCCTGCTTCTCCTCCTCCTTCTCCTGCTTCTCCTTCTCCTTCTCCTTCTCCTCCCTCCTTGTCCAGCCCCAGGGCCTTGAGCAAGTGCGCCAAGGCTTTCCCCTTGTCCCAGTCGATCGCCGGCCTCACCTCGAGCACCTTGCGCCCTCGCGTGGCGCGCAGCGAGGGCCCCGCGTCCGCGAGCGCGGACTGGACCGCCGCGGCGACGTCGTCCCACCTCTCGGGGTCGACGTTGCGGTAGTGGACCTTGAGTTTTTGTTTTTTTTGTTTTTTTTTGAGAAAGGGGAGAGGGAGAAGAGAGAGAGAGAACAGAGAGAAAAGAGCGAGTGAGTTTTTTCTCTTTTTCCTTTCGCGTTTCTCGACCCCGCCACTTCATGCTTAGCTTCTCTCGTCCCCCTTTTGAGGAGGACGAGAGAGGAAGAAAAAGGCGCAGCTCTTTTCCGCTCTGTTCGCTCCTCCCCTCAAAAAAAAAAAAAAAAACGGGAAAAAACACGGAAAAAACGCACCGAAACGCAAAAGGTGTTGTGCTCCACGCTCGACCCGGGGATGCCGACCAGCGACTCCACCAGCGACGCGTACAGGGCGTCCATGACGGGCGCGAACGCTGCCGCGGGCCTGAAGGCGATGCCGCGGGTCGGCGGAGGGGGGCAGCTTTCGTCGGCGGCGGCCGCGGAAGACGAGGGCGCCGCAGCCGCGGCGGCGTCCCCGTCCTCTTTCCCTCCGCCGCCGCCGCCGCCGCCGCCACTCAGGGCCGGGCCGACGATGTCCATCCCGTGGCTCCCTGCGTAGAACAGCTCGGGAAGCTTCACAAACCCCTCGACCTTCTCGCGCCCCCGCCCCGACACGATCGCCGCCGGGAACGCCGCGGCGGCGGCCCGCACCGCCGCGCGCGTCGCGTCGGAGAGGAACGCTCGGTCCGGGTCGCGCACGATCGGCGTCAGCGTGCCGTCGTAGTCGAGGAACAGGGCGAGGCGCTTTCCCCTGAGCGAGGCGACAAAGGCGTCGAAGCCGTCGAGGAGGTTTGGGTACTTGAGCTGTCGGGAGGGGTTTTTT
>Ga0315284_10016001_pt1 | contig 10646 bp, 7 predicted proteins | sample YL17G09_16_MG_FD_203696 | JGI IMG/M metagenome (GOLD analysis project Ga0315284, IMG submission 203696) | Sediment microbial communities from Yellowstone Lake, YNP, Wyoming, USA - YL17G09_16 | ecosystem: Environmental > Aquatic > Freshwater > Lake > Sediment | place: USA: Wyoming | collected...
AAGATTATTCCTGCGGGTTTAAGATGATCAAAAGAAGCGTCTATGAGAAAATTCAGCCGCTGGTAGGTGAGGAAAAGGTGACGCAAATTGAAATGCTTGTTAAAGCAAGAAAGAAAGGATTCAGGTTTAGTGAAATTGGAGTGAATCACTACCCTAGGATTTCGGGAAGTCCAACCGGTGCAAAGCTGAAGGTTGTTTTAAAAAGCATTATCGATCTTTTTGGGCTTTGGGGGAAACTGCATGGTGTTACAAGAAAGGAATTACTATTTCTTTTAATAATTCTTGCAGTCGGGGCTTTTTTCAGGCTTTATAGAATTTCGGAGTATATGCATTTTTTGGGGGATGAAGGGCGCGATATGATTATTGTCAGAAGGTTTTTAACCGAAGCACATCCCCCGCTAATTGGCCCCGGCACTTCGGTGGGAACAATGTACCTCGGGCCACTTTACTATTATATGATGGCCCCTATGGTATTTCTTTTCAACTTTTCCCCGATAGGGCCTGCCGTAATGGTAGCTCTTTTAGGAGTTGCAACGGTGTTACTGACTTGGTGGGTTGGGAGAGAGTGGTTTTCTAAGTCGGCCGGTCTTATTGCAGCCGGTCTATATGCAATTTCTCCGACCGTGATTGTTTATTCACAATCGTCTTGGAACCCCAATATAATGCCATTTTTTGCGCTTTTGTCTATTTACTCGATTTGGCGGGTTTGGAAATATAAACAGTATAAATGGTTTGTAGTTACCGGTATTTCATATGCTTTTGTTCTCCAATCGCATTATTTTGGGGTACTGCTTCTTCCTGTTCTTTTCTTGTTTTGGCTGGTATCCCGTGTCCCCGTACGCTATACGATATATGCTATCTCTCTGTTCTTGTTTTTGATGAGCCCTCTTCTTATTTTTGACCTTCGCCATAACTGGCAAAATGTTGGTTCTATGAAAAGTTTTGCGGTTGGAAGTGGAGGGTCTTTTGGGGGACCCGTCTTTGGTCTTGCCAATTTCGTTCCGACTTTTATAAATTCGATTACAAGACTTCTGGCCGGAAGAAATGAGACTGTAGGTTTGGTTGTTGCAGTTATTTTGGCGGCGGGAATAATTTGGCTTATCCTCAAAAGAAAAATGAACTGGCTTTTGTTGACGTGGTTTTTGATTGGAATTTTTGGGCTTTCCCTATATAAAGGCTCGAAACTTGATCATTACATGGGATTTATCTTTCCGGCACCGTTTTTACTGTTGGGTGCACTTACTTCCAAATTAAATAAGTATATTGCCCTCGCCGGAGTTTTAGTTCTTGTGGTAGTCAATCTTTTAAATAATCCTCTTCGCTCTGAACCAAATAGACAGATGGTCAGAAGTAGACAGGTGGCAACTTTTATTTGGCAGAAAGCTGAAGGGGAAAGGTTTAATTTAGCAACAATTGGAGGCAGCCGCGATTCTTACCAATATTTTCTTCTTCTCTGGGGAGCAAGAGTTGTTGATGCAGATCCAAACTCCGTCCCATTAACAGTAACAGATCAGCTTTTTATTGTTTGCGAGCTTCCAAAAGAAAAATGCGATCCTTTACATGATCCCTCTGCTTGGATTATGAACTTCGGTTGGAGCAAAATTGCCCAAAGTTGGGAGGTTGGGGGAGTAAATCTTTACAAACTTACTCACGGAAAATGATAAAGCTGAAAATGCCATCTTTCAGATTTTCTTTTTTGCTTCTTTTATGTTTATTCTTTTTACTTCGTGTTTATCCGATTTGGGGCGGTAATTTTCCTTACGCTTATGACAATGCTAAAGACAGCTTGGCGCTTATGCAGATGTGGGTGTTTGGGAAGCCTCCGCTTTTGGGGGCTGTTACAAGTATGGAGGGGCTTTGGCAGGGACCTTTTTGGTATTACATTCTCTTTCCTTTAAATCTGCTTTTTAGCTTTCACCCTGTTGCAAGTGTTTTAACAGTTATTGTTTTGGGAGGCTTTACCTTTTGGCTTTTTTGGAAATACTTAGGAAAGTTGGAAGCCTTTCTTTATGCTGTTTCTTCAATTGTTATAGTAACTCATCAAACTGCGTGGTCTCCTTACTTAACTATGTTTTCAACTGCTTGGATACTTGTGATTTTGGCCTCTGTCAAAAAGAAAATTACAAATATTCAAACAATGCTTGCCAGTTTTTGTTTCTCTTTGCTTTTTCATGCTGAAATAGCATTTGGATTTGTTTTTGCGGCACCGCTTTTAGTTATTTTTATTCTTAGAAAGATTAAACTGAACCTTAAGCAAATACTTATAGCTTTGGCTGTTTTTATTTTTTCTTTTGCGCCGCAGGCGATTTTTGACCTGCGCCATGGTTTTATAGAGGCAAGATCCATAATCAGATTTGTAGCAAATTATAACCAGGAGGGGGTGGGAGTCTGGGAAAATCAAACAGGAGTCGGCAGGATTGTCGAAGTCGCAAGAGGGCTAGCCGGAAACTTTGTAGGAAGCATTCTGCCTTTTAATAGGGGCATTTCGGAATCTATTTCCATAGCAATATTAGTTTTATTTGGTCTTGTGCTGATACTGAAGTATAAGACAAATAAAGAAACACTAATTCTAACCTTGCCTTTTATAATAGGCACTTTTTTCTTTTACCTTTTCCTTCCTTTTAAGTCTTTCTATCTTGTCGGCCTTACCCCGTTTTGGATATATCTATTTGCCAAGCTCTTGAAGAAAGAGTTTCCAGGATTTGTAAAGCCGGTAGTTGTTTTATTTCTAATATTGGGCACTATCGGAATGTTGTTTTCAAGGGCGGATTATGAAAGACATGCCGTTTCCTCCCGCATTCTTTTTGAGCAAAAAAGAAAAGCAGTTGAGGCGGCTTACGAAATCACTGAAGGCAAACCTTTCAACTCGTACCACTTTGTTCCCGAAGTTTATGATTATACCTATCAACATATTTATCAGTACACGTCTTTAATAAAGAAAAGGGATATTCCGAAAGAGTATTCATATGCTCCGGGGGAGGCTGCCTACATGCAAACAAAAAAAATTGCGGCAAAGGCGACAGAGGAACCTTCTTATACTATACTGATTGTTGAAAAAGGGGAAAATGAACTGCTTTTTTCAACCTGGTGGAATAATCTAACAAGAGGAAAAAGGATCTTAAGTTCAGAAAAAATTAATGATGCTATTAGTGTTTATAAATTAATCAATGAAAATTAGAAAGTTTGCCCCAATACTGGTTATTCTTGCTGTTGCATTGGTTTTAAGGCTTATTTGGGATCCTCACCGCATTATTTGGACATACGATCAGGCCCGAGACAGCTTTTTTATGAGAGACATGATTAAAAATAAGGATTTGATCCTGCTCGGACCGCAAGCGGAGGAATTCGGACTTTTTCATGGACCATTGTATTATTACCTTTTTGCACCCTTTTACGCTTTAACACGAGGAGAGCCATGGCTTCCTCTGATAGTTATGACTATCATTAATCTTTTGTCTGCTATTCCTTTAGCTCTTCTTTCGGTTAGAATTACAAAAAACAAGTTGGCAGGAATACTAACTTTTGCGGTTTTTTCCCTGTCCTATGCGTTTATCGAGTATTCGAGATGGCTTTCTAATTTTTCAATTGCCATTCCTTTTATCGCTTGGTCATATTATTTGTTTTATGAGATTCTTGAAGGCAGAAAGAAAAAGCTTTCATTTTTCCTTCTGGGATTTTTTTTAGGACTTGCAACCCAAGGGGAAATATTCTTTCTTTCCCTTATCGCAGTCTTTTTCTTGAGCATTGTTATTCGAAAGGTAAAGTTTAAAAATTTGGCGGAATATGTTTCGGGTGCGGTTTTAGGGATGTTGCCTATACTTTTGGCCCAAATAAAATTTAAGTTTTTAGGTCTGCGTGTACTTTCCGATATACTTGCGAGGGGATATCAGGGCTTCACCTCAACACCTTTTGATTTTTTAAGGGGTTATGTCGACCATCTGGGAATAACGTTTTTTCAGACGATAGGCGCGCAGTCCTTCTCGATGGGTTTTCTGCTAACGGTCCTCGTATTTATTTGGGTTGGCAGAAAGATTAATAAAAATTGGCTCTTGCCGATTATTTTATCGCATATTCTTCTTTTTACATTTGACTATGTTAATGCGGTTTTCTTGGATTTGGGTTTGGCTTTACTGTTAATAGTACTTGTTGGAGTCGGCTTTTACTTTTTGTATAAAAGCAACCGGCTTCTTTTTGCTTGTGCAGGTATTCTTTTTTTGATTTTTCAAACCGGGCTTTATAAATCCTATCTGGTAGGGAAAGAGCCTTTCGGTGAATATAACTTTATCCAAGAAACCAGTGTTCTTTCGGATCGCGACGAGTTAATCTCAAAAATGTATGAAGAAAGCGGAGGAAAGCAGTTTAGTTTTACGGCCATTGGTACGCCTTTTGGTGTGAGAACCGTTTGGGCTAGCGCTTTTGAACTCTATGCAAGGAGTCACAATCTCTCTCTTCCCAAATGGCTTGAATACTATGCAGAAGGCTATCCGGGAGACGAAATCTTGGTTCCGACAAAAACCCCGGGCGAAACCCACATTCTTATTCTTGAACCAAATATAGAAAGTCTTCTTCCCAAGCCGATTATTGATAGGGAACTTGGGAATCAGGACAATAATACTAAAAAAGTTAAGGAATTTGAAATGTATGGTGCGGTAGTTCAGGTTCGAAAACCAATTTAAGGTTTATGGCTGAAGAGAAAGATTTTCGAAAGAGGCATTTGGTATTTATTGATATCGAGACGACAGGTCTTGATAGGGATAAGCATGAGATTATAGAGATCGGCTGTATTATTGTGAATGGGGAAAATTTTGAAATAGTAGAGGAGTATTCAGCAAAAATAAAGCCAGATCATATTGAGACTGCGGACTCTAAGGCTCTTAAGATAAACGGCTACTCTCAAGATAAGTGGAAGGATGCAAAAAACGCAAAGGATGTGCTTCAAAAGATTTCGGAAATGGCTGAAGAAGGAATGATTGCCGGCTGGAATGTTGCTTTTGATTGGGCTTTTGTTGAAGACTATTTCAAAAAGTTAAAGATTAAGAGTTTATTTAACTACCATAAAATCGATGTTCAGGCCATAGCATACGCAAAGCTTTATAAAAACAAAAAAGTAAAAAGTCTGAAGTTAAGATCTATATCAAAGTTTTTTGGCATAGGCTTTGGGGAAATTCATAGTGCTGAAGAGGATATAAAAATAACATATGAAGTTTTTAGAAAGTTGATGAAAGCTAGATGAAGAAACTTATTACGCCCTTAAATATTTTTTTATTTATTCTTGTGTGCGGTTTTATTTTAAGAATCATTCATCCTCTTTATTATTTTCAATATCAGCACGATCAGGACCTGATTGGCTGGGTTATTAGAGATGTTTTATTCAACAAGCACGTAAGGCTTATCGGTCAGGAAACTTCCTCCCAAGGTGTTTTTATCGGTCCCCTTTTCTACTATCTTCTGATCCCTTTTTATTTACTAACTTCAATGAATCCTGGGGGAGGTTTGATATTGGTAACCCTTCTTGGCCTATTCAGCATCTTTTCTTTCTACTTCGTGTTGAGCAAAGTATTTAATAGGAAAGTAGGAATAGTCGCGTCTCTAATCTACGCTTTTTCCTATGCCATTATCTTTGCTGATAGAGAGGTGGTCCCGACCATGCCGGTGATGCTTTGGAGTGTGTGGTATTTTTACGGGCTTTGGCTGATTTCAAAAGGCAAGGGTAAAGCCTACTTGCTTTTGGGATTTCTCTTGGGGCTTGTCTGGAACCTAAATTTAGCGCTGGCCTTACTTACTCCATTGATTCCTCTGGCCCAAATTCTATCTAAGAAAGAATTTGATTTAAAATATATCTTTCTAGGGACTGCAATTTTTGGTGCAGCTGTTTCCCCATTTATTGTTTTTGAATCGAGGCATAATTTTCAACAAACAAAAGCTATAGTCTCGTCCCTAACAACAACAAAGGATTATGCAGGAGGATCGGCTCCGGGATTGGCAAAGCTTGATCGGGTAATGCAGCTGGTGCATGTGAATACAACCAGAATATTTTGGGGAGCTCATTATTATCCGTTCCTTGCAAAACTAACTTTCTATCTTCTGGTTGGCCTTCTTGCTTTCCTGGTTTATAAAAAGGTTCTCTCTAAGGGACTTTCCATAATTATGTTGTTGTGGCTTGTTCTTTATATTGCCTTTTTTGCGCTTAATTCGCTTAATGTTTCTGAATACTACTTAAATGGCATGAATGTTATTTGGATAACTATTATGTCTTTGAGTTTAGTTTATCTCATAGAACACAAAAAACTTTTTAAATATGGTGTTTTTGTCATCCTGCTTTTCTTGACGGCAAACTTATATAGTTTTATCTCTCATCGTACACCCAGGAATGGCTATGTTGAGAGGAAAGCGCTTGTAGCTTTTGTAAAAGAGGATGCAAAGAGTCATGGCTACCCATGCGTCTCAATCTCGTATATAACACCTTTCGGATATCAATTTGGTTATAGGTACCTGTTTTGGATAGCGGATTTGGAAGTTAACAGGCCAATTAGCGGAAGTCCTGTTTATTCTATCGTCTTTCCTCAATCCTCGGTTGACCGGTTCGACAAAAGCTTTGGAGCCTTGGGATTGGTTTTACCCGATTATCAAAGCTATACTAGAGAGGGGATTGAGAAAAGCTGCGAAGGCCCGGATGCCAATCTCACTGACCCAATGTTTGGATATACGCAATAACATCCTTTGAGGATGATATATCAGGTTCTATGAAACTGTTATGAAAGTATACTTGTCGGTAGTTATACCCGCCTACAACGAAGAAAATAATATAAGAACCGGAGCTTTAGCCTCGGTCTACGAGTATTTAAAAAACCAGAAATATCCCTGGGAAGTTTTGGTTGTTGACGATGGCTCGATGGATAATACTGTCGATCTTTCGAAATCGTTTGCCCGAGAGCACGAAGGCTTTAGGGTAATGAGCGAGCCCCATAGAGGAAAAGGGGGGACCGTTATTGCTGGGATGCTTGCCTCGGAGGGGGAAATAGTTCTTTTTGCCGACATGGATCAGGCGACACCCATAGACCAAATAGAAAAAATACTTCCGAAGTTTAAATCCGGATACGATATTGTTATCGGTTCGAGAGTCGGTCGGGAAGGAGCGCCTTTGATTAGAAAAGTGATGGCTTATGGATTTTCGCTTTTAAGAAACTTGGTTTTGAAGCTTCCATATGAAGATACGCAATGCGGATTTAAGGCTTTTAAGAATGATGCCTCTCATGAAATTTTCAAAAAGATGAAAATCTTCAGTGAAAAAGCGGGGAATCAGGGAGCCTCGGTTACTGCAGGGTTTGACTTGGAAATTCTTTATATAGCCAGGAAGTTAAGGTTAAAAGTTGTCGAAGTTCCGGTTGTCTGGCACCATAAAGAGGGAACGAAGGTTAATCCCATCAAGGACAGCTGGGAAGGCCTTCGGGATCTATTTAAGGTCCGCTGGAACGCGCTGCTGGGCAAATACAATATATGAAAAACTTTTTGAAAGAATGGAAATGGACGATGGCAGGACTTATCTGCATTATTCTGCTTGGGCTTGTTCTTAGGCTTGTTAATTTGACTCTTCTCCCGGTTTTTGCCGATGAGGCGATTTATGTGAGGTGGAGTCAGATTATGGCAAATGAGGCAACGCTTCGTTTTCTCCCTCTTTCTGACGGCAAACAACCTCTTTTTATGTGGGTCCTGATGTTTTTAATAAGAAACTTCTCCGACCCGCTTTATATAGGAAGACTTGTATCGGTTGTTGCAGGAGTTGGAACAATGTTGGGAATATTTGCCCTCTCATATGTTCTTTTCAAAAATAAGTCGGTTTCACTAGTCGCGTCGTTTCTTTACGCTCTATCCCCATTCTCTGTCTTTTTCGATAGGATGGCTCTTGTTGATTCAACTCTTGCCATGTTTGGCGTTTGGTTTTTACTCTTCGGAGTGCTGACTGTAAAAACAAAGAGACTTGATATGGCCATGATCACCGGATTTTTTTTGGGGTTTGCGCATCTTACAAAGTCTCCTGCAATTTTCTTTGCAATTTTGTTACCCGTGACCTGGATTTTTACCAAAGAAAAAACCAAGTTAGTTCCGCTTTATTTTGTCACCTTAGTCATTGCTTTTGGGATGTATAACATCTTGAGGCTCGGACCCAATTTCCATTTGATAGCAATGAGGAATCAAGATTATGTTTACCCTTATAGCCATATTCTTACGGATCCCCTTAATCCGTTTAAGGGACATATGGGGGGAATCATCAGCTATTTTATTTCGCTTGGCCCACTTAGCATTGTGCCTTTGATTACTCTAGGAATATTCGCGAATTTCAAAAAGAGTTTCGCTTCTTTTTTGCCCATCTTGGCATTTGCTTTTATTCCAATTTTCATAATTGCCGAATATTCAAAAGTTGTAACGGCCAGATATATTTTATTTACAATTCCCTTTTTTGTGGTTTTGGCAGCCTCTGCCTTTATCTCAAAAATAAAATGGGTCAAATATGCGAGTATCTTTTTCCTCACCCTTTTTATTATTCAGGGTGTACTTTTTGATTATAAGTTGTTAACTAAAGTTGAGGCAGCACCTTTGCCGTATGGGGATCGATCGGGGTACCTGGAGGAGTGGACGGCGGGACAGGGAATCAGGGAGATAGCGGATTATATCAAAGATCAAAAATCAAAAACTAAAGATAAGAAGTTTGTTATAGGCACAGAGGGGTATTTCGGAACCCTGCCGGACGGTCTTCAAATGTACTTGAATGATGCCCCTGAAGTTATTGTTATCGGAATAGGAGTTAATATAACTGAACTGCCGGAGAGCCTCTTGGCTTCGAGAAAGGCGGGTAATAAAACTTATCTGGTTATAAATAAATCAAGGCTTAGGGCGGATCCGGAGAAATTGGGCTTAAAATTGATTGCCCAGTACCCCAAAGCTTTAAGAAGAATCGGGTCGGGAGAGTATGCAAGTTACGGTCCCCAGGAAATTCTTTATTTCTTTGAACTACCATGATGGAAACAGACCATCTCAATCCGACGGATGAAATAAATCTGGAAACGGTCAAGTCCCGCGCCGTTCGGGGAGTGATGGTTTTAACCGGAAGAACATTTTTCTTGCAGACAATTGCTCTTGTTGCACAACTTTTTTTATTTGCCTACTTAGGCAGCTATGAATTTGGAGTTTTTGCCATAGTCTCCGCAATTATTAATTTCTTGGTTTATTTTTCGGATATTGGGTTGGCTGCAGCTCTAATCCAGAAAAAAGAAACTCCAAGTGCAACTGACCTAAAAACCACCTTTTTTGTCCAACAAATTATGGTTCTTGCGATCATCGGGGTTACAATTCTATTAACCCCATTTTTTGTTCAGAAGTATTCTCTGAGTTTTGACGGGCAGATTCTTCTTTATGCGCTGGCTGTCTCGCTTCTGCTTTCCTCGCTTAAGGGTATTCCTTCGGTACTTCTTGAGAGAAAATTGGAATTCACTAAATTGGTTTTCCCCCAGATTTTGGAACAAGTTGTTTACTATGTTATTTTGGTTCTTCTGGCCATGAAAGGATTCGGTTTACGAAGCTTTTCATTCGCGGTTATTGCGCGCGGACTGACGGGTTTAATTGCAATTTATATCCTTCAGCCGTGGGTCCCGGGGATTGCTTTTTCGATGGCTACCCTTAAGGGGCTTTTTAAATTCGGGATTCCGTATCAGGTAAATACTTTTCTGGCAACATTTAAAGACGATGGAATTACTTTGGTTTTGGGCGGGATTTTGGGACCTGTCGGAGTCGGAATCCTGTCCTTTGCCCAAAAAATTGCAAGAGTTCCTTTGACATTTTTTATGGATACCGTGACCAGAGTTACCTTTCCTGCGTTTTCCAGAATGCAAGATGCAAAAGATCATTTGGAAAGGAGCGTTACAAGATCCATATTTTTTATCTGCTTCTTGGTTTTCCCGAGTCTTGTTGGGGTAGTTCTTCTTTCTCCGATTTTGGTCAACTCTATTCCGAAATATAATCACTGGGTCCCCGCCTTGGTTCCTATTATTTTTATTTCCGTTAATTTCGCGTTTGCTGCCGCAACGACCCAGCTTACAAATGTTCTTAACGCAATCGGCAAAATAAAAATCACTTTCTATTTAATGATTATGTGGACGATTCTTTCCTGGATTTTGATACCCATTCTTGCAATCAAATTTGGAGCTGTCGGGGCATCGATGGGTTACAGCCTGGTTGGGGTCTCATCGGTTGTGGCGATAATAATTGCCAGAAGGTACGTCAAATTCTCAGTGGCAGATTCGATGGTCAAGCCAATTATAGGCTCGCTTGTTATGGGAATAGTACTTCTAATAGCCCGAAAATTTCTGCCTGTTAATTTGTATTCTTTCGGCATTTTGATTGGTGTAGGGCTTGCCGCCTATATTGTCTCCATGGTTTCCATGATGGGGCTGGGATTGGTTGAGGATGCCAAAAGAAGCTTCGGGATGCTAAAATAGGGGTGTGGAGAAAATTTCTGCGGTTTTGAATGTAGTCGAGGAGGAAGTTGAGCTTTTGCCCCAGGCGCTTTCTTCGGTCAATGGCCTTGTGGATGAGATAGTCATTATTGATATGACGGGAGATTCCCGTTTGGAACCTATTGCAAAAGAGTT
>Ga0315284_10016003_pt1 | contig 10645 bp, 9 predicted proteins | sample YL17G09_16_MG_FD_203696 | JGI IMG/M metagenome (GOLD analysis project Ga0315284, IMG submission 203696) | Sediment microbial communities from Yellowstone Lake, YNP, Wyoming, USA - YL17G09_16 | ecosystem: Environmental > Aquatic > Freshwater > Lake > Sediment | place: USA: Wyoming | collected...
GGTATCGTTTTTATTAAACCATCCCTTATTATATTCCCCGACGAACTATTGAATGAAAACTTCTTACCATTTATATGTTCTATATCAAATACAAACCCACATAAAGCCTCTTTTAGTATTATATTTTTTTCTACTAAAATGTCCAACCCATTTCGCTTAAATAATGCATGTTCCTCTACTATAAATGTTACCTTTACATCACCACGCACACCATCCCCGGTCTCATTGCCGCGATTGCTCAATATTATTACCTCCCCATTTTCCGTTCCCATCGGAACAGATATATACTCCACGTGATTATCCAACTCATGTACACCTTCACTATTTATATTCCAGCGCTCCATCTCTACGGGTATCGTCGCCCCTTGACATACATGTTCTAATGTTACAGCCGCATTTATACTTATAAGAGGAGGTTTCGGTTCAACTCTCTTTTGAAATCTAGGGGTTCGCGTAATATCATAAGGGTGTTGTGGTGGCGTGTGTTGGTGGTGTTGTTGGTGCATCTCTTGGCGCGGAGAAGGAGTGGCTCGTGAATCGTGTATACCATGCATACCATGTATACCGTGTATATTGTGCATTGCTTCGCCGAATATACCAAAGGGGTCTCCACCGCCTCCCATTATATTTTCACTTATTGACTCACCTCCAGGACCAAATGTTCTGATTATAACTCTTGGACCATGACCTCCCATAGCACCTAGTCCTCCCATTCCACCCAGTCCTCCCAGTCCTCCCAGTCCTCCCAGTCCTCCCAGTCCTCCCAGTCCTCCCAGTCCTCCCAGTCCTCCCATATTTACAAATCCATTTAAGGGATTCATTGTATGTGGGTCTCCCATGCCGCCCATGCCGCCCATAAACATATTGAATATATCCATCGGGTTTATTCTAACTCCTCCACCCATTCCACCAATATTCGCAAAAGGATTATTACGATTCATGTCATACTTAACCCTCTCATCTGGGTCGCTTAATATACTAAATGCTTCCGAAATCTTTTGAAACTTTTCTGTTGACTCTGCACTATTTCCATTTTTGTCTGGATGATGCATAAATGACAACTTTCGATATGCCTTCTTTATCTCGTCCTGCGAACATTTCTCTTCTACTCCCAAAATATCATAAAATGTTTCAGAGTTACCGGATTTCATTTATTTACTATATTTATTATATTAAAGAAACATAAACTTAAATATTTATTAACGAATAATATTAATACATTATTATTCATTACTATTAATTAACCATTATTAATACTTTAAACTATAAACACTACATTACATAAATGCAAACCACACAACATCTCCATTTAACCCCCACACAGTCACAAACTAATCTCCCCTTCATTAATAAATATCAGCCACAATTTTTTGACCAGTTTGAACAACTAGAACAGAATGTTATCAAACTTTTACAAACTCTTATATCTATGAATAATCTTAATATACTTTTAATCGGTGACCCTGGTTCTGGGAAAACATCGCTTATTTATTCTATTATTCGCGAGTATTATAAAACTAACTATAACTCGGACAATATACTTGTACTAAATAGCCTTAAAGACCAGGGTATTTCTTACTACCGCAATGACTTAAAAATCTTCTGTCAAACCGCCTCTCTAATACACGGCTTTAAAAAAATCGTCCTTCTCGATGATATCGATATTATTAATGAACAAAGTCAACAAGTATTCCGCAACTGTATGGACAAATATAGTCATAAAGTTCACTTCATTTCATCGTGTACAAATGTACAGAAAGTAATCGATAGCCTACAATCGCGCAACATTATTATCAAAATTAATCAAATCGAAGACATTTGCCTAGAAAAAATATTAGCCAAAATTATAAAAAATGAGAAAATTATTATTACACCAGAGGCGCAGAAATTTGTCCTCAATATTTCTAATGTTTCTATACGTATTTTGATTAACTATTTAGAAAAAATTAAAATTTTAAATACGTCTGTCGATTTGTCTGTCGTTAAACTACTATGTACTAATATTAGTTTCCATATATTTGAAGACTACACACAGTCACTTACTGAAAAAAAATTACAACACTGTATAAAAATATTATACGCTTTATATGACCAAGGTTATTCTGTAATGGACATATTAGATAACTATTTCCTTTTTATTAAAACAACGCCCCTAATAAATGAAACCAACAAGTACAAAATTACGAAAATACTTTGTAAATATATGACTATATTTCACAATATTCATGAGGATGAAATAGAGTTGGCGCTTTTTACTAATAATTTAGTTGAGCTTTTTTGACTTTAAATTATTTTATATATATTAAATATTTATATATACTAAATATATATATACCACTCTATCTGATAGTAATCAAAATGACTGACGTTATGCCCGAAATGAATGCTCAAGAAGGTGGTATGAAAATAATTGTAAAAAATGATAAAGGAGAAGATATGTCTATACGAAGAGTTAGGGATATGCAAGAGTTTATTAATATATTTTCTAAGACAATTCGAGTACACAATGTATCTGTAAATTCGTTGACAGGTTTTATAGTAAGAATTACTCTACCGATTGAGTCGACCCCATTTAGAAGCGATATTTTTAATGAAAGAGGCGAATTAATGAATGCCGATGAATACCATTTGCCTAATACAGGAAAATTTGTCACGCAACATATTTTAAAATGTTGTATTGTTCAACCGAATAAAATACCATTAATTGCTAAATTTTCTGGTACCGTTAAATCAACGTGTACATATAATGAGTTTCTAACCGAGTATAATGACCAGTCTAACATATATAATGCAACAATGGCCTATGGTGGTATGCCTGTATGTCCAGATGTGTATGCCCTTGCGACATTTAACCTAGCACAATTCAGTGAGATTTTTTTCCCTGGTATTCCTTCTCCGACACACGCGAGTGTATTACCGGCAATAGGAACTAATGTTTTTAAAGATAACACTGTTTTTCAATATTTACTAGAACAACTAGAATACAGCCCTATTCGTGGACAACCTCCAGTAGATAGAAAAGTAGGAATTATATTAATGGACTCTTTGCCTCCATCCTATGAACCTTTAAAGAATTTATATAATTCTTTTTCTTCTTCTTCTACGCTTCAGTTGTCTACTAATCCCGTTCTTGCGCAAAAAAAAATGTTATTCGATGAAATGACCGAACGTGCATTAGCAATATGTGTAGTCGTATTTTATCGTATAGGGTATATACCTCTTGATGCTCATCTTGGTAACTGGATGTATGATACAACGCAATCTGTCGACCAATTTAAGGTTAGAGCAATAGATTTTGGTCGTATTATGCCGCATAATAATCCCTCTGACTTAGAAAATATAAGAAACATTGTTCGAAGTTATATTAGACTTTATACTAATCCAGCTGAAAAGGTTTTGATGATAGCAGGATTAGCTAGGTTGTTAAAAATTGCACCATCTACTGTAGGTAGTGCTGAAATGTGTGGTACAAAAGTAGGGGAAATTATTATAGCCTTAAATAAATTGATTAGACGTAATCAAAATGGTTCTATACTATGGAATCCTACTGGTACTAGGTTTTCTGTTATAACACAACCAGCTACTGCCGATTCCCCTGAACAAAGAATGGAAGTAGATTCATGTATGGTTCTTATTCACAGGATTATTTTCCTCATTGCACTAGTTGATAGTTGTTATAACACCATTACATTTAAAAACCATCATTTTTGTCAGTTGCGTGACCTATTTTCTCCAGTATTCGGTAAAAAATGTAATAATGTTGGTTCAATGATTGGCGATAATGTATATATTGACCTTGTATATTACTTAAAATCTATGCCTGACCATAGCGAACGAATTCGTACTATAGGTTGTTATAGAAGAATAAGAGACTATATAGGTGATTATTTACGCATTTCGCATGAGCGCGGCATGTTTCCTGACCCGCTTTATAAAGATCCGTCGCCTGATACACCCGAAGACCCTGCAGTTGTTGCAGCACGATTAGCAGCCCTCCCACCACCTCCTATTCCTCCTCCTCCTCCACCGCTTCCACCACGTCAGTCACCTAGAAAATCTCCTCGCAAATCTCCTCGCAAATCTCCTCACAAATCATCTCCTAAAAAAACACAAGTATCGCCTCTTGAAAGTTCTCCAACCGCTGAACAGTATGAACGTTTTGTGAGCGGATATAGTAGTTCTCATCCTCATCCTGCTCCACCATTGCCTGGTGGTAGTAACAAAAAATTAAGAAAATCTAGAAAGTTACGAAAATCTAGAAAGCCTATAAAAACAAAACTTTCAAAGATTTTGAAAACTAAAAAGAATAAAAATCATAAGCGGTATAGAAGAAATAAAAGATATAGACTTTAAATGTATACTGTAAGGTGTTTATAAATTATAAATTATAAATTATAAATAAGTTTTATACATATTAAAATAATATTTTTAAAATATAAATGAGTAACCTAAAAGTATGCGTTGTAATGCCTACTTATTTTAGAAAAAACGGAAGTACACGAGAATTATTGTCACGAGCACTTAGAAACTTAGAAGCTCAAACTTATAAAAATTTTAAACTTTTTTTAATTGGCGATCACTATGATGATAATGATGAATTCGAAGAAATATGTAAATCATATAAAAAAGATATATTTTATAAAAATAATGAAGAACATTATAGGTGTTATGATTTCCCAAATAAATATACTTATTGGACAATTGGTGGCGGTCTAGCTTTGAAAACAGGTATAGAAAAAGCTATTGAAGAAAAATTTGACTACTATTTTCATTTAGATGATGACGACCAATGGAGAGATATTCATATACAAGTTGTTGTAGAAAATATTAATAAGTTTCCAGATGCAGCTTTTATTTTGACGAAAGCTAAGTATTCAGATATATTTTTACCTACTACTAAAGAAAACAATGTATTTTATAATAACTATATACCAAAAGGTGAGGACTCTGTTCATGCTTCGCATGTATATAAATTACCTTTATTGGGGGATATTGTTGTAGATGTAATTAACTCTAACCACACTTTGGCTAATAAAATTAATAATAAGGAAGATGGATTCGAAGATATAACTATACCACCTGGGGATGCAACAATTCTAAATCATATAAATTCGATGGTTTTAACTAAAGAAATAAAATCATTATATATTCCAATTATAACTGTTAACAAGGTTAGTGACCAAAACTATCCTGTATGAATAAAATCTATATAAATATAATAACTATAATCACTATAATCACTATAATTATTTATATTGATTCATATTTATGGATTTAAAAGATTTTATACCTGGTTACTTTCAAGGTATTACACGAGTTATTATTTCATATCCTTTTGACTACATTAGACTTTTTTTACAAACAAATAACTTACATTCATATAAAGATTTTTTTAATAAACATTCTTTGTTCTCTTTATATAGGGGTGTTTCATTATCATTATTTGCTATTCCTATAGATAGAGCCATTCAGTTTAGAAATTATGAATATTTAAATAGTAAAAATATTAATCCCTTTATATCTGGTGCTATATGCGGAGTGATTAGTCCTATATATATGTTACCATTTAACTATATAACAAATAATTATATTTTAGACTATAAAAAAAATAATATTACAATTTTTATTAAAAATATAGACCCAAAAAAATTATACAATGGTTTTAAACCAGAATTATTTAGAAACTTAATAGGTTCGTCTGTATATATGGGAACATATGGTTGGATTCGAAATAACTTTCCAAACGACATAAAACATAATATTTTAAATGGTGCTATATCTGGTATAACTGTGTGGACTGTTACATATCCACTTGATACATTAAAAGTAGAGCAACAACTAAATAATAAAAATGTATATGATATTTTGTATAGTAGAACTAAAACATATGGAATTTTAAATTTATGGAAAGGTATATTACCCATTTATATTAAAACATTACCATCATCTATTGGAGGAATATTAGTTTATGAACAAGTACGTAAACTATTAGATGAAACTAAACAACCATATAGCTAAAAAATATAATAGTAAAATAATTTAAATACATAATGTTAATATTTATATTAATACCAATATTAACATTTATATTCATACTAATTTTTAATACAAAAATGTTTAGATTTAATATGTTACTACATTCAAGTAATAAACATATAGCTATTATAGGTAATGGTGGATTTGCAAAAGAGGTTGCTTGTAACTTAAAAAAATATAGTTATAATTTTTATATTAATAAAAGTTTTATTACTAAAGAAAATATAAATACTGTTGGTGCAATTGAAGATATAAATTTCGATAAAAGCAAAATATTGCTATGTATAGGAGACCCAGTTATACGTAAAAAAATAGTTGATTCTTTACCTAAAAATGTACATTATATGACGTATATAGATAAATATGCTATTATATTAAATAAAGAAACAGTAAATATTGGCGTAGGTTCCATAATAACATCAGGTTGTTTGCTAACAACTAACATAAATATAGGAAAATTTACAGTTATAAATCTAAACACAACCATTGGTCATGATACTACTATTGGTAACTTTGTAACTGTATCACCAGGTGTAAATATATCAGGTAATGTTAATATAGGAAATAATAATTTTTATGGTTCAAATGTTTCTATACGTGATAATATAACTATTTGTGATAATGTTGTAGTTGGTATGGGCTCTACGGTTTTAAAAAATATACAAATACCTGGAACATATTTTGGTTCACCTTTAAAAATTAATATATAAATATTATGCATATGTATATTTTTATAACTATAATATATTGTTTATATGTATATCATTATGTCTGATATACATACAAATTTTGAAAATTTAAACAATTCGCAAGAAAGTTTAGATTTATTGCGCAATGTTAATACGAATATTAAATTAAAGCATTTTCACGAATGGACTCATATATTATATGGTATTAGGAATTTGTTGGGAGCTGAAACTAAAACGTATATGGAAATTGGTTCATATATAGGTTCATCAGCATCATTAATCGCCAGAAATCCATATCCTACTAATATAATATGTATAGACCCATGTAACTTATCCCCTTCACACTATGGTGGAACTATCAATCAGGGAGAAACATTAATAAAAAATATTAATAGTAATAACATACACAATCGTAATATTAAGTTATATAAAAATTATTCTACAGATTTAAATTTATTACAAACATTAAAAAAGTATAATACAAATGTAGATATATTGTTTATAGATGGTGCACATGACTATAATGGTGTACTAAACGACTGGAAAAATTATAACGAATTTGTTAACAGTGGTGGGTATATTGTTTTTGATGACTATAACGACTACAAATATAGTCCAGAAGTTAAACCCGCCGTGGATGAAATTATGAAAAATATTGATACAAGTAAATATGAAATTATTGGTTCTCCAAAAAATACATTAGATGATACTTCCGTTGGATATAATAACACTTACGGATTAAAATATTCAAATGAATTTATTGTATATAAAAAATAGTGTTTTTTACTATACTATATTATCTCTTTTAATGTATATAATGTTAAGTCTATATTGTCCCTTATTTTTTTTTCGACTATGTTGTTTTCTTTCTCTTTAACATATTCATCATTATTAAAAATATATTTTTCCCACCCAATATGGTCTAATTTATTTTTTATTGTTCTAACCCATAGTCTTTTTCTTTTTTCTATAAATAGTGTTAAATTTGAATCTGACATCATATGAAAATTACTAACACCTAAAGCAACAGGACTAACTAGTTCTTTTTTATTCAATGACTTAATAAATTCATTTAATACATAATTTTTAAATATTATAAACTGAAAACCAGTTGAACCTACGATATATCCATTTACATTTATTGGTTTTGGAACCCAATTATCTAATGGTAAGTTATAGTATTTTTTATAGTCCAATAATATGTCTATTGATAATATTTCAATTTTTTTATTAGAATAGTTTAAAATTTCAATAGCTTCATGTAGAGACTCTTTATCTAAAACTACGTCTGCTTCTGACATAGCTATATATATATATTTTTCTATAATATTACTATGTAGGTTACAAAATAAATGAAAAACATTACCATCTATGTTATCATTACATATAAAATGTTTGTATATATTATATTTTTTTGCTAATTCTTTAATATCATTACTATATTTACTGGGGTTTTCTAAAAATACTATATCGCAAGGATATTTTGTTTCCAAAATAGAGACAACCGTTTTTTCGATAAAATCTGTATTAAAAAAACAATTAAGTAAAACTAAAATTCTAGGAGTTTCCATAATATATTATTTAATATATTAGTTAATATATTATCTAATATTGTTTGACTAACTCGAATATCATATCAATATCTTCTTTTGTCGTTTCTGTAGTAAAAGTTATACATAATATACTATCAAAAATCTCACAAGCAACTTTTGTATTTTTCAATGGATAATAATACTTCCTACAATATATATCATTTTCTAATAATTTTAATCTAATGTTATCATCATAATTGTCAAATAGTATAGATAAACATGATGGTACTATTATGTCGTTGTAATGAAAAGATGGGAATAGTTTCCATTTTAATTCACTACTTTCTTGTTCTTTTATTTTTTTTAACTTTTCATTTACATATTTATATAATTCATTATGATGACTAACAATTTTATCAAAATTATTCATTAAAAATTGTAATATATATACAGCTGATATATCCGACATTTTATTATTATTACCCTCTTTTACCCAGTACTCATCTGTTAAACCTATTCCAAAATTATTTAAACACCTTATCGCATTTTCATATTTTTTATCTACTATTATTGCACCACCTTCCCCAAACCCAAACGGTTTCGTATGATGAAAACTTATTATACAACCATTCCCATAGTTTACACAGTTTTTACCTTTATAAAATGTATACGCTGTTGCTGCATTATCAAATATTAAAAACTTGTTATTTAGTTTCGCCCATTCAACATATTTATCTATATCAACAACATTACCAAATATATTTGTAACAATAATACCATTAATACCATTAATACTATTAATACTATTAATACTATTATCAACTAGCTCTAGGTCAATACCTCCATCTCTATCTATGTCTATTATTTCTACATTTGATAAATTTGATTGCGCTGATGGTGGAAATGTAAAAGACTGCGTTGCCCATGTTATCTTATTATTTTCAGTAAATTGTATTCCCGACGTTATTGAATGAAGAGCTAAAGCTCCATTTGTTACTACTATAACACATTTATCTTCATCCACTTTAAATTTATCTTTTATAAATAACTCTAATAACTTAACATTAGGACCATTATTTGTAAAATGATTACTTTCTAATGACTTTTCAAGTAACTTATTTACCAAATCTGTATCAATATTTTTTTTAGGAACCCAGTTTTTCATTTTTATATATAAATTATAAATGAATTATACTTTATATACGAAATATCTATATTTTATTTATTATATATTTTTACTACTACAACTATACTATTTAATTCATCGCCAATAAATACTTCGCTATTTGAGTATTCGATTGTAACACTTGCGTCGGTGACATTCTCACAAACCACCCATAGTGTCGCCTCTTTATTAACTCGGCAGAAGGTATATACAGTCCAAAACTCTCCTTCGAGAGTTCCATATTTGTATCGCTCATCAAGTTCTCTATAACTACAGGTGAGTCATCGCTCTTCTTTGCACCAAATAACTCAGGCTTTATTATATTTACGGCTCCACTTGATACATTGTTAAAAAACCATTTGCTTATCTTACCTTCAAACTCCATCTCATCGGTATAATCTTTCGATACCAAAATCTCTAAATATTCTATATATTTTCTCATCACTTCGCTATCTTTGCGGCATCCCATTATTTTAGAACATGGTGCAAATGTAATCGTGGATGATGTTATACTCTTTGACACCATCTCCGCCACAAATACACCACCACCTGACGCCGTTTCTCTATTTACTCCAAGCTCATACAATGTTATCAAATCCTCGAAACATACAAATGACGGTGGTAGACGCATACCTCCGTACTTATTTAACAACTGCGCCATCGCCAACTCTCTCATATGACATCGTAGAGGTTCTGTTAAATGGTTAACACGTATTGTCCAGTTTGGTATTAACTTGTTAAATACATTGTCGTCTATAATACATATATTAAATGAATCTCCGCACTTATCTATTATACTCCTTAATGTTAAATATAAATAAGGCTGATTCAAATTTGTCGTATTCCTTGAACCGAAATTTAACCACTGTCTCTCATTCACATCGTACTCAACAGGTATCCACAAAAACGGCTTCTTGCGGTCCATCTTATTCACATCATTCGCTAAAAACTTTTGAATTAAATCACGCTCCTCTTTCTCTGTATCATCGTTTAATTTACCTGAATACATAGAATATACATACCCTATAATTAAAAGTAATAAAATCATTAATATCTGCTGTTTTGAAATTTTCATTTTATTATATTATATCGTATAATAATTACCTAGAATATATTTTTAATATACTAAGTATATTTTTTGAATATACTTAGTATATTTTGTTATTTTAGAGTTTTGATTTACTGAGTGAATTTCGATTAATCTCACGCATCTGTTACATCTC
>Ga0315284_10016004_pt1 | contig 10645 bp, 3 predicted proteins | sample YL17G09_16_MG_FD_203696 | JGI IMG/M metagenome (GOLD analysis project Ga0315284, IMG submission 203696) | Sediment microbial communities from Yellowstone Lake, YNP, Wyoming, USA - YL17G09_16 | ecosystem: Environmental > Aquatic > Freshwater > Lake > Sediment | place: USA: Wyoming | collected...
CCGTGGCCGCCGAAATGCTCAAGGCTCTGGGCGTGAACTCCATTCAACTCTTGTCCAACAATCCGCGCAAGGTTCAGGGGCTGCGCGAAAACGGCGTCGTGATCACGCGCCGCATTCCGCACGTTCAGCCGCCCAACGAACACAACCGCCACTATCTCGAAACGAAAGCCCGCAAGTCGGGACATCTGATCGAACCGGATGCACTTCTTCTGGCTGCGACAGGATGACGAGCGCCCGGCTTGCGGCTTACTGTGAAACAGGGACACCCGATGGTGTCCCTGTTCTGTTTAGGCGCCGTGCGGCCACCGCTTACTGGGCGGCAATCACGGGTGCTCCCTCGCCGCCGGGCTGAACGCCGGTTTGGGTGATCGAGAAGGTGTAGCCGCCGTAGGGGGCTTGATAGGCGTTGATGATCACGAACACCTCGACTGCGCTGCCCTGCACCGTGCAGGTGAAGTCTTCGGGGCCGACCGCTTCGCCGATGCAGGTTGTCGGGGTGTTCGGATAATCGCTGCATTGCAGGAAGGTGTAGCAGTCATAATCGGCTCCACCCGGGAAGCCGCCGAGCTGGAAGCGGAACGTTCCGGGATTCAGCGTCACGCGGAACCAATGTTGATGGATTTGGTCGGTGAATGCACACTGGCTGATGGTCTGGCCGACGGTGATTTGCGCCGCCTGCGCGCACTGGGTAGGACAGCTCGCCGTCTGCTGGCAGGGGGTGTTGCAGTCAAGGTCCTGTGTCCAGTCGCCGCTCAGAGCCGCGCAATCCGCCTGCGTATTCACCGCGCAGCTCTGATTGTTGTTGTAGCAGCAGCGGCCTTGCGCAGGAGGCGGGCCGGCCGCGGCAAGGAAAGTGGAAAGGAAGGCGTGCCAGTTGGTCTGCCGGAAGTCCAGCGTCACGTAGTTGGCCGAGTCGAACTGCGCAAGCTGGTAGGGGAAGTGAATGTTCAGCCCTCCCCGCGGCACCGGCTGGTCGGGTGGATAGAAATAGGTGGCGGTGTAGGGCACGGACGAATTGACGCCGCTGATGATGTCCTGCGCCGCATTGCGCACGAGGTTGATGGTGGAGAGAGTAGGCTCGGCCATGATCTTGTTGGCGAATTCGCGCAGATCCACGTAGGCGGGATTGTCGTACTCGGTGGTGTGCGTCTGGCTCCAGGCGTGCTGCACTTCGTCCCAGTGCTGACCGCCTTCCGTGACCAGTATGTTGCCGAACGTGCCGATACGTGCGCCGAGAGCCTGCATTTCCGCCAAGTTGACCATAGCGTAGTGCGCGGTCTTCTGCTTGTTCTCGGCGGCCACGCGCACTTTTTCCGCGATCTTCTGCGCCAAGTCCGCCGGGGAGGCGGCGCCATTGTCCTTCAGCCACGCCAGCCACAAGTCAGCGCCCAGCACGTTCTGCATGGGCATGGTGAACTGACAGGCAGTCAGGTAGGACGCCACGCCGCGCAGTTCATAGCCGACCTCGACCATGGCCATCAGGCAGGCATGGAAGGTCACGATGTCTACGCGCTGCAGATCGGACTGAGCGATGGCGTTCTTCAGTTCGATCATGGTCAGCAGGCCGCCGCCGCCGTTGAGTTCGTCGGAACAGCTTCCCGGCCAGCCCGCGCCGTGGTCATCCACAATGAGCAGGTACTTCTGGGCAGGATAGTTGGCCTTGCAATAGTTGATGAACTCTTTCAGCGTGGCAGGGTCGGACATGTCCTTGGTGCCCTTGTCGGCGAGCATCGGCGAACTGATCTGGTCGGGGTTTTCGGCGGGATGGTACTCGATGTGATAGTACTTGGCCTGCCCGCCCGTGCGCTGCGAGGCCACCATGGCGATGATGTTCAGGCCGGACTGGCTCCCCACCTTCTCCATGTCCTGCACGTCCTGAATGATGAAGGAGGTGTTGTTGTTGGAGACGTCGAGGTTGTTATTGCCGGCCCCGTACATCATGACGGTCCACTGCGCCGTGCCGCCGCCATCGTCACCGCCGTTGTCCTTGCTGCAACTCAGCGCGAGCAGCCCGCCAGCGGCCAGAAGCACGAGGGCCGCAAACCAAGAAAACCGGAATGAGCGTTTCATGTATCTCTCCTCCTGAATGGTGTCGGTTGCGCACAAAATGCAATATACGTTGCCGGTCTGAGATATTCAAGCGGACACGGAGGCTGCGGCCGGGGCTCGCCATTGCCGGTCAGGAGACCGACAACGGCGGTGGTGTTCTCAGATAACGCGGGCCACCAGCAGGGTGAAATCGTCTTCCAGAGCCGCGTTCTCGTGGAAGGCAAGCACTTCCCGCTCCAGAGCGGCCAGCGCATCGGCGGGACACTTCTGGCTGTCACGGGCAAGAAACGCCCGGATGCGGCCTTCGCCGAACTCTTCCTCCTCAGTGTTCATGGCCTCGCTCACGCCGTCGGTATAGAGCAGCAGCAAGTCGCCCGGCGCGACCGCGACCGTGGCCTGCTCATAGTTCACCTCGCCCATGAAGCCCAGAATCAAACCTCCCACGTCGAGCGCTTCGATGCGTCCGCTCGCGCGGCGCAGAAGCGGCGGATTGTGGCCGGCATTCACGTAGGTGAGGGCGCGGCGATGCGGATCGAACGTCGCCACAAAGAAGGTGATGTAATCTTCGGGCGGCGTGTTGCTCACGATCAGCTCGTTGATCCGCCCCACCACCTCGGGCAGCGTCGCACCCACGCCCACCGCCGTGCGCAGCGCGGCCTGAAGATTGGCCATGAGCATCGCCGCGCCCGCGCCCTTGCCGGAGACGTCACCCACCGCCAACACGGTTGCGCCTCCGGCCAGCGGAATGATGTCGTAGTAGTCGCCCGCCACCTCCAGACAGAAGCGGGTGGAGGCGGCCACCTCGAGTCCGCTGGTTTGAGGAATCTGTCGCGGCAGGAAACCGCGCTGAATGCGGCGGGCCATCTGAAGCTGCTCTTCGAGACGGCGCTTGCCCACGTTTTCCTCGAGCAACCGGATGTTCTCGGTGGCCACGGCCACTTGCGCGGTCAGCGAATCGAGAATGCGCAGCTCTTCGGGTGCGTAGTCCTCCTTCTCCGTTTTCATGCCCAGCCCGAGAAAGCCGATCAGACTACCGCGCGCGACCAGAGGCAGGACGAGAGCCACGCGGTGCCGCGCGATCCATTCGGACTCGTTGGCGGACAGACGAACCACCCGGCTGGCCACCACTTCGTCCACCATGAGGGGACGCGCATCGCGCTCCAACCTTGCCACCAGTTCGCTTTCCGCGCTGAAGGGCGTGACCTGATGATCTCTGAGCCGGAAGCGGCCGTCGCTCTGCGAGCGCAGAACAGGATAGACGCCTTCCACCATGAGGCCGTCGCGCAGGCGTTCTTCGAGCTGCATCCAGAAGGCATGTTTGTCGGCCAGCGAGGCGGCACTGGCGAGAAAATCGTGAATCAGTTGCCGCAACCGCAGCCGCTCGGGATAGAAGATGCGTTCCAGAAAGCGCTGGGCATGCCGCAGCAGCGGCAGGACGCCGAAGGCGGCCAACACCGAAACGAAGAGCGCCAGATTGCCGGCGGATTCGCCGAGAAAGCTCCGCAGAATGACGCCGACGAGAAAACCGAAACCGGCGATGAGACCCATGAGCGCCACAAAGGCGGCCATATAGCGTGTCCCGCGGCGCAACTTGCCTTCGACCTCGAGCAGTCGGTAGCGGTTGAAGGCGTAGGCGAAGGAGGCGGGCGAGAGCAGCAACCCGAGGAAAGCGATGTTCACGGCCACCAACGCCCGGGCGGAAGCCGCCGCGAACCACGAGCGGAAAACCCCAAGGGCCACGACCAACGCCACCAGCGTCACCAGTCCCGATCCCGTGCCCCACAAGACCAGCCGGATTTGCCGCCTTTCCACACGGTCGTCGTTGCGGCGGTAGCCGGTGGCCAAAACGAGAAAACCGCCGACGATTTGAAGCGTTAACACCGCCAGCACCACGCGTCCGAAATCCGCTCCCGGAGCCTGGCCGAACAGTTGGCGGACTCCGTAGATGACCAGAATAAGGACGACCGGAAAGTAACACAGGAGGTAAGCCGGCGCCGGCCGCTTCTGCAAAAACCTGTGCGGGCGCGGAAAGAGAAAGGCAAGATTCAGCCAGAACGCCCCGAAGAACGTGGAGAAATCGTTGAGAATCTCGCGGATCACCGCCACCAACGGGATGCGAAAGGTGGCGAAATTGTCCCCCATGACCTGCACCGCCGCCATCAGAAAGGCGGCCATGGCGAACGAGAAAAATGCCAGCGTGCGTACGGCGGCGGAGTCCGGTCGCTTGAAGAACGCCCACAGCGCCACCGAAACAAAGAGCAGCGTGGTCAGGAAGCGTACACCCTGCAACATCCAAATGAGCAGCACTTCGTGGGGGGCGGGTAGGGTGAGTCGGACGGTGCCGTACAACTCCTCCCCATTCTGACGGAAGGAGAAAGGCACTGCCGTGCCCGGCGGCAACGGCGAATTCAAATGGCGGGTGACGACTGCTTGCGTGACGGCCGAATCCGTGACCGTCAGCAGCGTGTCGCCCGAACGCGGCACCGGAGGCTCGGGAAAATCGCGCAGATCCACGTGCTCGAACACGAACGTACTGTCGTTCAAGCGACGAAGGGCGCTCTGGAGTGTGCCCGATCTCTGGATGTTCCAGACCTTGGTGGCTTCGGCCGCGTAGAACACGAACAGAAAGCCGAAAAGCGCCAGTCCGATCAGACCGGTGAAGCTCTTGATTAGCGATTTCACCGCGCCGCGCTCCGTGAAAGTGTCACGTCTCGACCCTGATGGTGATGGAGAAAGTGTGTCAATTTACCACACAGCGCATGGAAAAGCAAACGACCGCGGGCGCGGCGGCAGAGCGTCCCCGCGGACTGAATCAGCGGCTCAAGGGGGCACATGGGAGTGTGCATCATTATGAAAGAAAATGTGCTTCTGCCCTCATTAATTACCGACAAGTGGCATTTGCGCCGCCAGGCCGGCCAAGAAGTTTGGTACGATTCGTGCATCTCGCCGATTTGCGGGCAGAAGCCGGCAAGGTGGGGAACGAACGAAAGGGCCAAGTGGCGAGGATCGCCGCTACGCAAGAGACCCACTCCTCTCTATGCGGATAAGCAAGTCCGGATGCGCGCCGGGCGAAAGCGCACTCGAATCAGCGCTCTTCTGTCGGTGCGGTCTGAGCCGGCATCCGTCACGAAAGCGCGAGGTCCCCGAACGGGCCATCGTATTATGTTCATTATATTATAAATAGATAACCTACTCCTGACCCACTAACAAGTGAAGCGGAAAGACTGGCGGTAAGTTCGCTTGGTGAAAACGCGGGTCTGGGCAGCAACGACCGCACGTGCAGGCCGCTTGTCACCGCGAAGAAACCCTGATTAATTCGATAATATTTCACTTGACAAAGAGATGGAGGCAGCATATTTTATGTTCACGCTGGGTATCTACCGCTCGGCGCTCCGCACTACTCCCTCTGTCTGTGCTCCGCGCCGTGGCTTGACTCAGCGTACCATCGGGTGGGTCGAGGGCAGCGGAGCATGGTTGTCTCCCACCTCTCCCCTCCCGCACCTCAGAATTTTCGCAAGCTACCCAACAAGGCCTTACCGAACAACCAAGAATCGGGAGGAAGATCATGTTCTCGAAGAGCCGATTTCGCGTAGCCGGCGTGGTGATTATTGCGGCGGCGCTGTTCTTGACCGGCACCGTCATGGCGCAGGAACACACCCAACTCCGCTACATCAAGACGACCGATTACGGCGCGAACTGGACACCGCTGACTGCGGCTGGAGATTTGTCCACTTTTGCCCCGACCACGGCCAAACTTCCCGAGTTCAGCGCCGTGACCACGACGGCCAATGAACTGTGCTATGCGGTCATTCTGAGCGAGGCCGCGACACCGGGCGTCTACTCAATGACCGGTCCCAATTTCACTCCGGTACGGGTCATGGAGCGGGGAGACAATGTTTTTGATATGGGCTACGACGCGGCGGGGGGTCGCACGGACATCGGGCGCTGTGCCAACGGTGATCTGATCATGATTATCTGGGGGCACAACGCGGCCGGTGAAAACACGCTGTGGGCGGCCAAGTCCACCACCAGCGGCGCGAGTTGGGGCACTCCGTGGGTGGCGGCCAATGAGACCATGTTGGGGCCGGTAGATGCCGCCAACTACTCCCACATGTTCCACATTTCCGACAGGAACTCCAACACCCACGCGTTCGTGCAGTATCAGCGTCCGGGCACGACCGGTCAGGACCAGTTTGTTCTGCGCATTCCGACGGCGGGCGGTCTGGGCAGCATCACGACCATCCCGGAATACGCCGGCCACGTGTTCAGCTACATGTTCTCGGCCTCCAAGCCCATTGCCTACGATCCGGTGGCGAACTGGCTCTACATCTGCTTCTACAACTACAATCGCACCGGCGCCTTCGTCTACGCTTCGAACGATGGAGGCGTGACGTTCACCTTCCAGGTCAACACCGGGATAGCGGGAACGCGCTACCCGTCCATTGCGCTGAGGCCGGAGCCGCCTTCCGGCACGCCGTTCCTGATCTGCAACATGACCACCACGATGCCGGTCGGGGCGCGGGCGTGCGTCTGGTACAGCTATGATGAATTCGGCTACGGCGGCGGTGGCTGGACGGACCCCGACAGCCTCGTCTGTGTCACGCGCGACGACTTCAGCAGCACCGGCGGCGTGTTATATGTCAACGAGGCTTATTTCTGGGATGCCACGCATGGCATCGCCACCCACAACTCGTGGGACGCGCCCGCGACCGGCGAAAAACTGTACACCACGCGGACGACCGACGGCGGGCTGGAGTGGGGTGAATTCACGCCTCACTGGAATTACCTGCTGGACACGCTGGATGCGTCCACGATGATGAATGCGGAGGTGGTCGGCGGCTCCGGCGGCGTGGCTTATGCGATCACGTGCGCCAAGAGAGGCCTGACCGACCTGACCGCACCGACCGTGGTCGGCATGGCATTGCTGACCGACTTCCATACCACCGGCCCGTATGTGGTCAAAGCGTACTACGACGACAACGTGGGCATGGATACGACCCGGACGTGGGTCAACTGGAGCGATCCGCAGGTGAGCGGCGGCGATCAGATCTCTGTGGTGCGCGACAGCGCCCATCTTGTTGATCCTGTCAAGCAGACCGGCTGGTACTTCTTCACCATCGCGGATACGAACATCGAGGGAGACCATTGGGCCGTGGGCGACACCATTGACTTCTACTGCGACGGGTACGACGTGTCCGGCCTCTACGGCACCGTGGGCTGGGACCAATTCATCATCGTGGGGCAGGAATACCTCGGTGTGTCGGATCCCAATCGTCCGGGCACGGCCGATCAATTCCGTTTGATCGGCAACTATCCGAATCCGTTCAACCCCAACACCCGCATCGAGTTCAGTCTGCCGGCGGATCTGCGGGTGACTCTCAAGGTGTACAACACGCTCGGTCAGGAAGTGGCCGTGCTGGCGGACGGCAAGATGCTTTCGCGGGGCCTCCATGCGGCGGCCTTCGACGCTTCCGGCCTCTCCAGCGGTGTCTACTTCTACACGCTGCAGGCCGGGCCGTATGCGGCAGTGAGCAAGATGGTGCTCATGAAGTAAGTTCAGGCGAGATGCCACGGGACGGTTTCGGCCGTCCCGTGGCATTTTCTCTGGCCTCATGGACCGAGATTTCGACAGGGTGTGGATCGGCGGACGGGACAAGTGGATCCGCCTGTGGGATCCGGAGGTGAAACGTGAAGCGTCTATGGCTACGCCGGCTGGCGGTGCTGCTGGTGCTCTGTGCGGCGCCGGCGCTGTGGGCGGCGGAAACGGGTAAGATCGCGGGAAATGTGGTGGACGCGGCCAGCGGAGAGCCCGTTCCCAGCGTGAACATCGCGCTGAGCGGGACCACCATGGGCGCCACCACCGACGCCGACGGCGAGTATTTCATTCTCAACATTCCGGTCGGCCTCTACAATGTGCGCGTCACGTCGCTGGGCTACGAGACCCAGAATATCACCGGCGTGCAGGTGTTGCTGGACCAAACCTATGAGCTGGACATCCGGGTCAAGGAAACGGTGCTGCAAGGCCAGGAAGTCACGGTGGTGGCCGAGCGTGACGTGGTGAAACGCGACGTATCGGCCACCGTGCGTTCCATGTCTTCGACCGAGATCACCGAGCTGCCGGTGACCACCTATCAGGATGCTCTGGGACGGACGGCGGGTGTCGTTCAGTCCGGGCCGGGCGCGCTGCACATCCGCGGCGGACGCACCGATGAGATCCTGTACCTGATTGACGGCCTCGAGGTCAAGGATCCGCAGTTCGCGGCCCGCTCGCTGGCCGTGTCGCAGGGTTCCATCGGGGAAATGCAGGTGCTCACGGCCGGCTTCAATGCGGAGTACGGCGAGGCGCAGTCGGCGGTGGTGAATCTGGTCATCCGCGAGGGGGATCCGGAATATCACGGCCGCGTCGAGCACACCATGGATTTCCAGGGTGTAGAGCATTATCAGGACTATGATGGCACCGAGGCCACCCTGTCGGGGCCGGAGCCCGTCACCATGAAGCTGCTGCCGCGGCTGGGGGTGCGCGTTCCGGGCTCCGTCAGCTTCTTCGGCTCGGGAACGGCCTGGGGACGAAACACCAACTACAACGGCGTGTGGATCAACACCGACCGCTGGTACCGCCATCAGGTGACCGATCTGTTCGGCCTCGACGTGCGCAAGAACGAGACCAACGTGGCCTCCAATCTCAAGCTGACCTACGCGCCCAGCGCCAAGTACAAGATCAGTTTGGGGTGGAATCAGGCGCAGACCTGGGAGAACCCGTATTCGTTCCGTCTTTCGCGCCGCTTCCCGTGGGACTACACGCCGGCCGAAATCTCCCAGGGCGTGCACGCTCTGGCCGATATTCAGGGCTTGAGCAGCAACGCCGGCGATTATCCGAATCTGTTCTGGGACGACGTGAACGGCAACGGACGGTGGGATGCGGGCGAGCCGGCGGTGGACGACGACCACGACGGCCGCTACAACGAAGAGGCGCTGAACTGGCAGGATGATGACGGCGACGGCCGCATTGACGAGGACCTGCAGCTCTACGAGTACAACGGCAACAACCATGTGCGCGCCAACTTCGTCCGCGATCAGCAGTACAGTCTATCGCTCAACCACAACGTCAGCCAGCGGACGTTTTACACGGTGCGGGTGAGCGTTTATGACGCGCGGCGCTGGCGGCGCGGCAACAACCAGCCGGCCAACGAGTATGGCGAGCCGTCGGAACCCTATACCGACCTGCCCGACGCGGAAGGGCGCTACAACCGCCGCTACGATCTGGGAGAGCCTTTCACCGACGTGGACGGCGACGGGATGCACGACTACAACAATCCCGGCAACCAGTATCCGGGCGTCAACGGGTTCGCCATTGGCGGCGACGGCCTGGCCGGGATCACCGGCCAGCTGGTGCCGAGCTGGGCCTTCTACGAGTCGCAGACGTACACCTTCAAGACCGACCTGAACAGCCAGCTCACCGCCCGCCACCTCTTGAAGGCGGGCCTCGAGTACAACTACTACAACACGGTGTCCGAGGAGCGTCCCTATCCCACTGTCCTGAACTCAGGCCAGGGCATTTACACCGACATCTACCGCTTCTATCCGTCGTCGGGGGCCGTCTACCTGCAGGACAAGATGGAGTACAAGGACGTCATCGTCAATGCTGGATTGCGCACCGACTACTGGGACGCGGGCGAAGGGCTGGAGAATCCGACGGCCCGCGAGCCCGGCGCCACCAACTATGTGGACTATGAGCCGCCGGAGCCGAAGGTGTACCTCTCGCCTCGACTGGGCATTGCCTACAGCGTGACCGAGAAGGACGTCTTCCACTTCAACTACGGCTACTTCTACCAGCGCGGGCGGCAGGACTACTACTACACCGGCGTCAACCAGCTCCAGACGGGCGGCACGCCCATCATGGGCAACCCCGATCTGGATCCCATGAAGACCATCGCCTACGAGTTGGGAGTCCGCCACCAGTTCGGCATGGACTTCCTGTTGGACGTGTCCACCTACTACAAGGACATCAAGAACTGGATCAACACGGCCTCGCAGAACCAGCTTTTCTACGAGCTTTACGGGCGCACCATCGTGGGGTCGAACGCGGCCATCTACTACAACGCGGACTACGCGTCGGTGCGCGGCTTCGAGTTCAATCTCTCGAAGGATTACGGATCGAAGCTCGCGGGGCGCGCCACCTACACGATCGCCTGGGCGACGGGCAAGAACTCGTACGACAGCTGGTCGGACGTCACCCGTGGGAACTACATTGACCCCAAGCGGGAGACTCCGCTGGCCTGGGATCGCCGCCACCAGATCGTGCTCAATCTGGCCTATCACGATCCGTTGCGCGGCCGGCCGTTCACCACGGAGTGGCTGCTCAGCGGCTGGTCGGTGAACGTCGTCAGTCAGGCCCTTTCCGGCCTGCCCTACACCCCGACCTACGGCAACGGCACCGACGTGTTCGGCCAGGAGTTCTCGCGGCGCAGCCCGTGGACCTACGTCACCGACCTCAACGTTTCACGCGCATTCCAATACGGCAAGCTGAACATGCGGCTGTTGGTGGAAATCCGCAATCTCTTCAGTACTCTCAATGTGCAGGGCTGGGATGCGGCGC
>Ga0315284_10016005_pt1 | contig 10645 bp, 12 predicted proteins | sample YL17G09_16_MG_FD_203696 | JGI IMG/M metagenome (GOLD analysis project Ga0315284, IMG submission 203696) | Sediment microbial communities from Yellowstone Lake, YNP, Wyoming, USA - YL17G09_16 | ecosystem: Environmental > Aquatic > Freshwater > Lake > Sediment | place: USA: Wyoming | collected...
CCTTCGAACGCTTCCTGGAGCGTGGGCGCAACGCCCGCGACGAACCATTCATAACGATTGAGGGCGCGCTGCTGAATTTGGAACATTTCCATGATTAACTTGCCTTTCGAATGTCAGTGTTAAGGGTCGGCTTCATTTTCATGATCAGCGCACGCTCGAACGTGTGAGCCGCAGCCTTGCCGCGAACCGTCTTGACGACGGAAATCTTGAAAGCTTCAGCACCATATTTTCGAATTGCTTTGCACAGCGCCCACTTCTTTCCAGTCTCGACCTTCGCGCGTGAAACGTGTTTCTGAAAGCGACGAACGACCGACTTCTTTTCGGTCCGCTCAAACACTGTCAGCCCGATATAGAACTCGCTCGCGACCTCCAGCTTGTAGATAACCTGGCGGCGGTCGGAACGCTTCTTGCGCGGGGACTTCTTTTTCATCTCAACCATACACATATTATCTCATATGCGGCGACCAGACGCAAGCGATAAGATGGAAATAGTGGGCAAGATTATTGCGAAGATTTCATGGTTTCGGTAATATCCCGTTCCACAGAAATCATGTTGTATTTTTGCAACAGTGTTTTGTTTAGAGTTTCCTCGACATGAGAATGGCTATCAACTGGCCAGCTTTCGCAGGGGTTAACCCCACTTGCAAGTCAGTCTTAACAAAGCGGTCGTGTTGATTTTTATTCATCCAGTCGTTATCGTCTACGATGGCCCAGCGGCCGTCCGCGTTCACGTCTGGGTGATCTAGCAGCCAGTCGCGAATCTCATCCCCACGGGTCTTAGCCTTGACGATAAACGATCCGGATACGTCATTGTCGGAATGGGGATTCTGATAATCATCATCCGTCTTGCCAATTACTCGGCACATATCCGACATACCAGCATTTTGTAGCATAGCCGTGATTGTTCGCAGATCATGCCAAACTCGCCAATGAGACGAGATCACGATATTGATTCCGCCAGCAAAGGCGGCACCAATCCGATTAAGATTCTTTACCAGGTCTGGTTCAATCTTTCCATGAACCGTCTGAAATCCTGACGTGTGTGGAGTATTCAGAACTCCGTCGATATCCAGAAAGATGGTAGGTCGTAGGATCATATTATTTCCATAAAAAAGAGTGGTATCCCCGACAGGACTCGAACCTGCATATGTTCCGATTATGCACCAGTCGCTTAGAAGGCGCGGCCATTACGGGGACTTGATTGTTATGTAGTATTATCACGAAAAGCGCGGAAAGTCAAGCACAATCATAGCTGGTATGCGTCGAGGCAAAATCATGTGACATTGTGTTAAAAATGCGTTTTCATGCTGCAACTGCGAGATAGATACTTGACAAAACACTGAACGTATGTTATATTATTCACATACTGAAGACACACACACACAAGGAGACTATCAAAATGAATACCGCATATTCGCTCGCTGGAAAGTTTGTTATTACTTCCGCACTCTTGCTTACCGTTTTCGTGGCATATGTTATCACGTCTGCCGCAGCCGACAACAAGTTCATTCCATATGGAAATGGAGACTTCCGTCTCGTTCAGGCAGAACAGCACGGCTAGACTAGACTAGTCTAGACACAGCACAAGGGGAGCAGAAATGCTCCCCCTTTTTTTATTTCTTGCCCTTCTTATGCTTTTTCTTGTGGTGATGATGGTGCGGCTTGGGAACAGGCTCGCCAAACGATACTGTCAGTGTTCCAGAAAGAGGAACACCGACCGTAGGTTTGCATGGCTCGCATGGTGCGGGCGGATTATATCGCGCTTGCAGATACGTGCGCCAGTATTCCCAGAGTCCATCAGGACGAATGAATCCCCAATCACGAACCTTGGGTCCCTTGATGAACAGGGTCCAGGCGCCGTGAACATCGCAGCATCCAGGCAGCATGAGTTTGTGGAGTGACGTTGGACGCGAAATACGGAAATGTCCCGGTCCGCGCCAGAATGTTCCGTCTGGAGTTTCTTCCCAATAACCACCCTTCAGAATCAGCGTGAAATACCACCACGGATGGTCGTGCATTCCATCCTGATCCGACAGAACGATATGATGTAACATGATGTTGAACGGAAGCTTCGGCCCCTCGTCAAACTCGTTGATCTTGTCCTTGAACAAGAGATAATATCGATGCATGTATGGAACTGTCCCAGTTCGATCCATGATGATACGATGGCGACCGGAACGTTCCAGCCAGTTAAAAAACCAAGTTTTGATAGACATATTAGATTTTCCTTCGTGGTAGATGTTGCAGCACATCACATTGCGCTGGCGTGAATTGAGTTAGACAGTCGGCTCGCCACTCATCGGTTGCAATTGAAAAGACGATCCATGAACCGATCAAACTAGCCACCGCTATAACGCCACATACGATCATAAAAACTTGTCTAGCATCCATGTTTGTTCTACTCCGTCTGATAAACTTGTGCAAGGGAATACGACCGCTTCTCATTCGAGAAAAGTCCTCGACCCAACTTTGTGCGGGCAGAGTTTGCTTCATGCATTTCTAGTTCTCGGAACTCGACGATATCAAAACAACGACCCGGACGCTTCAGGGCCGGATCAATATCCTTTGTGTTTCCGAGATTGGCGGTGAAGATGATCTTCTTGTTGGACGTATCGATCAATCCCTCAGACACATTGAGAAGCTTTGACATGGTGTCGTTTTCACCTTCGACCCGCTTCAGCAAAAGAAGATCGGCATCTTCCAAAACAATCAGTCCATATTCTTCGGTAATGAATTTCGTATAAAGATAATCGTCCTTCATTACCTTGGAGTCAAAGGCCGTCATGGACTTCAGCTTGCCGACACGAATGATGTGAGCAATAAGGGAACTTTTTCCTGTGCCCATTGGACCGTTGAGAATAAGAACGTTACTCTTGGATGCCAAATACTTCTCGACCCACTTCTCCACGTTCGGAATGAACGGATAGACTTCGGGCATGATCGGATCATATTTCTTGATTGGGAACGTGGCTTCGGTGAACGATCCTCCGTTATTTGAAATCCATTCAATCTCGTCCCAGGGAGCGGAGATGAAATCACTCAGTTTGGATGCCAGAGCCTTGACAACCTTTCCATCGACACGAAAACGACTGAACATCGTCGTTTCGATATAACCACTTCCGTCGCCGCGCTGAACACAGTCCATGAATAGGACACGGTCCTTAAACGTATAGATCGCCCCAGATGATTCTCCGAGTTCCCGATAGCTTATCGGAGTATTTTCAATACCCGGAAAGAAATCTTTCAGCACCTCGTCAAAGTGATCGCAAATCGTTACAGTATCGATCTTGTGAGTTTTACCCACTCGGAACTGGTAGAGTGGATTGAACTCCGAGATGATCTGGGATAGTTCCAAATCTTCACGGGAGATATCAACTCCGTAGACGGAACTAAACTTTGAATTTTGAGAACTTGTCATTCTTACTTCCTTGTCTCGGTTTATTGCTGGGACTGAATACCGGTGATTTGTGGGCATTGGAAACTTGTGTTTGCGGCGCATTATTCGTCGAGCCCTTGGAGAGAGTCTGGGCGCCTGTGGAAACATCATACAATCTCATCCTATCCTTATCGACGCCAATAACAAATCGGCGCTGTTTGTTTTTGTCGCCATAGCGACTCTTGACCTGCTTGACTTGATACTGATTGAGTTTTGCCAGTTCTTCGGATTGGGTCACCATCAAATAGAAGTCGGCAACACCAGCCACGTCAAACGAGTCGGCAACGTCATCCATATCTGGATCGGAAGATGCAAATCCAGTTCTGTTCAATTGTTGCGCGGACCATACGATCAGTTCATATTGCTTTGCCATGGCCCTGAGTTCGGCCGCAATCTGTCCCTGATAGGTATTCGTGTTGATCGATCCACCAAGCTTCAGAGAAGCGGCAGAACAGATGCCTAGATAGTCAATGAGAATAACGTCTGGCTTGAAGTTCTTTTTGATCCTCAGTTCGTTTAGGAACGCCTTGAACTGAATAACAGACGCCTGCTTGGTTGGATATTCTTTGATGATGATGTTACCAGATGCCTTCTTTTTGATCTTTGAAATCTTGGCATCCCATTCGACCTTTGTCAATCTGTCGATCTTATCGATTTCCACGTCCATGAGATTTGCGTCGAGACGCGCGGAGATTTCTTCTTCGGCCATTTCAAGTGAGATATACAGAACCTTATATCCTAGAAGGGCATAGGCCGTTGCGAAGTGGCAGAGATGAAGAGATTTGCCGACGTTGACACCTGCACCAATCATGTTCAGGGTTTTGCGGGAAGCGCCACCGCGCATGATGCGATTGAGTGAGTCCAAGTCCAAAGGTATTCTTGGAACGTCTGAGTGGATGTATTCATAACGATCATCCGCGTCTTCTGTGTAGTCATGACCTAGATCGGAATCAAATGCGACGGCTAGAGCATCAGAAAGAAGTTGTGGAATGCCCGTCTTTGGCGTCTTGCTCTTTCCATCCATGATCTGAATGGACTCGGAAATTGCAATGTAGATCGCACGTTCTTGGCACCACTTCTCAGCCTGATCAATAAGCCAAGGTGTCTTGTTTGGGTCCGGCTTATCGGAGAATGATTTCAGATGCTCAATTGCTGTATCCAACACGCCCTGCGAAATGTTGGAGTCATTTTTGATTTCAATTTCCAATGAACTGGCTGGAGGAAGAAGATTGTATTTTGTAATGAACGACTGAACCTTGACGAACAGTAGCCGATTACTTTCGTCCTCGAAATATGCCTTCTTCAGAAATGGGAGAACCTTTCGCGAAAATTCATCATTCGCTATCAAGTTCTCCAAGATCATTTCTTCCAGAGTCATCTAAACTTCCTTTTGGGTCCTGCATTTGCAGTAGTGCATACACGATATTAAAAACGATGTTGTTGAACTCTGGATTTTCGTCCACATCAGCTTTCGACTTTCCCTTTCGGTCGATCACGGTGAAGTCCATTTTCATATGTAGTCGGTCAGATTCTCCCTTTGAGGGATCGTCTTCAACACCAATCGAATTATATCGATACTTCACGCCGACATAATCGCCTTTCAAAAGTTCAATCAGAACCCAGTTCTTTTCATAATCATCGACCAATCTGAAATCAATGTTCAGTAGAAGGTCCATTGGTATCGCTTCATAGGGAGCTTTCTTTTTGGAAAAGATTCCTCTCTTTTTTTTATTTGAAGTAGCCATTATACACTACTCCTCTGCGGTAGTCAAGGGTTCGGTATCGACCACTTCGTCGACCGAATTATCCTTGACGGAATATTTGAAAATCTTTCCACAGGCTTCGTCAACCTTGTCCAGCAGGTCTTCGGTGTAATACTTGCCGGGATTGGACTTGAGTTCAGACTCATGCACGACTTCACCATCTGGGAACTGGTATTCTTTCCGACCCAGTGCCTTCACCAGCTTGGCTTCGACTGCGATATCCAAAAGCCCTGCGTATGGATCAAGACCATTTGCATACGACAGATAGGTTTCGGCAACCTTGTTCTCAATCGTATTGCGCGACTTCTTGAGTGTGCAGATGATATCGTTACCTACGACCACTGCATCCATGCCTGAGCCTTCCTTGTCCTTCTTCTTGGACAGGAAGATGATGGTCGAAGCTGCATATTCAAGTCCGGTACCACCACCCATCTTCTTGGTTGGGAACATACCAATCGTTTGATATGTGTGATTACACACGATCATTGGAACGTGTGCCTTGCCTAGAAGTGGAGTCAGAATACGGAAGGTTCCCTTGGTCACGCGAGCCTTCGTCATGTCAACCACATGCTTGTCTTCGGCCGCGTCTTCGGTTTCCTTGAGAGTCGAAAGCATTCCGAGCGAGTCGAGTGCCATGAACATTGGTGGCCTTGTGGCCTTGTCAAGTGTCAGATAATGATTCAACATCTTGACCGCGCGCGTCTTGAAATCTTCAATCGTATCAACTTCGACCACGATCACGCGAGACGGATCAATGCCCCGCGATTCCAGAAGTGCTTTGGAAATGTTATGCTCGGAGTCATAAATGACAACGATGCCGCGAGGATTTTCTTCAGTGAACGAACGCACGCCTTCAAGCATGAAGAACGTCTTGCCGGTCGATGCATCGCCGGCGAGACCAGTGATCTTGGGAACAGGATAGCCACCACGGATTGAGCCTGAAATCAGGGCATTCAGGGATGCGGACCCCGTGTCAATATATCCGGAAATCTCAGCACCACCGTCATCGGCAATCGTCGCCCATTCACTTCCAGATGCCCTGATCATATCCTTGAGCATCTTCTTGTGGTCAACTGAACCGGGAGTAGTTGTCTTCTTATTAGCCTTCGCCATCTATTTTCTCCAATCGTGTGATATCTTCTTCATTACATTCTTTTCCCATCTGCAACTCTAGGATGATCAGGGTATAGTCTTCATTGTTTGTAATCTTATGCACGAACTTTTTTGGAACAACTTCCGTGTCGCCTTCAAACATATTGAACGTCACGTATTCCTGCCCTGGCTTGTTTTCGTCTTCTCCCATGGCGCAGGTTGCGCGACCCTGAAGAATCGTCCAATACTCGTCACGATGTTCGTGATATTGACGCGAGATTGATTTGCCGGGTTTGATGTGAAGCAACTTGACCTTAAACTCGTTGCCGTTGAGAAGTGTTCCCTTTTCGAGAACCTTCCATAACCCCCATCTTCGAAGCATTATGTGATCGTCATTTTCATTCATTTGAAAAATCCTGCGAGTGAGGAGGTGGGTTCGGTTTTCCATCCGACAGTTTTCAGAATGCTATCCAGTGGGTCCAAGAATGCTTTTACGAATTGCGTATTGTAGTCGATGTATGGCACAATGTCAAGCAATTCCTTCGGTAGAACATTTGGAAATGAAATCACCTGAATGCCTTCGGGATTTGGTTCCTTGACATATGAGAACTTGATCTTCTCCCCTTCGCGTATAACCGGATATAACTTATCCAGCTTGTGCCTGTGGATAAGTTCGTTGTAGATCAGGGCACCTTTAACGTGGATTGGTGCCTTTGACTTCCATTCTGCTCCGGTGCGAGCAACCCCAGAAAGACCAATAACTCCTGCCCGCTCACTGTGATAGGCCTCAAGGCCAGAAATACCTCTAGGGAATGCAATATCTTCGGGCGATAGTCGATAGAACTCTTCCTTGAACTTCAGAATGAACTTATGAATTTCTGGCTCGGTTCCATTGATGATAATACTGATCGCCTCTTTAATCTTCGTTCTACAGACTTCTGGAGTTGAAGATTTGACGGCTTCGATACCAGACATTTTGATTTCTGGCTTTTCATATACGACGCCCTCTTGATCTTTCACGGAAAGAATATAACGTTTCTTTGCGGTCCAGATTGCCTGGTTACAAATCGACTCTCGTTTCATGTCCAGATCAACAGTTGTTGCCCCGACATAGTTTGCTAGTTTGACATTTAGCTTTTGAATGTATGGCTGAATAGCCGACTCACACGCCCTGTTCAGATATTCAGCAATCTCATTATCAGAGACTTTTCGATCCGAAAACAACTGCGTCACAAGATTTTCAAGATTGAGATACACCGAGTCCGTATCGACCGCGATTACATAATCAACACCCTTCGTTCCACATACCTTATTGAAGTATACGTTCAGATGCTTCTCCATATACTTAATGGCGAACTGGCCCGAGGCCGTGACTGCCACAGCTTGACGAATATCGTAATATCTGAAGTATGGAGTTCCTGTTGCGCCGTAGCAGGAATTCAAACAGACCTTTTTACAAAGCTGAAGTAGGTCATACATGGATACTCGACGTTCGGCGTCGGAAGCGTCCTTGCCTTCCTTCTTGAGCGTTTCGACTTCCTTCTTCGCAGCTATGTAAAGCTTTTTGTATTTTTGTCGGTCGGCGAACATCTTTCGAAGAATGGTAGGAAGAAAACCTTCCTTGTCTGTCCGAAATATATGTCCGTTTGCGGCGAGAACCATGGCATGATTACGAAAGGCTGGGAGGTTTGGCTCTCCGAGTAGAAACTCTGGCCCAACATTCTGCTTAGAGAGGAAGTCGCGGATGTCATCTGGATAATCCTTTGGTTCCACAATTGCGTCTGGAGAGATATTGAATTGCATCATGAGCGACGGATATAGGGACGTATAGTCGAATGACACGACCCACTTGTATCGTCCAGGAATGGGCTCCTTTACATACGCACCTTCGTATGCGTCATCCTTTGTTTCCTGTTCGGACATAGGAGGAACCACATGCTCGTTTCGCAAGTGATTATAGATCAGGGAATCCCACATGCGCGTCTGATAGAACACGTCTTCGTAGTTTACCTTGGAGTCATAGGCAAGAATCAGTGCCAGCTTGATCAGCCCGCGTTTCTTCTCAATCTGCTCCACAAGCAATGTGTCGCGGATATTATAATCGATGAACATTTCATAGTTCTGAACATAGAGATTGTGCAAGCTGCCATATTCAGAATATGAAAGCTTCTTCTCCTTGAGTTCATAGTGTGCGATATAGTTCAAGGAATAGGACTCGCGCTGGCCAGGAGGACCATACTTACGATACAATTCCATGTAGTCGAGAGTTGCGACTCCTGAAATCTCATACCAGAGTTCGAGGCGTCCCAACATCATCTTGCGAACTTCTTTGATTTTCTTCCAAGGAGAATAGTCCTTGGCCCTCGCATTACCCAGAACACGCGTAGTTCGATTGATCAGATAGACCATATCGAATCGCTTTACGTTCCAACCCGAAACGATATCGGGGCAATTCAATTGCCAATGGGTGAGGAAGGTTTGCAGGAGTTCGTATTCGTCTTTGCAGTGAAAATACTTTCCACCAACTATCGGCTTGTTATATTCGCCGCAACCATAGACACGAATGCCTTTGTTGTCCTTGATCGTGATCGCAGTAACTTCTCTCTCAGCACGTTCCGGTTCTGGAAATCCATCGTCCGACTTCACCTCGATGTCGAGATACGCAATGTTGATATGATCGATATCCCAATCGGACGCAATGTCTCCGGGGAAGTGATCGGAGATATATTCGTATTGATATCGATTGAGTCCATAGATTGGGAACCCGTCTACGTTTGCGTGGCGCTTCAGGAACTCGCGGGTCTCCGTCATGTTGCCCACAACAATAGGCGCGACTTCTTCTCCCAAGATTGTTTTCCAAACTTGAGTTCCCTCGGTCTTCTGATTTTGGCCGGGCTTAACAAAAAGCGTAGGCGTGTAATCTACACGTTCCCTACGCCTTTGTTTTCCATCGAACCACGTAACCAACAGTTTCCCATAGTCTTGGGAAACGTTGATGTAGAATGGTCTTGTCATTTTAAGCCTTGAATGAATTTGGAATTACCAATCCGCTCTTGGTTGGGGCCGCACCCGGAAGCTGCGGAACGACGAGTCCAGTTGCCGTGAAGCGTTCCTTATACGAGGCCGCAAGGCTTGCTTCAGGATCAGTCACGAACAGAACGTGACTCTTGTCGAACGTCACCCCACTCTTTTCGGCACTGGTGTATGGCATCCATCCGACAAGGGCGATACCCATACGATCAGTTGCAGTCTGGGCACGCTGAATGATTACGATTGCCGGCTTCTCAATCTTGACTTCGGAATTACCAACAAAGGTAACTTCGCCAATCAATTCTTCGCCTGAAATAAGTCTAATAAGTTTGACGGTCATTATATTCTCCTAGTTGTTAAAAATACCTTCGGCTTCCCACTCATAGACCTTCGTCGTGATCCACTTTGTGGGGGTAAAACTGGCCTTGTTACCATAGCCGTCGTTGTAGTAATAAGTGGAATCGTAGTCCGGAATCAGACTCAGGACACAAAGCTTATTATCATACTCGCGGCGCTTCACTTCAGTAGCCAAGATTTTCATAATGTGTATTCTCCTATATGATCGTGTAGTGTAACAGATTAGTTCTGATTTGTCAACAAAAACTTTAGACATTCCGCAACGGATTCGTCAGTTGTCTTGGTAGCTTTCCAGTTCAGGACATTGAGCGCCTTATCACAATTTGGAACACGAACGCGAACGTCATCCGAAAATTCCTTGACTGTCGCAAATTCCAATGGCTTATCGTCCGCCATTCCATAGAAGTGTGCCAAAGCTTTTATCGTATTCGCGAGTGCCTTCATAGAATAAGGCTCAGAGTTTCCGAGATTGAATGTGTCATTGAGGACTGCCAAACTATCTAAGTTGTTTACAATTGCGCGCGCCACATCTTCGATCCATGTGAAGCAACGAATCTGTTCCCCGTCACCAATGATAGGCAAAGGATTCTTCTTCTGGATAACAATGTTCTCAATGAAGTCTGCGAATACGTGCGAGACTCCAATCTCGGATTTGTCGGCTGGCTCATGCGGCGTAATGATGTTGAACGGGCGCCAGATCGTGTAGGGAATTCCATATTGCTTGTGATAGTGCTTAAGCATACGTTCCCCGACATACTTGGAGAGTCCGTAGGCAGTCTTGGGGGCGGGGAAGTCTTCGACCTGTTCCTCGAATACTCCTCCACCGACATTCGGACAGGTTTCATACACCATGGATGATGAAATGTAGACCACATGCGGATGGGGCTTGCCCGTCGAGAATGCAAGCGTGGACAACAGATTGTGCTGAATGTTCACGTCATAGGAAAGAATGTCTGCCTCGAATGCA
>Ga0315284_10016006_pt1 | contig 10644 bp, 13 predicted proteins | sample YL17G09_16_MG_FD_203696 | JGI IMG/M metagenome (GOLD analysis project Ga0315284, IMG submission 203696) | Sediment microbial communities from Yellowstone Lake, YNP, Wyoming, USA - YL17G09_16 | ecosystem: Environmental > Aquatic > Freshwater > Lake > Sediment | place: USA: Wyoming | collected...
TGAACCGAGTTGCCTGAAGTGCTCTCTTTCTACATATCCACACTATCCACAAAGAAAGAAAAAGTAGCAAAAAGAAAGCAAATTATTATCAGCTCTCCAGGCTCATTCTTCGATTAGAAAAGAGTTATCCCACTCAGTAAAGATATCTTGCATCTTAATCAGTTTGCTATACGGCTTTCCTATTCTGCTTCTGAGCTGTGGTACTAGTGAGCGGCGACATCTCCCTGAGCCTCTGCACTATACCCGGCAGGACAGAAAGCACATAGTCCACATCTTCATCGGTATTATCTATCCCAACGGTGAACCGAAGGCTGCCGTGAGCCAGCTCCTCAGGAAGTCTCGTGGCAACAAGCACATGCGAGGGATCGTTGGAGCCCGTGGTACAGGCACTGCCGCTTGAGGCGGCTATGCCCAGCAAATCCAGGTGAAGCAGGATGGATTCCCCTTCAACATACTGGAAGGATAAATTCAAGTTGTTGGGCAAGCGCTGCGTAGGATGCCCGTTGAGATAAACCTCTCCAATCCGAGACATTATGCCGTCAAATAAGCGCTCCCGCAGCCCCTGGCAGTATCGACTGTTCGACTCCCTGTTATCAGCAGCCATCTTAAGGGCAACCGCAGTACCCACAATTCCGGGGGTATTCTCAGTGCCCGCCCTGCGGTTATTCTCCTGAGCACCGCCTGTCTGCTGGGGCACAAACGGGGTTCCCTTCCTCATGAATAAAACACCTACCCCCTTGGGCCCCTGGAACTTGTGTGCCGATAAGCTCAGCATATCTACACCTAGCCTATTCACATCTAGGTCTAACGCCCCGGCACCCTGAACCGCGTCGGTATGGAATACGATTTTTCTCTGTTTAGCTTTGGCTTTAACCAATCTGGCAAACTCAGCCACAGGCTCAATGGTGCCGATCTCGTTGTTGGCCAGCATTATGCTGACCAGAATGGTCTTATCTGTAATAGCTTTCTCCAAATCAGCGGCACTGACAAGACCGAAGCGGTCCACCGGCAGATAGGTTACTTTGAAGCCGAACTCCTCCAGATAGTGGCAGGTATGCAGCACGGCATGATGCTCAATCGCAGAGGTGATGATATGGTTGCCCTCTTTCTGCAAAGCAAAGGCAGCCCCTTTGAGGGCAGCGTTGTCAGATTCGGTGCCGCCGCTGGTGAATATAACCTCCCCAGGTTTACACCCAAAAACACTGCTCACATTCGCGCGTGCTTCGTCTAATGCCTTTCTTGCCTCCTGGGCGATGGCGTAGATGCTTGAAGGGTTGCCATAAATCTGGCTGAAATAAGGAATCATTGCCTCCAGAACCTTGGGATGAACCGAGGTCGTTGCTGCGTGATCCATGTAAATCAATTTATGCTTCAACTTCGCTCCTCCGCAGAGACATTTAGCTGACTTCTAACTCATCGGTAGAGCACAAATCAGCGAGGGTCGTCGTATCAAGCACATGAGCTATGCTATTGCGCACTTGCTCCCAAAGCGGCTTTGAAGGACAAACCGTTTCCCTTCGGCAGTAACCAGCCTCTACGCCCTCAGACACACATTCAGCAGGAGCAAGAGACCCCTCCAAAGCACGCACTACCTGCCCCGCAGTTATTGACGCAGGGTCTGCAGTCAATCGATAGCCTCCATGTGCTCCGCGGATGCCCTCTACCAAGCTCGCTTTGCGTAAGATAGCCATGAGTTGCTCCAGATAGCTTAAAGAGATGTCCTCCGACTCGGCTATCTCAGCTAGTGAGATAGGCCCTCTACGATAACCCTGCGCCAAGGCTATCATAGCACGCAGTCCGTAGCGAGCCCTGCTTGAGAACTTCATGGTTATAATTCCTGGTACTTTAGTAGGAATTATAACATCATGGTACACTCCTGTCAACACAACCTACAGAGCGGATTTATCCTTGACAATGCGAAGAGGAACTTATACAATTCAAAGCAGAGTCTATCGCCTTTGCGGCCCCGTGGTGTAGCGGTCTAACATATCTGCCTGTCACGCAGAAGATCGTGGGTTCGAATCCCATCGGGGTCGCACCTGATACTTTTCGTTGACACCTTCCCCGTCAACGCGCCCATAACTCCTACGGACAATCACAGATTGCCCACCTCTATCTGGCCTGAGGTCGTGGAGCGGCACAAGACAAAGAGCCTGCGCCAGCTTGCCAACGAGTATGGTGTTTCACATGAAACGGTGAGACGAACTCTGGGGAAGATACCAAGGCTCCTTTGATGAATTCGGTTGCTCCCTAACTTTTTGATTCTTGTTTGGGTTTAGCCTTTGGACAGTCTGGGCAAACTCCTTGTGCCAAGGTATTTTCGTCGATCTCCATCATGTCCTTCCTTATAGTCTCACCAAGAATCTGTAAGTAATGGTAGAGATGCACGACTGATCTGATGTCTTTTGAGTTTTCCCATCGCCTCAATGCTTTTCTAAGCCACGTCTCGGAATAGATGCTGACGGTGTTGGTGGGAGTGCCTTCCCCTGATGCATCATCAGACAGTTTAATTGATTCTGGAAGTGAGGGTACGCTGCCTAGTAGCTGACCAGCAAGCCAATCGAAGGTCTCTAGCAGGAATATTGCTTCCTGGCCATGCAGAGTGAGGTTCTCGGGGTAAGGTTGTTTCCTACGGAAGTCACCCACCAGCTTGCCAGCGATCTTGGCCCGCAGTATGTTGTATTGCATGTTCTTGCGATTCCACTCATCAATGCTGTTCCAAAGACGATGCTGCTGGCAATGATTCCGTATACGTTTAGTTATAGGGAGGGAGATCCATCCAGTGGAGCCCGGCCACCAGGAATTTGTGCAACCAAAAAACAAGACTTGTAGTAGCAACTCGTACATATGGGAGCTTGGTGTCTCCGGTACGGGGAAAGAGCTGCGAGTGGCCGCTTGCTTTTGTAGGAAACCTCTGAGTGCCCTCAAATGGGCCATCTGCATTAGATCCTCTTCCCCTTCTCCTAATTGCATAAATCCCCAATGTTGTAGCAGTGAGTTCAGCTCACCATCCTTAATCTTTCTCTCAATCTTACGCACGGTGTCTTTCGCGGCCAGAGGAGGGCCCAACTTACCGCTGTATAGTCGATAAACCGGCAACCCCTTCGCGACCTGTTCAGCTACTTTTTTGACTACATCTTCGCTGGTGGTCAGCCCATGCGCCCGAAGAAAACCAGCCCACTGGTCATCTAAATTGTCCACTTCATCAACTCTCTGGCTATTTGTGTTGGCCGGTGACATTGGCCGTTCTCCTGTGATCCAATAGTGGTGAAGAATTAAATTTCCATGGCTATTCTAGCAGAGGCGGGCAGTGGCCACAATTCATGGGGTAGATCTTAAGATAGCTCGGCTTCGTGCAGGATTAAAACAATATCAATTGGCAGCGAAAGTAGGTATAACTCAGACCAAGCTGTCAGAGATCGAATGTGACAGACTGCAGCCTAGCCCAGAGTTGTTGCGACGGGTCTTGGACGCTATCGAGGAGAGGCAGGATGTCAGGTCGAGGCAAGGCTAAGACACCTAGCACACCGAATTTCAATGATGCAGCAGGCTTGGGGCTTTGGCGCCTCTCATTAATACTCCGGGAAATATCGGGAGACCAAAAAGGTATCACCGGAAAGGATTCGGCGCCAGTAGCTTCGGAACAGACAGCGCCTGAGGTTCCATCCGCGGGGAGTTCGAGGAATGAATAGGTTTCCTGCAAATATAGAATCCCATCAAAGCTATTTGGCTGAGGATATAGTCAACACTTTTGCCTCACTCTTTTCCGGCCTGCCCGACGCCTGGGGCACGATCACGGGCCAGTGTGTCAAGCAAAAGGTGGAAGCGGAACATTACCGCCACCACCTGGAGGGCAAGGTCTCTCTGGGGATCTACCCTCTGCGACGGGATGGTCAATGCAGTTGGTTTGCCATCGATATCGACCATGATGACATAGCTCAAGCCGTCGCAGTTATCGAGCAGTTTGCCGCCATAGGTTTCAATGGTGGGGTTTACTTGGAGAGATCGAAGAGTAAGGGCTACCATGTGTATGGCTTTCTCTCAGACTGGGTGCCTGCCAGTCAGGTACGCCTCATAGCGCGGTATGTTCTCAAGCAAGCAGGACTCCCCGCGTCAACCGAAGTGTTCCCGAAGCAGGACAACATTGCCCCCGATGCCTTCGGCAATTACCTCAACTTGCCGTACTTCGGCGGCAACAACAAAGATGGGCGGCGGATGATGCTAGACCTAAAAAGTCTTTCTCCGATACCTCTCGTAGCGTGGCTTCGCATGGTGCAAGCGTTCCCAGTGAGTGTTTTGCCATTGGTCCTTGAAAACCTGCCCAGAGACGAGGCGAAGCAGAAGCAGGGCCACACTCCGGATGAGATCGTGGAAATGCTCCGGAGCCCCTTAGCTGTCGGACGGCGGCGGCCCACATTAATTAAGCTAGCTGGGTACCTACGGTATCGGGGTGTCCCTGAAGAGGTAGCAGTTTCACTTCTGCTGCCCTGGGCTGAAAAGAAATTTGTGGAGCCGCTGGCGTCGAGGGAGGTCGAGATACATATTAGGGGCATCTACCGGCGATATGGAGCAAGAAGCATGGGCGTAGATGAAGGCCAGTTGGTCAAGGAAATTCCCGAAGAAATCGAAAGGAGCTGGAAATGAGTAGAACACAGACGGTGACAGCACAGCACACGCTGCCAACGCTACCGAACGATGTTTGGGCCGGGTGGATTGACGACTTTCGCCAATGGGTTGAGCCGACCACAGATGGTAGCTTTGAGGGCATCTTCGCAGTCGGTTCCCAGATCGTTGGTAACACCATAGGTAGGTTTGTGGGAGTGAACTATGGACGCCCCACATACGCCAATACGTATGTACTTGAGGTAGGTCCTACAGGGGCGGTCCGGAAAACTACAGTGGTATCAAGAGGCCATGACCTCTGTAAGAAAGCATTTACCAATGATTTCTTGAGGCTATCCCGTTCAATAGGTAGCGGTGAGGGGCTTTTGGAGCTCTTCTGCAGCGAAGAAAAAGACCCCAAAACCGGGAAGGTTAGTTTTGAGCCTGTGGCAGGGCAGCGTGTTCTTCTTGACGAGCCAGAGTTTTGCAACTTGCTTAAAAAATCCAGACGGCCCGGCACCGCAAATATCACGGAGATTCTTCTAGCGCTTTTCGATGGCGATGACTTCTCGCCGCGCACCCGCAGCAGGTCTATCAGAGCTGTGCAACCTTTCTTTTCGTTGATAACAACCACAACACCTGAGAATCTGGAGACAAGCCTATACGATGTCGATATCGAAAGCGGTTTGATTCCGCGCTTTGCCACCTTTTACTGCATGCCTCGTGAACCGATGGCGTTTCCCAACCCACCGGACGAAACTGGTCTCTCTGACCTGGCAAAAACGCTGCAGGACATCTCGGGCCATGCAGCCGACATCGGAAGCAAGTTCGGCAACCTTACTTTGTCCAGCAAAGCTAAAGAGGGGTGGGAACTCACTTTCAAAGACCTTGTAAAAGAAATGCGCCAGGAACGGTCCACAGCATCAGCGATTATGGTCAGAGTCCCCGCTATGATCATGAAGTGGGCGTTGATATATGCCATACAGGCGGGCGAAGCTGAGATTAGTGAGGAGTCATTAGCCAGGGCCACCCTCGTCGGTACCTATCTCATGGAGACCGCGAGGTTGGTGCCAGCTTCGGTGCATAAATGTTCAATTGCACGCATCGAAGGCAAAATCGTCGACACCCTGGCCAAGATTCGAGGCGAGTATTTAACTACTAATCAGATTCATCATCTGGTCTCGGGAAGAATAAAAGCAGACGAACTGCGTCGCTCACTGGAATCACTCGCGAGTATGTCTATCATCAGAGAGATTTCAGTCGAGGGCGGCAGGAAGGCATATGGCATCGAATAGCGGCCCAGTATGTCACGGCGTCACGCTGTCACGGTTAGCTTCAAATCAAACGCGACGGTTTCCGTCACAGGTTTGTCACAATTCTGCAGAACAACGTGACGGTGTTGTGACGCAATATGTCACCAAAAACCTCAAGCTTTTCAGATTTGGGACGTGACGCGTGACATAGTGACACCCTTTACCTTCGGTCTGGGAGAAGGAGCGGAAGTTGATTGACGACAGACTTGAGGAGATCAGGAAAAGGATGCGACGAATTATCGATTCGGGTGACTGTGGGCGCCCCCAAGGCACTCCTGATAATGAGAACATATGCTCTAGAGATACCAGTTCTTTATCTAGTGATGGTGTGCCCGAGCGTAAATCTTTGGAGATTAGGGGACCACGCCCAACAGGAGCGATGAAGCGGCTCGAAGAAGCGCTTATGCAAAAAGTGACTGAACGCAAGTCGAGGGAAGCCGACCTTGCTTCTCCCTACTATGCCAACGACGAGTGGACACAAAAGCAGATTGCCTGCCTCAAGGAGCAGATAGAGCGAATCAATCAATACCTTTGTGCAGGCGCCAGTCTTAGTCTGCCTCGCTGTTGCGCCAGCGGTGACTTCATTTGTCTGATAGCCATCACTGGTTTTGATAGCTGTATTATGCAATCCAATGACTGTGGGTTCAGCTTGAGTGTTGGGGGTAGCACCAAGTGTCGAGAGTAGGCGTCTATGCCAGAGTAAGTACGGCCGACAAGGACCAGAACGTTGAGACCCAACTCTTGCCCCTGCGCGACTACTGCAAAGCCCAGGGGCTGGAAATCTACAGAGAGTATGTCGACACAGCCTCAGCGCTTGACATCGCTCGCCGTACCGCCTGGCGAGATTTGCTTGACGATGCTGCCCGCAGAAAATTTCAGGTTGTGCTGGTGTTCAAACTAGATAGAGCCTTTCGTAGTGTTAAGCATATGCACGATACGCTCTACACCTGGGAGGCGGTAGGCGTCTCATTTAAGAGCATCAGGGAACAATTCGATACTTCCACAGCCTTGGGAAGATTGCTCATGAACCTGCTGGCAGCCCTTGCTGAGTTTGAACTTGAGCTGATTCGCGAAAGGGTGAAGGCTGGTATGGACAGGGCGGCTCGACAGGGCAAGAGGATAGGTCGACCCAGGGTAACCGATAGGCGAGGCTTTGAAACCCGCTACAAAAGGATTTTGGAGCGCCTCTCGGCGAGGGAGATATCAAGGCGTCAGGCAGCCAAGGAACTGGGCATCGGCTACGCCACTTTGAAGAGACTACTCGACAGCAACTTCACTAATTCATGACTACCGCCCAAGAAGTCCTACAACTATTGTTTCAAAATGGGAGGCCGGAGTCTAGCTTCAGCAAGCTGTAGTTTTATAGCCGCTCGGAAAGGACTCGATTTTCCGTAACGACCCTCAACTAAGCAGAAGATGTTGAGTGGCAACTTTCGACACCAACATCTAAATGTTGAGTAGTCAATGTTTTGGCGGGGTTTTCTCAATAATTGTATGTAAAGTAAAGATAGGTTAAGTACTAAAGTATTGACCCATAGCTTATAATATGTTCTACTCCGACTGTACCATGTGAGTTACCAATTTGGTGAGCTATTTTAGTATGGGGTAAAGAAGAATGCAGCGGAGTTTTAGCTTGCAAATATTCTTCCGAGTACGCTCCGCTTCTTGTCGGACACAATTAGCAAAAGGAGGAACTAAAATGGGAAAACGAATCCCGAGCGTTTTATTACTACTATCATTGACCATAGCACTCCTTCTAAACGTCGTGCCTGGTATGTCACCTGTAGCAAGGTCGGCAGCACCTCCCCCTATTGCCGGTCAGCTGGCTGGTATTAAAGATCAGTTGATAGAAGTGTTCGGATATTACGCTGGGCAATGGCAGATTTACGACCCAGCCGATTCTGTTTCTTTCGACATGCCAGCCCTTCTTGAAGGCAGGGGATACTGGGTCAGAGTCAGTGCTGACTGCACATTGGCTTACAACAGTCATGCGTGGAACCTTATCTATAGTTATAACCTCATAGGATGGATTGAGACTGGGCAACCTGCCAGTGACCCAGGGTCGGATATCGCGACGCAGCTTGCTAGCATCAGTAGTCAGATTATTATAGTCTGGGCTTATGACTCAAATGAGTGGAAACTGTATGATCCTGCAGACCCAACCGGGAGCAACCTCACCGTAATGGTAGAAGGCAATGGCTACTGGGTCCACGTCGCCAACGCTTGCACATTGACTTACCTCAACAATTCCTGGAGCCTCACCAAAGGCTGGAATCTCTTAGGATGGATCGAAGGAGGACAGCATACAATAACGATACAAGGCTCGGAGACTATAGCAGATGTGAATTACTGTATCCCTCCGAAGGATATTGGTCTCTATACAGCGACTGCATATGCTTACCCGGAAGAAGCAGACGCTAGATTTGGCAGGCTCAACTCCCCCAGGACAGATATCGTCGTACAGAAGTTAGACAACACGAACATCACCGTAAGCGTAAAGACTAAGTTTTGCGATGCAATGAAGATGAACGGCGGGGGCCTTGTCAACGATAATCCGCAGGACTATATTCACCTCGTTCAATGGACTCTCGAGGAGAACATTTTTGAGGAGATCAATGAAGTCGTCGGTAGCCAAGGAAGACCACTAGCACCATACAGCGCTATTGCCAGATGCCCTAGTGACGCAAATCTCGCATATGGTGACCAGGGACTCCTAGTCATCCAGCGCAAAAACATAAGCTATGAGTTCTCAGTTGATGACACATGTCCTGCTTGTTGCCGGCGAGGAAATGGAATTGATTTTTGGCTGGGAGTAGGTGAACAAGCCTACAGTGAGGCGCTGAAATGGGGGAAAAAGACAGCAGGGGTCTATGTCTATTTTGAGTATCCATAACTCATAGCCATACTATATAGAGTTACCCGTTGTGATTTTAGCCGCTGCTATAATAAGTGACGAAATAACGCAACAACACAAACTGGGCGATATTGTCGCTATTAAGTTGCAGTATTGCCACTCTAAAACAGTTGGAGGGGTGCGCGAAAAGGACTTGCTTTTGGAGAATTGATAGACAGTAAGAGGATTGCTGTTCAATCAGTTTCTTTACACGTGGCTTTAGCCCAGTACTTCCAAGAAAAGGTAAACTCAAGCGTTGTTGTAGCAAGAGGATATGAATTCATGATATCACTCGACCGTAAAGCCTCATCCGCGATTCAAATCCAGAAGCTGACCGTACTATATTTTTGTCGTACAGTACCAGGCAGGGCGATGTCCAGATACCCGCCCACCTTTGGGTAGATAAGTAAATGAAATTCCATTAGCCTTCAATTCCGCAATGACTGGAGCGAGTTCATTACCTCCAATAAGCCAGAGTGCTCCACCTTTCGGTCTATTGTCTTCGAATTTGATATGCCGCCGAGTTAAGAAATCGATTAGGTCGAATGAAGATTCTTTGGCGGTTTCAGGTCCATCTGGACAGTGAGAAGGCACTTCAGTAGATGCAATATTTGCGCTGGGCGCAGAAATGGATTCTCGTCTGTCTGCCTCAATATTGTTTGTGTCAATAATGGGAATAGCCCTATCATCGGGTGACTTGTCGGGTCTCTGTTTTATCTCATGACTAATTGAGGGGTTTTCTGACTCAATTCCGTTGGCAGATCGAGAAAGTCGTCTGCTATCCTCGACCTCGCTACGCTGCTTTTGTTCCAGCGAATTCTCTTTATCGAATCCAACACCCGACATAGGCTGAATCCCCATCTCTGATAAGGTTGTCCAGAGTGAATCTTAAAGAGCGATGGGGATCACGATAGTATTCGCATCCCCTAACCCTCCAAAATCTCCAGCCACAGCGCTCGAGTATACGTTGGCGTGCTACGTCCTTTTCATATTGCTCAATACCATGCCATTCATCACCATCACATTCCACCGCAAGTCGGCTTTTTGTTCCTTCGATCACCAAGTCAATGAAGTAGCCAGCAACGTGATATTGAGGAATAACTCTATAGCCTTTATCAGCTAGCGCTTGGCATACATTCCTTTCAAACTGGGATTCGCATTTAGTGAAATCAATCTCCTGTGACACTCGAGTTGGGTTCAGACAATACTCTAGAAGCTTATAGCGCATGCATTCAGGATGTAAATCGCTTAACGTAGCAGTGTGAAATAAAACCAATTGGTCTTTGGCCCTACTAGCGGCTACATTGAAACGCCTCTTGTCAGACTCCTTTGTTAATGGTCCTATCCTCTCATTTGGAGCCGCAACCATACTCAAGAAAATAATATCGCGCTCATCGCCTTGGAAGGCATAGGCATCGCCGCAAACCAACCTGCGTCTTTCTAGGTCGCTGGGTTCCAAACGTTTCAGTAGCATACTTTCGATGAGTTTAGCCTGGGCTTCTCCTTGAAGTGATATTACCCCCATGGTTTTGTCTGCATACTCTTTTCGGGAACAGAACTCAATGATGGCATCAACCAACGCTTCAGCTTCAGGACGATTTCGAGCCTGCTCGGTAGGCCCCTCACGAAAACCATCTTTGACATACCGTACTAATATTGGTTCAAGTCTTTTTGGTGGATATTGCCGTAAAGGCTTCAAAGGGGTGTCTCTGGGGTCGGATGTCAATAGTGGACACCAAAGCCTTCATGCTACCAGTAACCCGGCATAGTATTTTTGGGCATACGCCGCCGGCGACAGGAAGCCCAGTCTAGCCTGCAGACGCTGCCGGTTGTAGA